>Ga0190363_1002351_pt1 | contig 10832 bp, 12 predicted proteins | sample 48721867_MG_FD_161272 | JGI IMG/M metagenome (GOLD analysis project Ga0190363, IMG submission 161272) | Hydrothermal vent microbial mat bacterial communities from Southern Trench, Guaymas Basin, Mexico - 4872-18-6-7_MG | ecosystem: Environmental > Aquatic > Marine > Hydrothermal vents >...
GAGATATTGAAGCGGCGAGGGATCGCTGGCGGTCGCCGAGATAACCACGGTGTAATCCATCGCGCCGTATTTCTGTAATGTTTCAACTATCCGCGCCACCGTGGAGCCCTTCTGACCTATGGCGACATAGACGCAGTAAACGTCCTTGCCCTGCTGGTTGATGATCGTATCGACCGCTATGGCCGTTTTACCCGTCTGCCTGTCTCCGATTATCAGCTCCCTCTGTCCCTTGCCTATGGGAATCATGGAGTCTATAGCCTTGATCCCCGTGTATAGCGGTTCGTTGACCGGCTGTCGTTCCACAACACCAGGGGCCTTGCGCTCGACGGGAAGGGTTTTTTGAGCCTTTATCCCGCCCTTGCCGTCCAGGGGTTGACCTAAGGGATTTATAACCCTGCCCAGAAGCTCATCCCCTACAGGTACTTCAACTTCTCTTCCAGTGCGCTTGACGATATCCCCTTCTTTGACGAGCCTCTCCTCACCCAAAAGCACACAACCGACGTTATCCTCCTCAAGGTTCAGGGCAACTCCATAGACCTCGTTCGGGAACTCGACCAGCTCGCCCGACATCACGTTTTCAAGCCCATGCACCCTGGCTATGCCGTCGCCGACTTGAAGGACGACGCCCGAGTCGTAGACATCAATGCTTTGTGCGAATCGGAGGATCTCCTCCTTCAGCACATCGGATACCTCATCCGGACTGATCTTAACGTTGAACATGGTCTCACCTTGCCCGTTTGATCAGATTCTCCCTCAATTTCTGAAACGCCGTGTCTATGGTTGCGTCTATCGTTCTATCGCCTATCTTTATCAGTATTCCGCCTTTGATCGAGGGATCGACGTTTGTTTCAAGTCTTACCCTCCTACCCGTTAAGCTGGCGATCTTATCCTCCAGTTTTTCCATCTGCTCCTGAGTCATCGGCACGGCCGTTACAGCTTTCACCACAAGTGTTCCTTCGAATCTGTCCAGCTCATCCTGAAAGGCGTTCAATATCTCAGGCAGGAGCTTCTCCCGCCGTCGCTCGACAAGGGTATCGAGAAAGTTCAAGGTGACGGTATGAAGCTTACCCTCGAACATCTCCCTGATTATCCGGCTTTTCTCCCTCGGCGATATCAAGGGGTTGGAGAGAAGTTGCCTGAACTCCTCTGAACTATGCACGATCTCCCTCAGTGCGTCCGTATCTACCCTGACGTAATCCACGGCGGATTTAACCAGCGCTCTGGCATATCTACGAGCCACTTCGGCCTTAGTCATTTGCCCTCACCCGATCCTATCTGCGAAACTCCCAGCAGAGAAGGGGTTAGCTGATCTATAAGCCTATCTATGAGCGATCGATGCTTCTCCTCGTCCAGATCCATCTCAACGATCTTTTCGGCTATGGCGATCGCCATCTCCGAGACGGTGGCTCTCAGCTCGGCCACAGCTCTTCTCTTTTCCCTTTCGATCTCATCCTGCATCCTTGCCAACTCCGCCGCTGCTTCCTCCCTAGCCTTGGCGAGAATTCTCTCCCTCTCGGCATTCGCCTCCTCCAGCACCTCTCTCAGCCTTGCCTGGGATTCCCGATCCATCTCCTGGAGCTTCCGTTTGACCTCCTCCTGTAATCTTTCAACCTCCTCCTGCCTCTCCTGTGCGGCTCTGAACTGGGATTCTATCCTATCCCTGCGCTCATCTATCAGGTGGATAACCCTGTTGAAGGCGAACCTCCACAGTATCAGGATCATTATCAGGAATCCGATCCCCTGGATGATTATCCCCTTGAGGTTAATCCCAAGCTGATGTAATAACCCTTCCATTTCATAATCACCAGCCTGATGCCCTCGATACCCGCACCGGGGTGACAGGCAGAATTAGATCGTCATAGACCCCGTTTTCCGCCGTCGCCCTCACGGTTATCTCACCTCTCTCACCTGGGGAAACCGTAAGGAAAGCGGTATACGTTCCGTCACCGTTATCGATGAAATCCTTGATCTTCCCGTCCCCAGCGGTTATGGAGAGCTTCTGTCCTTTGAGGGGAATTCCATCCTTGTTCCAGACGGAAATCGTCAACTTGGATGTAAGCTCTCCCTCAGCAGAGGGTGCAAACGGTGATGCTTTGATCGAGACCTTCGCGGGACCCTTGGTTGTTTCCATCTTGGCGATCTCCTTAACGGCCTCCAGCATCTTATCCGAATCGGGAAGCTTGGCCTGCAGGATAAAGAAGGTCAGCAGGACGTAGATGACCAGCGACTCGATCAGCGCAAGGCCGATGATCATAGTGAGCTGTATCCTCGGAGCCGCCTCCGGTTGCCTGGATATACCCTCAAGGGCGCTTCTCGTTGCAATGCCCTGAGCTACAGCAGCTCCGGCCGCCGCTAGCGGTAATCCCAATCCGATCACCAGAGCTAAAAGGGCAAAGTAAATCATCTTTTCCTCCCATTCAAATAAATTTTAATGCTCCTCCTCGCCTATAAACAGGGCGATGTAGATGGAAGTTAATACCGAAAAGACCAAAGCCTGCAGAAAGGCGGTTAAAAGTCCAAATAGCATCATAGGTAGCTGGTATGGTATATACGGTATCTCGACCTTGCCCAGGATAAAATACGGCGACATGCCAGCCAGAACGGCTATTATCGTATCCTCCCCGAAGATATTGCCGAAGAGACGGATCGAAAGGGATAATACCTTGGCAAGTTCACCTATCACATGCAATGGGAACATCAGCGGCGAAAGCCATATCGGTTCTCCTAGAAAATGCCTGATATACCTCTGGGCCCCTATCTCCTTTATCGCTATTACCTGAACCCCTATCACAGCTATCAACGCCAGAGCGGCGGTCGTGTTGAGATTACTAGTGGGGGATATGAACCCTGGAACCAACCCTATGAGATTCATAAGGAGAATTGAAACGAAGAAACTTATGACGAAGGGCGTATACTTACCTCCAGCGGGTCCTAGGATATCTCTAAAGAAATTAAAAAGACCCTCTACGAGGGCTTCGAAAGCAACCTGAAATCTACTTGTGGGTTGAAGTTTCATACGGCGTGAAGCTACAAGGACCAACGATATAAGGATAACAAGGGCGAGATAGGTGTTGAGGGTGAGGTCAATCAGATTCAGCGTCTCCGGAGAGGCCACACTGGGATCGGGAAGCCATCCCCTTGGCAGGATTCTGTAAGCGATGTATATCAGAATAGATCTGCTTTCATGTCCCATTCCGTATCACCAGCGCCTTCACCATTACCACCACATGTGCCAGCAAAAGACCGAAGGTAAGGGCGATAGGATTCAGCCAACCCGAACGAGCCAGAAAATAGAATAGGGCAGATATGGGTATGTACTTCACACTCATCAAAGCCCATATCGCCCCATGGCGACATTCTTTAGAGAAAAACCGATCGACTGTCTCCTCGATGCTCCTTAGAACCCCTATGCTTAAAAGCCCGCCTACATCGAAGCTCTCACATACGTTCCTGGAAAACTCCAGCAGGAAAAGAGATATCAAAGCCAAGGCGATGAAAGAAGCTATATATGTCTCCCTGAGAAATCTCTTACTCCTCCGATCTAAGCGTCCCATACAACCCGACAAATCCCACCAATATACCGGCCATCACACCGAGCAAGGTCAACCACGGATGAGTGCCAAATCGTCTATCCAGATATATCCCGCCGAAAGCGCCACCCAGTATCGGCAGGAGCAAACCGGAGGCGATCCTCGCCAACAGGTTTGCCCCCTTTCCGAACAAAACCCTCACCACCTCATTTGCCTTGAGCGATCATCTCTTTGATCTTCATCAATCTGGTCGTGTTTGACCTCTCCATCTCATCAAGCCGCATTCTGATATAGGCTATCGTATCCTGCAGATTCGGGATGAGCACATACTCCAGAGCGTTAACCCGTCTACGTGTTTTTTCGATCTCCTCGGCCAGAAGCTGCAACGCCCTTTCCATCTCGGCAAGCCTGACCATATCGGGGAGCACCTCGGAATACAACTGTAACGCCGAATCCAGCTCGCCCGAGGTGCTCAGGAATCCGTAGGCGTAGACATCTCCCTCAGAGGTGAGGGAAAACTTCGGCACCCTGAGGTTCATCACCTGCTCGGCCGAGACATCGATGGAGAGCTTCTGCTTCGGGAACATTATCGCCGCCTCCAGGCTTGCCCTATCCATAACCGCCCGCGCCATCAGGAAGGCCGAATGGGCCTTAAGGAGTTTAGCCTCCACCTCGTTACGCAGGTCTCTGTTTTGGGCGATCAGATCCAAAAAATTCCGCATCAACTCGTCCTGTTTATCCTTGAGGAGCTTATGTCCCCTTCGAGCGATCTCCAGACGTCTGCGGAGCTTGAGAAGCTCCATCCTGGTGGCGTTGACCCTCAGTATCATCTCTACGCCACGGCCTCCTCAACTCTCTCCTCGGCCTCCCTCTTTTTGAGGAACTTGGGCAGGAACTCCTCCAGATACTCCGGACGAATTCGCTTGAGCTCCGACCTCGGGATCATCGACAGCAGCTCCCAACCCAGATTCAGCGTCTGTTCGATGGACCTGTCCTCGTAGGGACCCTGATTGACGTATCTTTGCTCGAACTCATCGGCGAACCTGTAATATAACCTATCCATATCGCTGAGGGCTGCCTCACCCAAGATCGCCTCGAGCTCTCTGGCCTGTAGGCCGCGATAGTAACACTGCAACAGCTGATTGAACAGATCTGAGTGATCCTTTCTGGTCTTGCCCTCACCTATCCCTTTATCCTTGAGCCTTGAAAGGGATCTGGGCACATCGACGGGAGGATAGATGTGCTTCCTGTGAAGCTCACGGCTTAAGACGATCTGACCTTCCGTGATATACCCTGTTAGATCGGGGATAGGATGGGTGATATCGTCCTCCGGCATGGTGAGGATCGGGAATTGGGTGATGGAGCCCTTCTTGCCCTTGATCCTACCGGCCCGCTCGTAGATGGTAGATAGATCCGTATACATGTATCCCGGATATCCCCGCCTTCCGGGGACCTCCTTTCTGGCGGCGGATATCTCCCGCAACGCCTCACAGTATGAGGTCATATCCGTCAGGATCACCAGCACGTGCATGTCCTTCTCGAAGGCGAGGTATTCGGCGGCGGTCAGGGCCAGGCGGGGGGTGGCGATTCGCTCGATCGCAGGGTCATCGGCTAAGTTTATGAAGAGCACAGCGCGATCTATAGCTCCTGTCCTGCGAAAATCATTGATGAAGAAGTCAGCCTCCTCGAAGGTGATCCCCATGGCGGCGAACACAACGGCAAATTTCTCCTCCGCGCCTAAGACCTTTGCCTGTCTGGCGATCTGAGCTGCCATCTGGGCATGCGGCAGACCCGATCCGGAGAATATCGGTAATTTTTGTCCTCGAACCAATGTATTCAACCCATCTATACAGGAGAGGCCGGTCTGGATGAACTCCGAGGGATAGTCTCTGGCATAAGGGTTGATCGGGTTGCCGTTGATGTCCAGCCTCTTTTCAGGTATGATCTCCGGCCCACCGTCTATCGGCCGGCCCTGTCCGTCGAAGATCCTGCCCAACATGTCCAGAGAGACGGGCAGCTCCACCCCTCTTCCCAGGAATCGCACCTTGCTCTGATGTATATTAACCCCGCGTGCGCCTTCGAAAAGCTGAACCAGTGCCCTATCGCCGTCGACCTCCAATACCCTGCCGTGTCGTATCTCTCCCGTCTGAAGCTCTATCTCCACAAGCTCATCATATTTAACCCCTGCAACCTGTTCCACGAGCATAAGAGGACCGGCGACCTCGGTGACGGTGTGATATTCCTTGATCATCGCTTACCACCTCCTCCCTATGGGCTCAGGGCATCTATCTGCTCGATCAGGCGGCGCTTTATCTCATCTATCCTTTCCTTCTGCTCCTCAGGCAGGAATTTACAGCGGGCGATCTCCTCGCGGATCTCGAGGTTAACGATCTTATCTATCGGGACACCCCTCTTGAGGCACTCCTGTCCCTTACGATAGTAGGTAAGCACCAGATCGAGCATCTTATACTGCTTTTCGAGAGAGGTGTAGGTATCCACATCGTGGAAAGCGATCTGATGGAGGAAATCCTCCCTGACCGATCGTGCGCCCTCCATGATCAGACGGTTCTCCGGGGATATGGACTCCAGGCCGACGAGCCTGACGATCTCCATCAGCTCGGCCTCCCTCTCCAGCAGCCACATGGTCAGATTACGCATCTCGATCCATTCCTCGCCGATCTCCTGTTTGTAATACCCTTCCAGGTTATCCAGGTAGAGCGAGTAACTTCTGAGCCAGTTGATGGCGGGGAAGTGGCGCTGGTATGCCAGCTCCGCATCTAAGCTCCAGAAGACCTTCACCACCCTTAACGTCGCCTGGACGACCGGATCGGAGAGGTCCCCGCCGGGCGGTGAGACAGCTCCGATGATGCTCAATGCCCCTTCGCGGTTATCGCTTCCCAGGCACTGAACTCTTCCCGCCCGTTCGTAGAACTCGGCTATGCGCGTGCCCAAGTAAGCCGGATATCCCTCCTCGCCGGGCATCTCCTCCAGACGTCCGGATATCTCCCTCATCGCCTCAGCCCACCTGGAGGTCGAATCGGCCATCAAGGCGACGCTATATCCCATGTCACGGAAGTATTCGGCGATGGTGACCCCTGTGTAGACGGACGCCTCACGGGCAGCGACCGGCATATTGGAGGTATTGGCGATGAGAACCGTCCTTTTCATCAGCGGCTCGCCGCTTTTGGGATCGGTCAGCTCGGGGAACTCCATGAGCACGTCCGTCATCTCGTTGCCCCGTTCGCCACAGCCGACATAGATGATAACTTGGGCATCGGCCCACTTGGCCAACTGATGGAGAAAGACGGTCTTGCCCGAGCCGAACGGTCCGGGGATGGCCGCCGTCCCGCCTTTGGCGACAGGAAAGAGGGTATCGGTGATCCTCTGGCCGGTCACAAGCGGTATGGAGGGAGATAGTTTACGCTTGACAGGGCGCGGTTGACGGACAGGCCATCTCTGCATCATCTTTATCTCCTCGAGTTCACCCGAATCGGTCTTCACGACGGCCACCGTTTCCTCCACGGTAAATTCCCCTTCTTCGATCCGATCGATCACCCCGCTTACCCCCGGCGGGATCATGATCCTGTGCACGACGAGCGTGCTCTCCTGCACCTCGCCGATTACATCTCCCTCAGCGACCCTATCGCCCTTTTTGACCGTCGGCGTAAAACCCCATTTTCTCTCCCTGTTCAATCCCGGCACGTCTACTCCTCTGGTTATGTAATCCCCCACCATATCACGGATGGTGTCGAGGGGACGCTGGACGCCGTCATATATCGACTCTATCAGCCCGGGGCCCAGCTCGACGCTGAGGGGTTCTCCCGTCAGGAGGACAGGTTCACCGGGGCCAATTCCGCTCGTCTCCTCGTAGACCTGAATCCAGGCTCTATCGCCTCTGATCTCGATGATCTCGCCGATGAGCCCCTTCTCGCTGACCCTTACCACATCGAACATCCTGGCCTGAGACATCCCCTCAGCAACTATAAGCGGTCCTGAGACCTTGATTATCCTTCCTTCTCGCATCTTATCATTCCTCTTCCCCTAAGATGTCAGCCCCTGCTGCCCTTATGATCAGATCCCTTAACCTTCTCATCCCCAAGCCCAGGGCCCCCCTGTTGCTTGGGATGGGTGTGATGACAGGATAAGGTCTGGAACCCAGCAGGGCCTCTACCTCGGATCGATCGGGCATAACCTGTTCAGTTATGAAAACGATCCTGTATTGTTGCTGGACGGCTTCACTTATTGCCCGCATGGCCTGCTGGGCGGTTTCGACCGGATAGATAGCGACGCCCAGTGCTTTAAATCCCATAATGGAATCCCTGTCGCCGATCATCGCTATCTCAGACATAGGGCTCCCTCAACCTCTCGCTTATCGAGTCCATGGAGAGCTGGTTTATCTTGCCGATCATGATTATCCGTATCAGCTTCACCTCGTGTTCCTTGGCGATCAGATATGCGATCAGCGGTTCGATCCCAAAGGCCACGTATTTGGCCGGTCTGATGTAGTCTATGAGATATTCATCCATCAGCTTTTCGAAGGTCGTAAGCGATCCCGTCTCCACCAGTTCCTGCACTCCTGGCCCGATCACGTCGGAGTAGGGCGTTCCCCTCAGAAGAGACGGTATCTCGGATATGCTCTCGTCGAGCATCCGGAAGTATCTGGATTTAGGTATCAGCCCGCCTTCGACCAACACCTTCTCAAGCAATCTAGCGCTGCCTTCCAGGAATTTGAGCCTGACCAGGTTCCGAATGTTCAGGAGGTCTATGGTTGCCCTGAGATATCCGGTCAGGAACTCGTTGGGATACCCCTCGGCCCTCCTCAGCATATCCTCGAACGCTCGTCTCTCAACCGTCACGTCTATCATCTGCGGATCCTGGGATTCCTCATATTCGGCCTGGGCCTCAGAAAGGGTCTCCCTTAGATAATCTGGAAGCAGATCTACCCGACCCTCTTCGCCCATGGCGGCTTCTATCAGATCGGTCCTGACCAGTCCGAGCGGCACCAGAGCGAGTTCCTCTGCCTCTGATCCCATGTAAAACGCCTTCAGCAATACCTTGAGGTTGTGATAATCCCATCTCACCCTGAATATATCGGTCAATCCCTTATCCTGCGACAGCTTATCTATCATCCGGTAGGTTCTTTCCAACTCGGCGTTGAGAGCTTCCTCGAACTCCAAGGGCGAGCCGAGGGTTGAGAGGAACTCCTCATATGGGGAGTCCATCAATACGGATAGGGCCTCCTGGGCGGATGGAGCCTCCATCATCCTCTGCAGCTCCGCCCTTGAAAGAAGCCTGGTCTCCAACACCTTTATCTTACCGACAGCGAAAGCGTATCTGGTATCCTCGCTGAACAGCTCCGGCAGATAGCGCATCCCTCACTCACCGAAAAGGATCTGGCTGAGCTCGGTTTTCATCTCACCCTTGGCCGCTTGGAGCAGGGCGTCAAAGCTATTATTGAGCTCGATCTTGCCCCGGCGGAGGATGAAACCGCCGGAGAAATCCCCTGTCTCCTCGGCTATGGTGAGCTTGCCGAGCTTCCCCTCCGATTCGAGCTCCTTATTCAAGGCCTGCATAAACCCCTGACTGATTCGGGATTTATCCCTTTCGCAGAGGATGATCTCTTCGTCTCCGTGCTCGACAAGTTGTTTTAACATCTCCCGGATCAGCTCTCTGTACTCCTCATCCTCCATTCCGACCAGTCTCTCCAGGGCCCTCTGAAAGACCTGATCTATCAGGCTCTGTTTCTCCTGGAGGATCTCTTTGCGCATGTCGAGCTGCGCCATCGAGATGAGCCGGGATTTATGGGTCTGAGCCTCCCGACGGGCTTCCTCCAAAAGATTTTGCCTGGTCTGCTCTGCCTCTCGTTCGGCGCCCTGGAGGATCTCCTCAGCTCTTGCCCTTGCCTCGGAGAGGATTTTATCGGCCTCTCTCCTCGCGTCCTCTTCGATTTTCCTCAGAATGTCTTCAAGCGCCATAATCAGCCTATCCCGTCGAAATCATGGGTTGATGCTGTTGAGGAGAAAGATCGTGATGATCAGGCCCAGCACGGCGTAGAACTCGACGAAGACGCCGAACACCAGGGCCTTACCCGACTGATCCGGTTGTTTCGCCGTCAGATCAACACCTGCCGTGCAGACCCTTCCCTGTTGAATGGCTGAGACCAACCCTGCAAACGCTATGGGAAAGCAGGCGAACATTATCTGCAATCCCTGGGCTGTGGTCATTCCCGATGTGAAAGCGCCGATCTTTGAAACGACCAGGAATGCCGCCACGAAACCGTATATCCCCTGAGTGCCAGGCAGTGCGACCAGAACGAGGTATCTCCCGAAGTTCCTCGGGTCCTCGCTCATCACGCCCGCGCTGGCCGTGGCGGTGTAACGGATACCGAGCGCGGAGCCTATCCCCGAAAGGATAACGGCGGCCGCCGCTCCTATCATCGCATACATCATCCCCGAGGTGAACAGTTGACCCATTACCTCGCCGAAAGTGGTTGCCGTTGGCACTTTTAACCTCCGTTAGGTTTAAGATTATCTGAGACTCTCCAGATCCATCACAACGACATATCTGTTCTCTTTGGCAAAAGGCCTGAAGGGCTCCCCTCCGCCCTCGAAGAACTTCGTGAAATACTCCACGAACTGGAGCCTCGCAGTGTGGATAAAGCCGCCTAGGGCGTTTATCACGATGTTAAAGAGATGCCCACCGATCAAAACGCCGATCATCAGAACCGGCCCGAGCCCAGGAACGCCGGAGATCATCTTGGCTATGGTGTTGACGACCTGAGCGATTATCCCCGTGGCCAGTCCCAGAGCGAAGAGACGTGAATAGGAGAGCACATCGCCGAAAACCCCTGATATCCCGTACCAGTTGAAAAAGCCGTTTCCGATCTTACCTGCTATGCCCTTGCTCTCGGTGTCCGAGAGAGCTATAATCCAGACGCTACAGATCACGAACAGGGTCAAACCCACCTTACGTAAATTACCAGGCAGCAACATCACGGCCGCCGGTATCATAACCACCCAGGGCAGATCGGCCCTGAAGGCCTCTTTAAACTTTCCATCGCGCAGGGAGAGCAGGAACTTTATCGTGAAACCGATCCACACCTGAACAATACCGATCCCCCACGATATGTAGAGGAATTTCTTCTGGCCTTCAGGTGTTGACGGATCGACAACCATCAGCTTTGAGAACGGCTCCGGCATCTTCAATCCGAAGAATCCACCCGTCAACATTCCCGCCACAACCGTCATCACACCAGATAGAAGCAATATCCCCATCAATTGCCTGGCGCCCCTACCCCTGGCG
>Ga0190363_1002352_pt1 | contig 10829 bp, 7 predicted proteins | sample 48721867_MG_FD_161272 | JGI IMG/M metagenome (GOLD analysis project Ga0190363, IMG submission 161272) | Hydrothermal vent microbial mat bacterial communities from Southern Trench, Guaymas Basin, Mexico - 4872-18-6-7_MG | ecosystem: Environmental > Aquatic > Marine > Hydrothermal vents > Microbial...
AGCTATAATATTGGAGTAAAGTATTCCATCAATTTAAGGTCTCCTCCAACCATCTACAAGATTGACTATTTTAATTGGGGTTCGCTTTCTCCTAAACTTTAGCGCCATAAATTAATATAAGCGAACCCCTCCCAAAAAATTTTGGACGGTCTCATATTAATCAAAATATTTTTATAATTGTTACTTTTCAAAATATATTATGAATAAAAAGAAAATGATAGTAGTAATATTATTTACATTTGCATTAATGATTTCATCGTTACTGTTGTTTGCTAAGCCTGAGGATTTGTTGGATAAGCCTGCTCCGGATTTTACTTTGGAGGATTTGGATGGTAATAGTGTTACTTTGTCTTCGTTTAAGGGTTATGTTGTTTTGCTCGATTTCTTTGCTACGTGGTGTGAACCATGTAGGGCTGCTATACCACATATTAAGGAGATTCATGACCAGTTTAAGGGGCAGAAATTTGTATCGATATCGATAGATTATAGGGAGTCTAAAAGTAAGGTTAAAAGCTTTGCGGAACAATATCATATGGATTGGATAGTAGTTATAGATACTGATGGAAAGGTGTTCGAACAATATCAGGTGACAGGTATACCTACATTCTTTATACTGGATAAAAATGGTGTAATAAGGTTTGTACAGGTAGGTTTCTCCACAGGTGTTACCGATAAAGTTAGGCAAAAAGTACAGGAATTATTGGCACAAACACTTCCACAAACCTTCGACTTCAATCTACAAGCATCACCACAAACGATTTCAGTTACAGCTGGACAACAGGCAACAATAACGATTAAAGCAACACTTGTAAGTGGAACAGCCAAACAAATAACACTATCACTAACAGGACTACCATCAGGAACAAACTACAACTTCAATCCACAAAAAATCACACCAACATCAACATCAACACTAACAATAGACACAACAAACCTAAACGGAACATACACATTAACAATCACTGGAACTGGAGGAGGAATATCAAAACAAACAATAGTTACGCTAAATGTATTATCCTCATTGCAAGCAAAAGTAGGTTTTTATCCAGATAATATTTCAATAGAAAAGGGATATATTTTTAAGATAAATATAACGATTTTCTCAGGAGCATCTAATATATATGCTGGAGAGTTTAATATTAGCTATGGAAGTCAGGATTTAAATTTAACTGAAGTAAAGTCTGGAGATGAATGGGTTATACAGAAAATTAATAATAAATATGTTTTTTATAGGAATCCAGGAATTCAGGTTGGTGATAAATCTACACTCGCCGTTTTAACATTTAAACATCTATCCTCTTCTAAAAGAAACAATATATATATAAACTTAACATTATTTGTAGCTGCTGACAGTAATGGAAATGATATATCTATAAACTTGTATCCAAATAAAGTAAAAGTAAGTATACAAACATCTTCTCCTCCAGGTCCTAGTCCTGGAGGATATACGCCGCCATACAGGAAAAAGACATCATCTTCAAAGATATACTTTATTATAATAATTATCGCTCTAATAATAGCTATTACAACATTTATGATAGTGTATTTGAAACCAAGTATTATATATGGGGTAAAAGCATATTTAGTAGATAGTAGTGGAAGAATAAGAATATCAATAAAGGATAAGAAGACTGTAATAGGTAGAGAAAATTTTGTTAACATGGTTAGTAGAGATAAGCTGGTATATATCACACGAATAAGTAAAGGCGGTCATTTTATAATTGAAAGATATGGAAAACAATATTATATTATAGATAAATATAGTTTAAACGGAACACTTGTAAATAATATAGATATTAGAGGTAAAGGATATGTAAAATTAAATCATGGAGATAGGATAACGATACCCGGAGTTCTAGAGCTGATATTTATATATAAGAAATAAATTCTGCTGAACATGGTATGAAGATTATGAGAAGAATAAGAAAGAAGAAAGGAATATAAAGTCCTTAAAAAATATTAGAGAAATAATACCAAACCTTATCATTTATTTTAGACTAATATTAAATGAAAATATAAGTCTTTTTAATTGATTTATAGTTATGCTTCTAGAGGGATATTTTATATATTATGTAGGAAAGTCGAAGAAGAAACTATATCTATAAAAGCTAATAAAAAGACTTGAACATTTATTTAAATAAAATTATAAAATTTAACTAGAAGAATATATATTAAGGGAGATCTTGATGAAAGATAAGATATTCTTACTCTTCCTTATAGGAATATTATTTTTGTTATTTAAGAGTATGGGGTTTTTAGCTCTTCCTGATTTAGCTATTACGAGAGTATGGGTTGGAGATAGCAATGGAAGGAGACTCGAAACGATAGTTGAAGACCAGAATATTTATTTATGGGTTGAGGTTGTAAATTATGGAGACCAGACGGCAGAAAATTATCGTATAGAATTATATTATGATGGAAAATATATGGGGATGGGTTGGGATAGCTTAGGTATAGGAGAAAGCGTTTGGTGGCGTTACGGGCCTCTTAGATCCATATTCGGAAAGCACAGTTTTACATGGATCGTTGATCCAGATAATGAAATTAAGGAGGCTAATGAAAATAATAATAGAAAAACCATGTCCTTTTTTGTGAAGGGTAAAAGTAAAATTACATGTAATTTGAGTAAGTCTGTAATTAAATATGGAGAAAGTATAAAGATATATGGTGAAATTAAACCTCCGAGAAGTAATGTTGAGGTAAGAATTGTTTTTAGAAAGCCGGACGGGTCTCGTATAAGTAAACGCATTACGACAAATAATGATGGTACATACGCATATATATTTAAACCAGATATAGCTGGTTCTTGGACCGTTACCGTAAGCTGGAAGGGTGATGCCGAATACATTGGAGATCAGGATAGTAAAAAGTTCATAGTTGAAAAGGGTGAGAGCAATATAGAAATATTGATAGAACCCGATTCTCTTGTAATTGGCGATAATTTAATTATTTATGGAAATCTTAGTCCGTCATTAGTTGGAGTAAACATCGAAATAATTTTAGAATCTCCTAGTGGAGAGATAATTAAAAAGCAAGTAACTATCAGATCACCTAATGGTTATTTTAACTATACATTTAAGCCAAATCTTAATGGTTTATGGAGAATATATGCTCAATGGGCTGGAAATAATAATTATAAGGGATCTGTTTCAAAAGAATTATCTTTTAAAGTTTTTTATGAAAAAACAAGCATATCTTTTACAAATAATATAATAGAAGTGAATTATAGTGATAAATTTAATATTAGCGGTACTTTGAGAAGTATGAAGACATTCAAAGGCATACCTAATAAGACATTATTTTTAGTCATATATAGAGGTGATAATGTATATATTAATCAATCAACGATTTCTGATGAGAAGGGTAGGTTCCATTTTTGTGGTATTATACGATTAACTCCTAATATTTATAATTTTACTCTATATTTTCCAGGCGACACTATTTCCTTTACCTACTGCTATTCAAGTGTTCATGGAAGTATAATAGTTAGAAAAGAAAACGTACAAATATGTTCTAAAACCACTTTATTATTCGATATTAATGAAAATAATATTATTAATGGCACAATAACTGACGACGATGGTGAAGGATTGAAAGGTCTTAATATTACTCTTGAGATTTATGATAATGGATGGAAATATTTAAATTCCTGCATTTCTGATGATAAAGGATATTTTCATATTATTATTAGTAAGATGAATATTGGTGAGTATAGGCTTAGGCTAGTTTTCGGCGGTAATGATTACTATAAATTCTGTTCTAAAAGTATTAGTTTAGTTATTTCAAGGCTTAAGATAAATAGATATATTATTATTCCTTCTAATGTAGTATCTCCTGGGACAGATGTATACATAGCAGTTCAATTAGTATATGAACATAATAATACTCCGGTTAGCTATGGACTTGTTCAAATAACTGATTTAGGACTTAAAACTACAAATAAAACTGGATGGGCAATATTTCATGTGAAAAAAGATGATATAGGAGAGTTTAAATATATTGCAAGAGGAATTAGAGATAAGTTTAATATAATACATACTTCTACTGAGGAAATATTTAAAATAATATATACAAAGCTTATTTTAGAAATAAAGGATATAAGAACAGAGGGAATTGGAAATATACTCGTCAAACTCATAGTAAGATGGCAACATAATAATTCATTAGTACATAATGCAGATTTAAATATAGAGATTCATGGTTTATTTGAAACTATTAGAGTTAAAACAATCGAAAATCTAGAGGGAATATATACTGCATCTATAAATACCTTTAATATAGGCTATATAAATATGCATATATTAGCCAAAAAGAATGAAGTTAAAGAGGATCTTAATCTAAATGTATTAGTTATTGGCAATAGTGTTTTTGTCATCATATTAACAATATTAACGATATTAATGCTAATACTATATAAAAGATATTGGAAGAAAGATGAGAAATTTACTGAGGAAAGAGTATTAAGAAAGTTGCTCCAAAGTTAGTTAGTAGGATCTAATAGATTATACATTCAAATTTTAGATTTTAAGAATCACTGTAAAGGATATTTTATTTAAAGATATTATGACAATAATTTGTTCTTTAAATATCTTTAGGTTAAAGATATATGGAAAAGTTTATACTTCAAGATATTCATGATATAGCCTTAATTTTATTAAGGATTGCTTGAAAAAGTCTATCTATATTTATTTTTTTCTCAATCGATGCAGTATAGACTTCATTTATCCCTGTCTTTTCAACGATTTGACTTTTAATCTTATCTATCTTCTCCCTATCTATATTTAAATCTATCTTATTTAATGCAACTATTATAGGTATGTTTTTAAACATGCTCCATATATCGTATAATACATTTAATTGATAGTCTATTGGATATCCGCATGTCTCACTTGGATCTAATAATACTAGTACTATTGAGGCAAGATATTTTATAGATATTATTGATTGCATTTCAATTGGATTCCTCTTATCTAATGGTCTATCAAGTAATCCAGGTGTATCTAATATCTGTATCTTATAGCCGTTTTTAAATATATGTCCAATCGTGATAGATTTTGTTGTAAATGGATATTCTCTAACCTCGGGCTTTGCTCTGGATACAGCTCTTACAAATGACGATTTGCCTACATTCGGTGGTCCTGCTACAACTATTGTAATTAGGGTTGGGTCTATCGCCTGTAGTTTTATCAATTTAAGCTGCATTCCCCTCACCCTATTTAAAATATCATCCATTCTCTTCATTACAGAGAAATATCTTCCAATAGCCTCTTTTCTAATCTCCCTTAACTCGGTAATCGTTTTCGCTCTACGAATTTTCCTAGACTCTTCTCTTAAAATTTTGTTTAAGACCTCTGTAGAGGATTTAAGTATAGCTAGATCCATTCTAAACCTGTCTACATCTATTATCAATGACACAAGTGATTTGTAGAATGGATGCAGGTTATCAATTCTAGGTATAGATGTATAGATCTTCTTAATCTTAGTGACCGTTCTCTCAAAAATATATTTTATATATTTTAACTCTCTTTTCTTTTTAGCCCTGATATCCCTAGCCTTAACCTGAACAATCCTCGTCTTAGCCTTCTTTAATACACTTTCAGTTATATTTGTATAACTTTTAGGAGCCAATCTCATATGTTTAAATGGTTGTTCAACCATTATATCAACTATATAGAATTGATAAATAAATATTAAATAAAATATTTATAAAGATTTATTTATCCTAACATTATCTTTTTAACTATCTCCAATATTTCTGCCTGATCTGCTTTACTCCTAGCCTCCTCTAACCTATCTTTAACCAAATATATTTTCAATGCCTTTTTGAAAAGATTTCCAAAGAACTCTCTGGATAATCTCATCGCCTTTACCGGATCCATTCTATAGGTAAACTGATCTTCACCTATCCATCCCCCATAGTTGGTATCTATCAATGCATATAAATAGTCTACAAGCCTCCATATATCTCCTGTACCTGCAACTCTATCCTCATCATTACTGTGAAGCTTAGCTGTATTAATATGTATATTTGCTATAGGTACACCTAGTTTATATAGAAAATATACTGTTGCGGCAGGTTCACTTGCATACATTTGCTCGTGTCCATAGTCTATTGTTACACCCATGTTTCTTCCACCACATTCTTCGTTTATCTTATATGCTATGAAAGCCGCTATATGTGTTGTAGGTATAATCATATTTCCCTCTCTAGGTTCATGTAGCTTGGCTTCAACACCGAAACGTAAACCATATTTCTTTGCCTTTAAATTTATAGCCTTACATCCCTCAATAAACCATTCAATAATTTTTCCATAATTTGCCTCAAAATTATAGTCCCATCCATCTGAACCAGGCCATAGATTTACGCTTTCACATCCAACCTTCTTAGCAATTTCTACTGCTTGTAAAGCTATCTCTAAAGCTTCTTCTCTAACCTTCCTAATTGGATTCGCTATTCCACCCATCTTCCATTTAGGATCAGTCCATAGATTGATATTCATGTTTGTTGGCTTTAATTTGAGTTTTCTAAGATATTCCTTCACTAAATTTATTTTATCATCATCTATAGTATTATCTGGATTTAAGAATAGTACATCATGGAATTCTACACCCTCTATACCTGCTTCTGCAACTCTATTTAACTGAGAAATAATATCGCTTTTTAATTCGGGAAAATATCCCTTTGTCGCGAATCTGTCTAGAAAGTCTCCTGCAGCCCAATGTCCTGCAGCAAACTTTATATCATATTCTTTAAAGAATTCGTCCAGAATTTTTCCTTCAAGATAACCTTTATATTTTGTTTCTAAAAGCTTAAGATTTTCACGAGTAATCTTCATATAACCCCCAATTTATAGTTGGATAAGATGACTAAAATACTTTTATACCTGTTTTCTCAAGCCATTTCGTATATGCTTCCTCCACAATATTTTCATCAATTATAGGTGTATATTTTTGAAGTTTAAATGAATTTGAGATTATTTTTCTAGCCTTCTTTAAATCTCCTATCTCGTTCATTGAAATCATTTGGACAACTGCATTTCCAATAGTAGTTGCCTCGGACGGTCCTGCGATCACAGTCTTTCTAGTAATATCGGATGTTAGTTGATTTAATAAAGTATTTTTAGATCCCCCGCCAACAATATGTATAGTATCTATCCTCCTACCAATTATCTTCTCTATTTTTTCTATGACCCATCTATATTTAAAGGCAAGAGACTCGAATATTGTTCTAGCGATTTCTCCAAGATTTTTAGGAGATTTCTGTCCAGTCTCTTTACAATATCTTATAATTCTCTCGGACATCTTTAGATTTGATAGAAATATAAATTCCTTATAATCTGGATCGATGAAGTATTGAAAACCTCTCTTCTCAGCAGCTATTTTAACTATTTCCGGATAACTTATAATTCTATTATCTATATACCATTCCCTTCTAAGCTCCTGTATAAGCCATAGACCAGATACATTTTTTAGAAATCTATATGTATAGTTGTATCCACCCTCATTTGTAAAATTATATTTAAACGATAATTCATTTACAATCGGCTTATCAACTTCTACTCCGACAAGAGACCATGTACCCGAACTTATATATGCAAAATTTTTGTTAGCAGCGGGTACAGCTGCCACAGCTGAAGCCGTATCATGACTGGTTGTTGCAATAACCTTAACATTATATCCGATTCTATTTGAAACACTCTCTCTAAGATCCCCCAATATTGTTCCAGGTCCAACTATTTCTGGAAATATTTTTGTAGGTATATTAAGCTTCTCAAGCAACTCTATACTCCAATACTTTTTGAATGGATTATAGAATTGGGTTGTGGTCGCATCTGTAAATTCACATACCTTTACTCCAGTAAGCCAGTAGTTAAATAGATCTGGTATCATTAGAAATGTTTCGGCAATTTCTAGCAGGGGAGAATTATTTACAACCATTGATAATAGTTGATAAAGTGTATTTATCTGCATAAACTGGATACCAGTATTTTCATAAATATATTTTTTACCAACCCTTTTAAACGCATATTCCATCATACCTTCTGTCCGCAAATCCCTATAATGATATGGAAGTGATATAAGCATACCAGTTCTATCTAATAGAGCAAAATCTAAACCCCATGTATCTATACCTATACTATTTATTTCCCCAAAGTTTTTAGACATTTTTAATCCATTTAAAATTTCGTCTAGAAATCGAACAATGTTCCAGACAAATGCCTCTCTTCCATTTACTGGAAGAAAAGTTCCTCCAGTTGGAAAACGATATATCTCTCTTAAATATATTTTTTCATCCCTAAACGATATTAGGCTAACTCTACCGCTTTCAGCACCCACATCAATCGAAATATAGTTAGCCATATATTATTTTTAACAAAAACGGTTATTAAAATATTATACTTATTATTAACCCCTACATCATTGTAGCATATTTATTATATCTTCATTATAAAGCTAAAATTTAATGGACAAAAATTGATTGAAATATCGATGATGAGAATAAGCTTATTGATAGTGTTGCAGAATTACATGAACTGCTTCTCGAAAAACATTAGTGGAAAATATATTAATACGATGATTCTCCAGATAACCCCTTAAATAAAGTATATTTGATAATTGTTAGAGCAATATATAAGCGAATTCCTATTAAACATCTTGAACTGTCTCTTAAAAATCAGAAAAAATATTAATGTAAAGAAGACATACTTAGATTAGGTGATAGATTGGAGAATAAAAGCATTATTGTGAGAATAGTTTTCTGGGGTAAGCCTAAAGGTTTTCCAAAATGGCCTAACATATACTTTAATCCTGAGGAAAGAATCAGTTTAATAAAAAATTTTCTTTTAAAGCGGTTTCCAGAGATAAGGTTTGTCGGCTGGGATTGGGTGAAAAGTGAGGATGAAATAGATAGAATTGTGGAGAAAGTAGGCGTAGAGAATGAGCTTGCTACTGTAATATTTCATTTATCTAGTGGCTGGCATGGTGCTGAAAAAATCATGAAAAAAATTCCTACAATAGTTATTTCGGATCCCCTTTTATGGGGATATGCTGGGATGATAACTCATTCACATAATCTTCGTAAAAATGGAGTTAGAGGATTTATTGTTTCATCTAGCGATTGGAATGATATAGAAAAAGCTTTTAAAGTAATTAAAGCGTATCATTCTATAAAAAATTCTACAATCCTAGTTATAGGAGACAAAACTTTAGAGAAAAATATTGAAAAATACAGAAAGCTGGGGTTTAAAGTTATTTTAATAGGATTTGAAGAGCTTAAAGAAGAAATGAAAAATATCGATGAAAATAATGTTAAAAAAATGTTGGAGAAAATATCTTTGAATGCTGAAAAAATAGTTGGAATAAATAGAGAAGAATTAATTAAAAGTATAAAAGCATATTATGCATTAAAGATTTTAGCAGAAAAATATAATGCAAATGGCGTAACTATCGACTGTTTAGGAGGATTTTATAGCAGAAAAATTGATGTATATCCATGTATAGCATTTTCTCTACTCGATGATGAAGGTAAAATTATGTCTGCATGTGAAACCGATATAAATTCTCTTTTAACTAAAATAGCTATGAAAGAAATAGCTGATAGACCTGGATTTCTTTCAGAGCCAGCCATAGATACATCTACCAATTTAGCTATATATGCACACTGCGTATCCGCCACAAGACTATATGGATTTAAAGAAAAAAATGAGCCATATATTCTTAAAACACATGCAGAGGATGATAGAGGTGTATCTGTTCAAGTATTGAGTAGTTATTTTGGTCCCGGTACTATTGTAAAAATCATTCCAGATGAAAATAGAATGTTAGTATTGAGAGGTAGGATTCGAGGACATGTGGAACGTGAACTAGCTTGTAGAACAAAAATAGTCGTGGAGATTAAAGATGGCCAGAGACTTATAGATAATTGGCAACACAGTTGGCATAGAGTTTTATATTATGGTGACTGGTTTAAGGAGATTAAATGGCTTTCAAAGCTTTTAGGATACAGGTTAGTAATAGAAGACGGGAGTTTTTGAAGCAACATTTTTAATTTTTCATAACAATTAATATATTTAATATTCTTTTTATTGTAACCGTCCAAAATATATTCATTCAGGGTTTACTTATATTAATTTATGGCTCTAAATTTTAGGAAAAGCTGATATCAATTAAGATGAACGAAATGCTTAAGGATAAGGTGTTGGGAGAAATTTGAGGCTGGAAACATTTTGGGCCGCCTCTTTTTTATTAAGTTATTAAGAGAATATATTAATATATAGGAAACTAAGATTATTATATGTGAAATAAATGTCTACTAGGAGTATAGAAATACGTTATACTAGAAGTATGGAGGAGTATATAAAAGCTATATACATTTTAAGTAAGAGAAAAAGAGTCGTAAGGGTTAAAGACATAGCATTATTGTTAAACGTGAAGCCTCCTAGTGTAACAGCGTCTCTCAATAGATTATTAAAAATGGGGCTCATCGAATATGAAAAAAGAGGATACGTGAATTTAACTCCTAGAGGTAAAAAAATTGCCAAGAAATTAATGAAGAAATATAATAGAATAAGAGAATTTTTAATAAATATACTGGGCGTTCAGGAAGATATAGCTGATATCGAAGCATGTAGCATGGAACACTTTTTGCATGAAGAAACCATTAACAAAATTAGCAAATTAATAGAGTTTATAGAAAACTGTCCTCAAGGTCCGAAATTTTTAATTCATTTTAAAGAATATATAAAAAGTGGGAAATATCCGAAAGAATGTTACTCTACAAAATAACTACATTTAATTAGCACAATAATCATTTTATGTATTCTTAGTAT
>Ga0190363_1002353_pt1 | contig 10828 bp, 10 predicted proteins | sample 48721867_MG_FD_161272 | JGI IMG/M metagenome (GOLD analysis project Ga0190363, IMG submission 161272) | Hydrothermal vent microbial mat bacterial communities from Southern Trench, Guaymas Basin, Mexico - 4872-18-6-7_MG | ecosystem: Environmental > Aquatic > Marine > Hydrothermal vents >...
CGTTGAAAAATACGGTGCAGATGCTTTCAGGTTCTGGGCTGCTGCAGCATCTAAACTTGGAAGCGACTACAGGTTTTCTGAACAAACAATTAAGTCCGGCAGTCTTTTCGCAACAAAACTGTGGAACATTGCCAGGTTCATTTCAGCATTCCCTGAACCTAAAAAGGAAGAGGTTGCACTAAAACCATTAGACTTGATGATTTTGGAAGAATTAAATAGCCTCATAGAGAAGTGTGATAAGGCCTACAGTGAACTAGACGTTTACGAACCGGCTAATAGTATTTACCAGTTTGTTTGGAATGTTTTTGCATCACACTATCTTGAAGCAGCTAAACGTAGAGCATACAATAGGGATAAAAAATATGGTGAAGCTGAGCAAAAAGCTGCATGGTACACTTTACACACAGTCTTGAAATGCACTCTAAAACTGTTAGCACCAATAATGCCTTACATAACTGATTATTTATGGAGAAAAATGTATTCAGCAAAAAGCATCCATATAGAAGAATTTCCAAAGCCTAATCCCGAATGGAATAAAGGCTATGCTAAACTGTTGAAGAAGTTTATGGAAGTTAATAGTGCAATCTGGGGTTATAAGAAGAGATCGAATATTTCCTTCGCACAGCCAATCGAAGGTGTAGTTTTCATTCCCGAAGAAATGAAGCCCCTAGCTGACGATATTAAGGAGTTGCATAGGTTAGAAGAAATCCGCTTTGGTAAGCCTAAAGTTAAGGCTTTAAAAATAGATGAAGATGTTTATTTGGTTAAATAAGAAACTTTCCTTTTTCATAAATGAGTTCTCCATCAGCATATACTTTTCCTTCTTTCATATCTTTAATCATGTCTATGTGAATCGTAGAGAAGTTTTTGCCTCCGGCTTCAGGAAAACCTCTACCAATAGCTAAGTGTATGGTTCCTCCCATTTTCTCGTCAAATAGTATTTCCTTTGTGAAAACATTTATTTCATAGTTTGTTCCGAAAGCTATTTCCCCTAGTCTTTTAGCTCCTTCATCAGTCTCAAGTAGCTTATTGAGAAACTGTTGACCTTCAGAAGCCGTAGCTTCTACAATGACTCCATCCTTAAATCTTAGCTTAACATTTCTTATTTCGAATCCTCTATACAGTATTGGGAATGTAAATCTTATTACACCATTTGCTGAATCCTCTATAGGTGATGTGAAAATTTCTCCGTCAGGCATGTTTTTCTTACCGTCAGCATTAATCCATTTTCTACCTTTAACCGAAACTGTCAAATCTGTTTCAGGACCAAGAATTGTTATTTCGTCAACTTTACTAAGGAATTTAACGTATCTTTCCTGTTGCTCATGAATTCTCTTCCATTCTGCTATAGGATCATCTTTATCTACGTGGCAGGCCTTAAAAACAAAGTCCTCGAAATCTACTGTTGACATTCCGGCCTCCTGCGCCATTGAAGGCGTCGGGTAAGGTAAAACAACCCATCTTATTTCTCCTTTAGCCTCCCTCTCCATGAACTTCTTCATGATGCCTCTTCTTGCAGCGCTATGTATCTTTATCTTTTCAGGATTTACATTATTTAGTCTTCTAGAGTTAGATACAGCCAAGATGTTTATGTGAACAGTGGCTTTTTCAAAAATAACTTCCACATGGGGAGGTATGTGTTTTAACTGCTCATCCCTAGCATACTTGTAATAGATTTCTTCTAAAACTTCATCGTAGAAGTGAACGTATGGAAAAGCACCTACTAGTAGGCTTTGCCTATATATTTCCCTAGCTAAATCTCTTGCTGTAATAGGTGACACTATAATTACTTCGTCTCTAGGGCGCATTTCAGTAGAATATTTGACAATAAGTTCAGCTAATTTGCAAACTCTGGGATCAACCATTGTAAATAACCTCTTTAGGCTTTACACTGGTTAGTCTAGTTATAAATATAGATTTAAACAATGTCTTATTTTATTTTTCTTCTTTCTGAGAAATCGGTTAGAAAAATTAACTTAGTATATTAGCTTGTTCATAAATTACTTGAGCTATTCTTGTTTCTTTAAAATTTACATAGGATAGTAGCAAATTACACCGGGGGTTTCAAGTTTCCAAGCTAAGCTTTCAAGAGATCAATTCTCTATTTCATTATCATGGCCAACTTCTATACTATATATAGCAAGGTTAAAGAAGCATTCTACCATTTTAAATTTAAATACGTGTTTAAAGCATGTTTAAGCTGATGTTTCAACAAAACATAAATTATTTTATGACATATTTTTAAGTAGTGTCGATGATGGCTACATTGTTAGCTGATTTAATTAAGCATTTGCTTTACGTTAGATACATAGACTTTGAGACTTTAAAGAAAATACTTAAGGTTGCTCCTGAAGTTCTTGAAAGACTGCTGCTGTCTTTAGAAAGCCAAGATCTTGTCAGAGTGTATGATGGCAGAGTTGAAGTCTCTAATGTCATAGGTTTAGCGATTGAGGGATTGCGTTCAGGTTTAACGCACGATTCCGTGGCTGGGGGACTTAATTGGAGAGATTTTGAAAGATATGCTAGTAAAATTCTTGAAGCACATGGATTCATGGTTTATAGAGGGCTTAGGGGAGGTTTTAGTGAAGGTAGATTTGAAATAGATGTTTTCGGGTTTAAAGAAGCACTAGCATTGGCTATAGATTGTAAGCATTGGAAAAGAACACATTTCAGCATATTGAGAAACCATGTTGAAAGACATATTTCTCGCGTTGAATTACTTAGCTATGCTATAAGAGCCAGGGTTGTTGATGTAGGTTTTAGGAGAGGAAAAATATTGCCTGTAATCGTTACCTTAGCTGAACATTCTAGAAATACGATAAATAATGTCCCTATAGTCCCTATCTCGAAATTCAATGATTTCATATTGAATGCTAGAAAGTACATGGAAGAATTAAGTTTAATAACTTTCAAAGTTTAAATCTAAGCTTAACTTAATTCTACAACGGGGTTTAGTTTGAAAGCCATACTACCTGAAGCCAGAGCTTTCGCTAGTATTATAGAAGCACTGTCTAGAGTTGTTGATGAAGCTTCAATGAGATTTACGCCTGAAAAAGTTGTTTTGCGAGCACTGGATCCAGCCAAGGTTTCTATGTTTATTATGGAATTACCTTCAATTCTTTTCGAAGAATATAATGTAGAGGAAGAAGTTAAGATAGGTTTCAATACTGCGGTTCTTTTAAAGCTTCTTAAAAGAAGTAAGAGAGACGATAAGTTAGAAATAGCTCTCGAAGAAGGATATGCTAAGTTTTCAATAATAGGAGCCTATTCTAAACTCTATAAGATATTAAATATTGAAACTGCTGAAGAAGAACTTCCGGAACCACGTATCGAACTGAACGTTAATGCAATAATACATTCCGAACCACTAAAACACGCTATTAAGGATGCTGAAACTATAGGTGATGTTGTCGAGTTTTCCGCTGAAACAGAAGATGAGCTTATAATCAAAGGTAAAGGGGAAACATCTGAAACTGAAACTAGAATTTCTAAAGAATCTGGAGCTCTAATATCCCTTGAAGTTAAAGAACCTTCAAAATCCACTTATGCTATAGAACATATTAAGAACATTGTTTCACTAACCAAGGTTGCCGATACTGTAGAAGTAAGTTTCTCGACAAGAATGCCATTGAAATTAGCGTTTACCATTCTAGGTGAGGGTAAAGTAACGTACTTCTTAGCTCCAAAAGTAGAGTAGGTTTAAAGGCGTTTTACTGCTATAATGTACCTTTCATCACCTATCTCCCATGTTTTAACGTAGCCTTCGTATTTTTCAAGTTCTTTAGCCGTTATAGTTAATGTTTTTGCCCTAACTTCTTCTATAATGTATGATCTCCATTCCTCAAGCATTTTTACTGCTGTTTCATCAGGAACTTTAACTATAACATTTATGAACGCGTCTACTGGTAGGTCAAGCTCTTTTCTCATAAACTGTATTCTTCTAACAACATCTCTTGCAAGCCCTTCAGCTGCAACTTTTTCATCTATTTTAATATTTAAAACAACTTTTCCATAGTCAAATTCTTTAAACATATAATTCTCTATAGGCTCTTCAGTTATTTCAACATCCTCTTTAGATATTTTATACACTCTATTCTCTACATGTAATTCATAAGATCCCTTGTTGAGAACATTTTTAGCTATTTCATTACCTAGTTTTTCAAATATTTCAATTGCCTTTGTCATGTCCTTCTTTAAAACAGGACCTAGTCTTGAATATACTGGCTTAACTCTATACTTAACGTACTTCTCAGATTTATCTAATGGTTCTACCCTAACTCTTTTAACATTAACTTGCGATGTTAAAATGTCTAATATTCTACTCACTGACTTTGAGAGCCTGTTATTATTTGAAAGTATTAGCAGCTCAAGTAATGGCTGCCTAATCTTTATTCCCGCTTTCATCCTGGCTGCTGCAGCTGCTTCAACAATTTTCTTAGCATATTCCATATACTCTTCTAAATCGTCTCTAATCATTTCTTTAGAGTACTTAGGCCACTCCATTAGGTGAATGCTTTCTGGAAGTTTTGGTTCAGCAGGTCTTATGAACTGCTGATATAGCTCTTCAGTTACGAAGGGTGTTATTGGAGCTAATATTAATAATAAGTTCTTAAGAACGCTATATAATGTTGTATATGCGGCTATTTTATCTGGATTTTCAGCTTCAACCCAAACCCTTCTTCTAATAAGTCTTATGTACCAATGGCTTAAATCCTCAACTATAAAATTCCTTATTCTTCTTAAAGCTTCATGCACTAATGATCTTCTTATAAGATCGTCAACATCTCTGATAAGCCTATTTACCCTTGATAAAACCCATCTGTCCTCGAATTTAAGCCATTTTTCTACTTTCTCTAGGTTCCATTTTGTAGGGTCAAATCTATCTAGGTTCATGTATGTTGATGCGAAAACGAAAATATTCCATAGTATGTTTAAGTCTCTGAACGCTAGGTCAAGCTTTTTCCATGAAAATCTTACATCTTCCCATATAGTATTTTGTAAGACCCAGAATCTTAAGGTGTCTGCACCATAGTTTTCAACAACTTCATCGACTGAAACGAAGTTTCCAAGGCTTTTATGCATTTCCCTACCTTTTTCATCAAGCATGTATCCGTGAACTACAACTTTAACATAAGGTGTTTTACCGAAACCTAAAACTCCTGATCTAAGGAGGCTGAAGAACCATCCAGCTATTTGATCATGTCCTTCAACTATAAAGTCCACCGGGCTAAGCTCTTCATAAAGCTTACGTTTCTTAGGATAGAAGAGGCTTGCATAAAATGCTATACCGCTATCAAACCATACATCTAAAACATCTGGCACTCTTTCCATAACACTTCCACACTTAGGGCATTTCAACTTAACTTCATCGATCCATGGTTTATGTAGATCCTTAAGCTCAAGTTTAACTATAGATTTTGACTTCAGCTCCTCAACGTTTGAAGGTATAAATATGTTCTTGCAGTTCTTGCATTCCCAAATGGGTAAGGGGATACCCCAATATCTCTGCCTTGAAATAACCCAGTCTCTAAGCTCTTTAAGCCAATTCTTAAATCTCTCCTTCGCCCAATCAGGAATCCAAACTATTTTATCTGCTTCTTCAAGCATTTTATCTTTAAGCTTAGTTACCATTATATACCATTGCTCTGTTGCTCTAAGAACTAGAGGTGTTTTACATCTCCAGCAAACAGGGTATTTATGAACAATAGTTTCATAGTATAAAAGTAATCCTTTCTTTTTAAGATCCTCTATAATTATATTATTTGCTTCTCTAACATGGAATCCAGCATATTTTCCTGCTTCAGAAGTAAATACACCATGCTCGTCTACAGGACTTACTGCGGGAAGCCCATATTGTAGTCCTACATTGTAGTCTTCTTCGCCATGACCTGGAGCCGTATGAACAAGACCTGTACCCTCATATGGTGAAACATATTCAGACAAAACAACTCTATGTGTTTTATCGCTTCTATATTTTCTTTGAGCTTCAACTTCTTCAAGTAAAGGAGGTATGTATTTTAAACCTTCAATGTCTTTTCCTTTGAATTCTGCTACAATTCTGAATTCGGCACCTAATTTTTCAAAAACATGTTTAAGCCTAACTTTAGCCAATATAAGCTTTTCACCATTATATTCTACTTTAACGTAAACTAGTTCTGGATGGGCCATTACAGCCATGTTAGCAGGTAATGTCCATGGTGTAGTAGTCCATATGAGCAGGTATTCTTTTTCACGGCCCTCTATGGGGAATTTTACAAATATTGATGGGTCTTCTAGGTCTTTATATTCTTGAACTTCATAGTCTGCTAAAACTGTTTCACAGCGTGGACACCACCAAACAACTTTAACGCCTTTCTTCAAAAGCCCTTGTTCATAAACTCTTTTTATAAGCCACCATCCGGACTCCATGTATTCTGGTGTTAAAGTGTAGTAGGGGTCATCCCATTTCATACTAACTCCTAGTCGTTCAAACCTTTTGCTCATTAGGGAAGCATTTGTAAGCGCAAGTCTCCTACATTCTTCAATAAACTTCGCTATACCTACTTTTTCAACAATTTCCTTTTTACTCTTAAGACCAAGTTTTTTCTCAACAGCAACTTCTATTGGTAGACCATGTGTATCATAGCCTGGCTGATCCCATACGAAAAATCTCTTCATCCTATAATATCTGATTACAGTATCTTTTATCGCTTTATTCCAAGCAGTACCTATATGTGGAACATCGCTTGAAGGGTACGGTGGGCCATCTAAGAAGTAAAACTTAGGTTTACCTTTAAGCTTCTCCCTTACTTTATCATAAACTCTTTTCTCCTTCCAAAATTTCAGTATTTTTTCTTCTAACTCTAAAGGTTTATACTGCTTTTCTACTAAACCTACATTACCCATTTAAACACCCTGGGCGTTAATGAGTACTATAGTTCACTTTCAATAAAATGCTCCTTAGACTTTTAACTTTTATCTCTATGTGATGGAACAACTTTCTCAATAACATCGATCTTAACTTTTACCTTAAACTTCTTCTCAATATTATCTTTAATGGAAATAGGGTCATTGCTGAAGTCTATTACTTCAACATAGCGGAATTCAGGTACAACAATACTCCTATGTACAATAATAGCTTTACCTTTAAGAAAATCCTTTAAATACTCATATATTTTAGAAAACAGTTCCTCATCATATGTCGTAAAGTAGATCCTTAACACCTTCATTCCTTAACACCATGTATTACTGCAAAATTAATATTAATCAGCAGTTATACATATGTTTTGAACTATAAATAATATTCTTTGAGGAAGAAGTTATGGTCAAGAAGGCCAGAAAGAAAAAGAAAGTAAAAAAAGCAAAAGTTAAGGAGAAGGAAGAAAAGAAGTCAAATGTAAAACCTTTAATATTGCTTGCAATATCAATAATAATACTTGTTCTTTCAATAGCATTGTTCGCATGGTTTATAGTTACAGAAGCAAACCTTAGCGAAATCTTACATATATGATTTTTAAGGCATCAGCCATCTTTTGTTCTTCACAATTCCGTACTCGGCAAACTCATCATCGCCTATTTAAACTGTGGAACTGAAAAGTTTAAACTTAACCGTAGCTTAAGAAAAAGTAGGATCCAAAGTAAATGCATGGTTAAGGTGGTATATATGGGTGGCAGGCAGAAAACAACACTATTCATGGGTTTAGGAGAAACAACCAAGGAGCAGGAAAAAGCTAAGGAGAAGAAGAAGGGTAAGAAGAGAAAAGGTAAAAGATAAAAGTTAACTACAACACTGCCTACAGCATAGCATCTTTAATTCCCGGTTTTTAGGTGTAATTATTGTTCAATGTTTTAAAGAAAAGCCCCTACCCCTATCCTCCACCTAAAAGAAAATCATACCTAGCAATAGCTATTCCATCCAGTGTTACATTAGTAGAAGAAACTCTCTACTTGAAAACATTAAAAATAGGAGCTATCGCTAGAGCAGCTGCAATACATAGAGTTAACGAAATAGTAGTATACAATGATAAACCTGAAGCTGCTTCTGAACAGAAACTTATTATAGATATCTTAGAGTACTTGAGAACACCACCCTACCTGAGAAGAAAACTCATACCTCTAAAGGAAACATTAAGATATGCTGGAATACTTCCTCCCCTTCAAACACCAAATCATCCCCAAACCGCTATTCTTAGAGAAGGTGAGGTTAGAGAAGGCTTAGTTAGAAAAATACGTAAAAAATACATGTATGTTGATGTAGGTGCAAAGAACTTAGTTAGGGTATCGTATAATGCCAAAACTAATGTTGGGAGTAGAGTTTATGTAAAAATATTAAAAAGCAACCATGAGCCTCTAGGTGAAATAGTAAGTGAGAAACAGGTTAATCATTATCTTTGCTTTAAGATATCTTCATGCAGGGATCTTAGAAGACTATTAAATAGGAAATGGGATTTTAAAATAGCTACCTCAAGGTATGGTAAAAGAATTACGGAAGTCGTAGATTTAATTAAGGAAAACATTTTAGATAATAAGATAGTTTTAATAGCGTTCGGTGGCCCCAAAGAAGGCCTATATGAAATAGCCTCAAAACACAAATTAAACATTGAAGAAGCCTTCGACATAATTGTAAACACAATACCTTATCAGGGTGTTGAAGTAGTTAGAACAGAAGAAGCCGTCCACGCAACCTTGGAGTTCATATCTCTCTTAGAAATAGGTTCTGCAAACTTAGTTTAGTTAAGCAGCCTTTCTCATCAAGTCTTCTTAACAATTTCCTATTTTTCAAAGTTTCAAAATTGAAACCCTATAAGCTTCGGCTGAAAGTTACACCTTTAAGACTTAAATGAGGTCTTAAAAATCTTCTTGTAAAATACGGGCTTCTAGACAAGAATAAATAAGTGTCTTCGAAAGCAAAACCGAAAGGACATATTAGACTTAATGAAGCAACATGGATAAAAACACCACCAGAATTGGTCAGATATGTATCTCGTGCTTATGGTGTTAAAGAAATCTTAACTCCTGATGAATGGAGAGAATTATTGATTAATGCCGTGTTGAAAGATGTAGTAATAAGGATACACAAGGTTTTATACTTTTACATTAGAAGTCCAGCTTTCAGAAGGTTTATTAAAGAAGCATTATCGCTTCCTAAGGATTTCTTCGAATACTGGGGGTACGGAATATATGTCAGAAGGAAATAATGCTCAAAAATGCTACGTATCTACTTTATTCTGTAAAACTTCCTACTCTTATTCTGTTAAAGTAAAATGTTAATACTGCAAAAAGATAATGTGAGGAAAACTGTTATGCTGCATGGAAAAAGCATAATTCACACGATAGGACACATTATGTATGTTATATTATATTGTTCACTGATTATAGTTTGCTTCTTCTATAGTCAAGCATATTTGAAACCATTCTTATATCTTGGGTGGATAGTTTTGGTACTTGGGATTATTTTCGTAATATGGGCAAGTCTATCGCGTAGAAAAGGGCGCATATTAGTTGAAAAAAGTATTGGCAAAGAAAACCTTGTCGAAAGCGGACCCTATGCCTTTGTCCGACACCCTGAATTCTTAGGGCATATATTGATAGTCTCCGGATTGGTTCTAATATCGCAGCACTGGATTAGCTTACTCATCAGTGTAATGCTAATTATTTTACTATACATTGCTATGCTAGATGAGGAAAAGAAGAACATAGAAAAGTTTGGCGTTGTGTACGAAGATTATATGAAAAAGGTTCCGAGAATAAATTTGCTAGCTGGAATTATAAGACAAATACGCTGCAAAAAAGAAGAGAATACGATGTAAATGATAATTAAGAGAGGCACTTGGGTTCTCTGCATAGTTTTGCTTCTTTTGCTAGTTCCGCATGTTTACAAACAGTTATATTAACAATAAATTAATAGAGTTTGGAAGCATAAACTCTATAAACTAGTAGTGTATTGATTAACCATCTGACTTAGGGTAAGGTGTTGAACTATGGGTGCAAGGAAGAAACACGCGCCGAGAAGAGGAAGTTTAGGTGTTAGGCCGAGAAAGAGGGCTGCTAGACTAGTCCCTAGAATAAGGTCTTGGCCTGATCCGGATCTACCTCAGCCTAAATTATTGGCTTTTGCAGCCTATAAGGCTGGTATGACTCATGCACTTATGATAGATGATAGGCCGCATAGTTTAACTTATGGTAGGGAAGTTTTGAAGCCCGTAACTGTTCTTGAAGCTCCTCCACTTTACATTTTAGGTTTAAGAGCTTACACTGTACATCCTATAAAAGGTATGCTTGCATTTACAGAAGCTTGGGTAACGCCACCTAAAGAGCTTGAAGTATATAGGAAAGTGTCTACGCTACCTGAAACGTTGGATCCTAAACCTAAGCTTAAACTTATTGAAGAAAACATTGACAAAATAGTTGACTTGAGAGTTATTGCTGCAACTCAGCCTAAACTTGTTGGAGGTCTTTCCAAGAAGAAGCCGGATTTAGTAGAAATAAGAATAGGCGGCGGAACATTACAGGATAGGCTAAAATATGCTACAAAAATTCTAGGCAAAACCGTTCATCCAAAAGATGTTTTCGAAGAAGGAATGTTCGTTGATGTTATAGGTGTAACTAAAGGCTATGGATTTCAAGGAGTTATTAAAAGGTTTGGTGTTAAAGAACTTCCAAGATGGCATAAACATAGAAAAGGAAGTAGAAGAATAGGTTCAAGAAGCCCTGGTCTAGGAACAATAAGCCCCGTGCCCCAAGCAGGCCAAATGGGCTTCCATAGGAGAACAGAGTACAATAAGAGAATATTGAAAATAGGTGATAATGGTTTAGAAGTTACACCTAAAGGAGGTTTCATAAACTACGG
>Ga0190363_1002354_pt1 | contig 10823 bp, 7 predicted proteins | sample 48721867_MG_FD_161272 | JGI IMG/M metagenome (GOLD analysis project Ga0190363, IMG submission 161272) | Hydrothermal vent microbial mat bacterial communities from Southern Trench, Guaymas Basin, Mexico - 4872-18-6-7_MG | ecosystem: Environmental > Aquatic > Marine > Hydrothermal vents > Microbial...
GCTCCTGCAGTAACTAAAGCTGTAACTATAAAAGGTTTGTAAATTTTGGTTATTACTGCAAGATTATCCATATCAGCAGCAGTAGCTAAAATTGCAATTTTCTCTTTTGAAATATTAAGAAAATTAGCTATCTTTTCTTTTATTTTTTCCATATAAACCTTGCCTCCTACTTTATCCTTGGTTTTTAAAACCTTACAGACTTTTTTCCATATATTAGGATGTGCAGAATGATTTATTACTGCAAATACATTTTTAAAAGATTCATAAGTAGACAAGCACCTTCTTTCTTGATTGAATCTTACAACTAAGGTTTTTTCCCACCATCCATCTCTTTGTGAATAAATTATAAAAGCTTTTGCTTGTAATTTTTCAGGTAAAGGAATATCTTTGGCTAATAAAATCACTCATACTTTCTTATTTCATAATCTCTTCTAAATGTTCTATATAAATTTTTACAATTTCAGGATTTTCACCTAAACCTTTAATAATAGGCTTACAAATAAAACCTTCTTTAGTAAGAATAGACTTCCAGCTATCAGGCTCATCTCCAGCCATATCATTAATTACATGGTCTCCTGCTACTACCATAAAAGGCATAAGATAAACTGTTTTTATTCCTTGCTTTTTAAGTTTGGGAATAATTTCATCAAGAGTGGGATGTCCTTCTACTGTAGCAAGAAAAGCTTTTGGATTTTTATTATTAATAATATTATTTAAAGATATATAAATAGCTCCAGCAGGATGTTCTGTGCCGTGTCCCATAAAAATAATTGCTTCATCTTCCTTTAAATAAATACTTTTTAACACTACCTCTGCTACTTTTTCCATATCTTTATAAGTAGCAATAAGGGGTTTTGAAATTTTAATTTCTTTTATTTCATTTTTCATAAGTGAGAAAAGTTTTATATTGGAATAAAGTGAATGATACTCTTTTCCAGGAATAATATGTAGAGAAAGAACATATACTTTTTTGTAACCTTCATCTATAAGTTTTGTCAAAGCCATTTCTGGAGAAGGGATAGAAACTCCTTTTTTTATCAAAATTTGTCTAATAATTTTAGAAGTATAAGCCCAATAAATAGGAGTATCAGGAAACTTGTTTTTAAGAATAGTTTGAATATTATTTAAAGCTTTTTGACCAGAGGGATACCTTGTTCCAAAAGCTACCACTAAAATCGCCTTTTTCTCTAAATCATTTGATTCAATTTTCATTGCCTTCCCTCTTTTTACATAAAATTGAACTAAAAGAAAAATACATATCATAATCTTTACAACCCAAATTAAATTTTTACACATCTCATACCTCCTTATATAACAATTGGAAACACATATCGATTTCCATTTCTTTCGAAAATTTCCACCTTTACCCCGTAAACTTTTGCAAGATTTTCCTTGTTTAAAACATCCTTAGCTTTTCCATAGCTGACTATTTTGCCATTGCACATCAGTAAAATCTTGTCCGAAAAAATAGAAGCTAAGCTTGGATCATGTTCACTCATTATTACAGTAATATTCTCGCTTGTGACCTCTCTTAAAATCTTTAAAACCAACACCTTGTTTTTAAGATCTAAATGAGAGGTAGGCTCGTCGAGGAGTAAAACCTTTGGTTGCTGAACCAAAGCTCTTGCTATAAGCACCAGCCTTAGCTGTCCACCGCTTAACTGAGTATATGGCTTGTCTGCTAAATGTGTCAAACCCAACTTATTTAAGACATTGTAGGCATAATCATAATCTTTTTTCGTTGGTGTTGAAAATCCTAAATAAGGGGTTCTTCCACTAACAACTACATCTATAACTTTATAAGGAAAAACTGGTGAATGTATCTGAGGAACATAACCCACAAATTTCGCAATTTCCTTTTCATTAAATTTTGAAATATCGAAAGAATCAATGAAAAAGCTGCCTTTAGGTTTTAAAAGCATATTTAAACATTTGAGTAGTGTGGTCTTACCACTGCCATTTGGACCAAGTATTGCTAAAATTTCACCTTTACTAACTTCAAAGGATAAGTGATCTAAAACCAGCTTCTCATCATACCCAAATGTCAATTCTTTTACCTTAACTCCACTCATGCATTGCTCTCCTCATCAAATACAGAAAAAGCGGTGCACCAACCAGTGTAGTAATTATTCCAACTGGTATTTCAAAGGTCCAAATTGTTCTTGAAATCAGATCAGCAATAAGCATAAATGAAGCCCCAACTGAAATCGAGGCTGGTAAGAAAATTTGGGGGGCAGAACCAACTATAAATCTTGTTATATGAGGAGAGATCAAACAAACCCACCCTATTATTCCAACTACAGAAACAACTGAGGCAGTGGCAATTGATGCAAAGAAAACTACAAGGATCCTTTCCTTTTCAACATCAATGCCAAGAGACTTTGCCTCCTCATCTCCCATTGAAAGCAAAAATATCCTCCACCTGAAAATAAGAAGTCCCAAAATTCCCAAAATTGCCAATGGAGTAGAAGTGGCGACATCTCTCCAGCCCACCGTATGGAGTCTACCAACTGTCCAGGCAACTATTGTATGTGTCTTTTCAGGTTCTATGAGTATTTGAATCAAGGCCAAAAGCCCTGAAAATAGAGCAGAAACTATTATACCAGCCAAAACCAAAGAGACCGAAGAATAATGCCCTCTAAATCGTGATAAGGAAAGAGTAAGAAAAATTGCGATCAAAGACCAAAGAACTGCTGATGGCTGTGTGAAGAGAAAGTATCCTGTTCCAAAGAAAGCTATTGATAAAGCTGCTCCAAAGGCTGCACCTGAAGATATACCCAATATATATGGACTTACAAGCGGATTTCTTAAGGTTGTTTGAAGTGATGCACCTGATATCCCCATACAAGCTCCAAAAAGCATTGCTTCAACTGCCCTCGGTAGTCTGATGTCAAAAATAATCGTATCTCCTATTGAATCTTTGTTAAACACAGATAGAGGAGAGATGTAATACTTGCCGATGGATAGGTATGTAATAAACAATAAAGCAGGTAAAAAAACAAAAAATAAGCTATTTAGATGGTTTTTCTGAATTTGAGGGCGGGACATCTGACAGCCTATAGGTATTTTTAAGCTCGGTATATAAGTTCTCAATACCATAAACAAACTTAAATATCTCATTAGCCTCTTTTTCAAGATCAAAATCAAATCTATCCGGATAGAAAACTTTTGCAGCATTCATAACATTTATCACGGACATAGCTGGACCATAACCAACCCAGCCAAGCATCAATTTGTAAACTTTTCCCTGTTTTACTGCCTTGATTTTTTGCCAGCGTGAATTTTTTAAAATATCTTGTGGTTTAAGCTTTGCAAATCCAGACAATATTATCACATCTGGATTCCAGTAGAGTAAGTCTTCAAGGCTTACAGTATATCCCATGCCTTTTCTGCTAACATCTGCTAAGTTCCTGCCACCAGCAAGATTTACATATTCACTCCGTGCCAGGATTTTCAATAAATCCCGAGGATCAACTGGATAAACCTTAGGCTTTTTTGAATCTGGTATCTTTGAAGTTACAGAAGTTATTTTAAATAATTTCTGTTCAAGATAATTTTTAATTTCCTCAGCCCTGCTCTCTTTTCCAACACACTTACCTATAATCGTGAGCATATCAAAGCTTATCATCTTTTTTGGAGGGTGCATTCTAACGCATACAACAGGAACGCCTAAGCTTTTTTGAAGCTTGTCAGCAAGTTCGGGATCATAAGCCCACGTGAAAATAATATCTGGCTTGAGCTGAGCAATTTTTTCAACGCTTAATGTCCCACTTATAGAACTACCAACATCTGGTATATTTTTTATTTTCGGAAAGACCCTTGTTAAAATAGGACATGTTCTGCTATAACTATCTAAACCTACAATTTTATCCTTGACACCTAATGCTAACAAAACTCTCGTTGCTTCTGGCCATAAACTAACAATTCTTTCAACCTTGCCCGACACTTCTACTTTTCTTCCCATTTGATCAATAATTTTTATCTTAGTTTCTTTTTTGCTCTTTTTCTCATTTAAACATCCAGCTACTAAAATTGATAATATCAATAAAAAAAACAGAATCAGTCTCTTCATTTCACATTCTCTCTATTTTGGTCTTTTTAACAACTCTTTATTCCTTATTTAGTTTTATCCGCAATTTCTTCTATATTTCCTTCTAACTCCAAGTATTTTTCTGCAAGATCTTTCATATCTTCTTCCCGAGCTTTCCAGTATCCTCTTTTTTCTGCTTCAAAAAGCTTTTTTATGATCTCCGTAGTAGCAAACAGGTTATTTTCTTTTAATTTGCTGAAAATTTCTGGATTATCCAAATATGTTTTTTTGATTTCATCAAATATCCAACTATCAACCCTACCTGTGGTCGCAGCCAGTCCAATAAGATTTTCTATACGTTTAGCAATCTGCTGCGCACCATGAACTTTATGTTTTAACATCTCCTCTATATACACGGGATTTAAAAGTCGTGTGCGAACGCTTACTTCTATAGCTTTTTTAGCCTCATCCGTGTAAATAGTACTTGTTGAGCTATCAGTGAATAACATCAGTGGTTTTTTTCCCTTTGCTGTTTCAACAGATTTAGCAAGACCACCAAAGTATTCATAGTAGTGGTCAAGATCTGAAAATGAGTAGTCTGCTGAACTTTGCACCTGTGAGACAAGATCTATATTTCTTAAATTATGCTCGAATAAATTTTTCTGTGCTTCTCCTCTACGATTTCTGGTATATACATGCTTCCGAGCGGAAATAAAGGCATTGGCTATTTCAACTTCCTCTTTCCAGTTTGCACTTTCTATCATCGTTGTTATGCCTGTACCATATTGTCCTTCAGCTGGCCCAAAAATTCGAGCTGTAGAAAGTTCCTTAGCCCGTGATTCACTTGTCTCTTTTACCATTTCATTATAAATAGATAGACTATGTTTCTTAACAAAGTTCATCTCTAAAGGTTCATCAAGAGAAGCAACAGCTTCAAAGATTTCATCTAAAAGATCAATAAGGTTTGGAAACATGTCTCTAAAAAATCCGCAGATCGTTATTACACAATCAATACGAGGGCGTTTTAATTCGGACAAAGGAATAATTTCGAATTTAGGCTCCCATATATCGTATTCCCTCTTAATCCTTACACCAAGATATGAAAGTATCTGCCCAATGGTTTCTCCATGTGTTTTTGCAGTTTCAAAGCCCCATAAAACAAGACCTACTGTTTCTGGATATTTTTTGTATTTTTTAAGATAATAATTAATTGTGTTTTTTGCTATTTCATTCCCTCTCTCCATAGCTACTTCGGAGGGGACAATTCTTGGATCAAACTGATAAATATTGTATCCAGTTGGCAAGATCTCTGGATCACGGATTATATCTCCTCCAAGGCGCGCTTCAATATAATTGCCTTCCAATGCATTTAGCAATCCTTTAATTTCATCACTTTTTCTTAGACGTTCAAGACATTTTTCCCCATACTTCATAGTTGCTTCAAGCTTTTTCTTACCTGAGGAAGAAAGCTGATTGTATATTTCATTGTAAAGTTTTTTTTCTCCAAAAAAGTAATCTTTGACGAGCTTGTCAATGAGATGGTTTATTTGGTTATCAAGAGCTATTTTGTTTTCACTTAGAGATAATGATTTTATGTTATCAAGCTCATCTTCAATAATTTCCTTAAGTGATCGAATTTTACCTCGATTCCAACATAATACCGCACTAAGAAAACAAATTTCTTCTTCTTTTTCAAAAGGCTTGCCAAACTCGTGCAGACCAAGGGGTATTAATGAATTTTTCAATCGAATTAGTTCTTTTGAAATATTATCTACTGTAAGCTCTCCTTCTATAATTAGTTTCATTTTTGAAACTTTTTCTTTAATTTTCTTTAAAAGATCTACCTGTTTTTGGGGGTGGAGTCTCTCGGCTTCGATATATTCATTAATCATATCTTCAAGCTCTACTAAATCACCATAAGAGCCAGAACGCTTAAAAGGCGGACTTGAATAACTTATCAAACATCCATAAGTACGTCGTTTGGCAACTATTGCCTCTGATGGATTTCCAATATAATAAATATACAAATGTACCATTTTCCCAATAAGATAATCTGGAAAACACTTATCTGAAAGGCCAGCTTCTTTGCCAGGTAAAAGTTCAAGTGTTCCATGGGTGCCAACATGGATGACAACATCAGCCTTAAATTCTTCTTCCAGCCAGCGATAAAAAGCCATATACTGATGGTGAGGTGGAAGATCTTTATCATGATAGAGTTTTGATGGATCTTCAAAAGAACCTCTTGATGGCTGCAATCCAATAAATATATTTCCGCTTATAACACCTGGAATAAGAAATGAATTATTATTTACCATAATATTCCCAGGGGGCTCTCCCCATTCCTTTGATACCTGTTCAATCATAATTTGATGTAGAGTATCTCCTGTTATATATTTCTCAACAGGATAGCGAATTTTAATAGCTTCTGGTTCAGACCAGTTAGCTGAGTTGCAAACACCATTATACATAAATATTTTTTCCAGCTCAGAGGCTGATATTTCTCCGCAACAATACCCTGCTTCTCTCATCTTTGAAATAATTCGTTCAATAGACTTAAAAGTATCCAAAAAAGAAGCACTTCCAACATTTTCTTCTCCAGGTGGATAGTTATAGAGAATAAAAGCAACGCGTTTATCTTTATCTGCTTTAGCACGAAGATTTATCCAGCTTTCAGATCGAGCTATCAATTTTTTTAAACGACCTTCAATAACCTTTAATTCCTGTAAATCTGAAATCCTATTGTTTTGACTTTCCTCCAAACCCGCAACAGGAACGGCATCCACTACACCATCTAATTCGGGAAGCATTATATGAATGATGACCTCCATTGGACTGAGTCCTTTGAGCGATTCCTCCCAATCCCTTATCTTTCGTTTTCTTAAAAAAAACGGATGCATGATTGGTACATTCATTTTGCGAAATATATTAAGACTTGCTTCAACATCACCACCCATAGGCCCTATACCAAATCGGAAAGGAAGGAAGTCCCATATTAGATCAAGTTTTAATCCTTCATTTAGTACTTTGTTTATCTTTTCGTATTTGTCTGATCCTAAAGATATTCCAAAAGGAACAACATTATATTTTTTTCTGAGGAGTTTTATAATTTTTGATATAATACCAAAAGAATAATTTGGATAATTGAAATTGTGAAAAAGCAGTCCAATTGTTCTTTGATTTTCATTCCATCCCCATTCTTTTTTAAGCTCAGAAAAACTTTCAAATCCGCGCATATTTTCTGGATCAAAAAGGACATATTTTGAAAAATCTATTGGCTTTTTGGGCTTTGGAAGCTCTTTAATTTTGCCATAGTCGCGACATAAAAGAAAAAGCATATTTTTGATGTTTTCTATAGATGCATTTCTCCAATAATTTTTAAGATAAATCCAGTTACGCATATCTTTAAGAAAACCAAATGGTATAAGTTTCCCAAGAGCTTCCATTCGTTTGAGCATTTTTTTCATATCAAAGTCAAAAGTGGTTCTGCTCTTTTTGTTTACTATTTTTTCCATAATTTTCGTCAATTTTTGCATAGAGAAAGAACCGAGCTTTTCACGAGATCTTAGATATTCACCTGCATATCCAATAAGGACAAGGTCTTTTTCATACCTTTTAATTGATTCTTCAACAGCCTGATAGATAGATCTTTCTGCACCCATTAAGTCAAGTAACACAATATCTGAAGATAAAATTGATTTTCTTATGGCTGAAATTTTTTCTGAATAATCCCTCTGTTCACCTACAAAATATGCATCTATTTTTATTTTTCTTTCAAAAAGAGGGCCAAATTCCTCTTTAGAAATGAAATCATCTATTACTTCAGAAAGTAAACGAAGTCCTGCATCAGAAATAGAGACAAAAGTCATTAAAAAAGGCATCTTTTGTCCTTTTTTTAAAATTTATATTCAACTTTCGCCCACCAACAGCGTTCTGGACCTAAAACAGATCCATGAATTTCATAATCTTCATCAGTGATGTTAGTAATTGCCATTTGAATTCCAAGACGATCAAAAAGATCAAATCGCATGTTAAAGTCTGAAACTGTAAATGAATCCAGGTTTATTTTCTTTTGGGTTTTTCTATCCTTAAAAAATCTGCTTCCATAATATCTAATATCAAAGGATGCAGTAAAATGATTTTTAGGACCGAGTTCATAAGTAAATCGAATTCCACCATTTGCCTGATGAAGTGGCATATCATCAAGCCGTCCTTCTTTCTCTTCTACTGAATGGGTATAAGTATAGTTGATATAACCGCTAAGCCAGGGAAATATTTTCCCTTCTATTACTACTTCAAAGCCATTAGTTTTAACTTCATTCAAATTTTCAAAACGTTGAATCCCACCCCTTATGGGAGCAGATATAAGATCCTTAGCTTTTGAATAAAATCCAATGAGATTAAAATTAAATCTATCGGCAAACCGAATGGATGTTCCCAATTCATAGGACCAAATAGTCTCTGGATCAAGATCAGGATTAGATTTAAAAGGTATTCCGGGAATCATCATCCATGTTGGTGAGTAAAGTTCCTGAAGATTAGGAGCACGAAATGCTCGGCCAACAGATGCTCTAAAACTTATATCATTATTTAGTTTGTATAAAATTCCAAATTTTGGGGAAAAAGAATTTTCAGTTTCTGAGTTAATATCATATCTCGCACCTAAGGTAACCAAAAAGCGTGAAAAAAGTTCCATTTCGTTTTGGAAGTAAATAGCATAAGTATTCATAGATTTGTCCATAACCTCGCCAATTACAGTTCCATCTTCTTTGGTGTTTTTCCAATATGCTTTTATAAAATTAGAATCTATTCCAATAGTTAGATAATTAAAACTCATAACTGGCATGGATGCTTTAATTTGAATACCTGTATCTCTCCCCCAATATTTACGCTTTCCATACACAAACAAAAACGGAGGTCCAAAAGGAGCAGGATTATCAATAATATGTTCCCATTTTGCTTTACTTTTGTCAAAATTAGTAAAAATTCTTGCCTCAAGATTTAGATTGTTAAAAAGTATAGTATGTCCGCTTAGATTCAAAAAATACGAAATTTTATCTTGATCTTTTTTACGTTCTACTGGAAGAAATACAGTTGGCCCCATCTCTGTATAAGCTTTCATATAGTTTCCTGTAAATGTTATGCCAGTAACTTTAGAAAAGTCATAGTCAAAACGAGCAAAAAACCTTGTATCATTATATTCTGAATATTCACTCACATCTTTATATCTTTTGTCAAAACCACCTATTGCAGGATCATAAATATACTCTATTTCTTTATCTCTACGGTAATGATTGTCTATAGTCCGATAATTTCCACTCAAAGAATAAGAAAATTTACCTTTTCGTCCAAGAACACCGATACCACCTTTTCTAAAATCATAATTTCCGAGTTTAAATACTGGTATAATATTAATGCCTTCTTTTTTTCTTTTCTTCGAGATAATATTTATTACTCCCCCCATTGCATTACTTCCGTAAAGCGAAGAAAATGGACCTTTAACAACCTCTACACGTTCAATAGAAGATAACTGAAATTGGTTAAAGTTAAGAAAACCTGTAATGGGTGAGTTAAGAGGTACTCCATCCATCATAAGCATCACCCTTTTGCTTCCACCAATACCACGTATATAAACACTTATAGGAGGACCAAAACCCATATCTGAATATCTCCTAATATCAACTCCACCCAGTCTTCTTAAGATATCATCTATGTTAGTTGCAGAAGAATTTTTAATATCCTCTTCTTTAACAATATCCACATCAGCAACAACCTTTTCAGGAGATCTTGGAGAACGAGTTGCAGTAACTACTATTTCTTCTACCTCATGAACCTTTTGGGCATTACTTAGTTCTGGTAAGGAAAGAGAAATTAATAATATAAATACAACTAAAACTTTTTTCATTTTAATCTTTTTTCTTTTAATTTTATTATTTTTATGTATAGTTTATATAAAATCCAAAAAATACAATACTCAAAAGTGGTAAAAAAATGGTAATATAAAAATTTAAAGTATTTGTTAAAATTTTTAAATATGATTATTTTAGTTCTGGGAGGAGCAAGAAGTGGAAAGAGTAGATATGCTATAAAATATGCAGAAAGTCTATCCAATTTTTCTAATTTTTATTATATAGCAACTGCTCAGGCTATGGATGAAGAAATGAAAAAGCGTATTGAAAGACACAAAAAAGAAAGAGGAGATAAATGGAAATTAATTGAAGAACCCTTGGATCTTTGTGAAGTTTTAAAAAAATTTGAAAAAAATTCAGTAGCACTAATAGACTGCCTTACCCTCTGGATCACCAATCTTATGATGAAAAACTATTCTTTAGAAGAAAGTTTTAAAAGATTTCTTCAGGAATTAAAAACTTTTAAAAATAAACCTGATATTTATATAATCTGTGTGGCAAATGAAGTGGGACTTGGTATAGTTCCTACTTCATCTCTTGGAAGGAAATTTAGAGATTATGCAGGATTTCTTAATCAAAAAATAGCAGAACTTGCAGATGAAGTATATTTTGTGGTAGCAGGTTGTCCTTTAATCTTAAAAAGTATGAAAAATTCATAATAAATTATCCTTCCCAGCTATGAAAAAAATTTTTCAAGGAAATTTTATTATCTTTTAATCCTAATTTTTTTCTAATTCTTTTTCTATAAAAATCTATAGAATCTTTACTTAAGTTTAAGATTTGAGCAATTTCTTTAGAAGAAAATCCTTCTCTTACTAAAATAGCTATTTGAGCTTCCTTAGTAGTTAAATTTAAAAAAGGATTAGAGAAATTTTGTTTAGAAAGTT
>Ga0190363_1002355_pt1 | contig 10822 bp, 11 predicted proteins | sample 48721867_MG_FD_161272 | JGI IMG/M metagenome (GOLD analysis project Ga0190363, IMG submission 161272) | Hydrothermal vent microbial mat bacterial communities from Southern Trench, Guaymas Basin, Mexico - 4872-18-6-7_MG | ecosystem: Environmental > Aquatic > Marine > Hydrothermal vents >...
TAAAATTGTTCGTGCAGCTAAACCTGACCTAGTAATTTTTGTTGGGGATGCATTAACAGGAAATGATGCTGTTATGCAAGCTGAAGAATTTAATCGCTATGTTCAAATTGATGGGTCAATTTTAACTAAGATGGATGCTGATGCTAAAGGAGGTTCAGCTATCTCCATATCCTATGTAACAGGTAAACCAATCATTTATTTGGGTGTTGGTCCAAACTATAAGGATTTAACACCCTTTAAACCAGAAGAGTTTGTTGAACAATTACTGGGAAAACTTGAAGAGTAGGGAAATAAATTTTGAGTTTAAAAGGTAAAAATTTTCTTACCCTAGCAGATTTTAATGTAGAAGAACTTTGGCAAATTTTGGAGAAAGCTATAGAAATAGAGAAAAATCTTGGTAAAGCTTCCCATATTTTGACTGGAAAATTTTTAGCTTTAATTTTTGAGAAACCATCAACAAGAACAAAGGTTTCTTTTGAGGTAGCTATTAAACAGTTGGGTGGGTTTTCTGTTTCGTTAAATTGGATGGAGATGCAGCTTAGAAGGGGTGAAACGGTTGCTGATACAGCTAAAACTCTTGAACGTTATGTGGATGGTGTAATTGCAAGAGTTTTAAACCATCAAACCTTAATTGAGCTTTCTAAAAACATGAAAATTCCTGTTATTAATGCATTATCAAACCTTTATCATCCATGCCAAGCACTTTCAGATATGCTTACAATCTATAAGCTTAAAGGTAAACTTGAAGGTTTAAAGCTTGCATGGATTGGAGATGGAAACAATGTATGTCATTCTCTTATCCATGCATGTTCAAAATTTGGTTTAAACATGGGAATAGCATCACCAAAAGGTTACGAGCCAAAAAAACAAATTTTAAAAAAAGCCCAAAAAGAAGCTAAAAATTCCGGTTCAAAAATAGAGTTAACCTTAGACCCTAAAAAAGCTGTAAAAGATGCTGATATCATCTACACGGATACCTTTGTTTCCATGGGTTTGGAAGCTGAAAGAAAAAAAAGACTTAAAATTTTTCTCCCAAAATATCAGGTTACACCTAAACTTTTTGAATATGCGAAAAAAGACTGTATTTTTATGCATTGTTTACCAGCTAAAAGAGGAGAAGAAGTTGTTGATGAGGTTATTGATGGTTCAAGGTCTGTTGTTTGGTTTCAAGCTGAAAATAGGCTACATTTACAAAGAGGTTTATTAGCTCTCTTAATCTAGTTTTGAATTGTTAAGGCATAAAAGTTAAAGGTTTGAATGGTTAATCAAAACTAGAAGCCATGATAGATATCCATTGCCATCTAACCTTTAAACAGTATGATAAAGACCGTGAAAAAGTAATTGAGGATGCAAAAAAATTTTTAAAAGCTTTAATTACAAGCGGAACAGAACCTGAAGACTCCAAAAAAACATTGGTTTTAGCTGAAAAACATCCAAAATTTATCTATGTAACTTTAGGTTTACATCCAATTCATGTTCCAGAATTGTCAAGTAAACAGATTGAAGAATACATGGAGTTTATTAAGATTAACAAAAACAAAATTGTTGGAATTGGTGAAATAGGTTTAGACTATTATTGGATTAAAGATTCCGTAAAAATTCAAAAAACAAAAGAGGTTTTTGTTGAGTTTTTAGGTTTAGCTAAAGAATTAAATTTACCTGTTGTTCTCCATTTTAGGCAAGCATTGGAAGAAGGATTTAAACTTGTAACCCAAAACAATGTTAAGGAAGCTATTTTTCATTGTTTTTCAGGTAAAAAAGGTTTAGCCCAAGAAATAGTAAACCAAAACTATTACATTTCAATTGCACCCAATATTTTTAGAAGCAAAAATATTAAAAAGGTTGCAAAAACAATTCCCTTAGAAAAAATTTTAACTGAAACAGATTCACCTTTTTTGGCTGTTGAAGGTGAAAAAAATTTTCCCCAAAATGTTAAATTTGTTGTTGAAAAAATAGCTGAAGAAAGAAAAATTAGCCCTATTGAGGTTGAAAAAATTGTTGATAAGAATGCTTCTAAAATTTTTAGACTTCCATTAACATAAACACTTAAAACTTAGGTTTTAAATTTATAGTTTTGATTTTCAAGATGAGAGGAGTTGTAATGAGGTTGAAATCATGGTTTTCATCCAGCTACCGAATGCTTAGGTCAGCAACTAAACCAGGAAAAACAGAATTTATGCTTTTACTTCGTGTATGTTTGTTAGGTGTGGCTGTTATAGGTGCATTAGGTTTTCTTATAAGATTTGTTTCAGCAATGATAAGTCTACTAGGAGGTTAAACCAACAGAACAAGGGTTTTAATTATGGGTGAAGAAACAGAAAAACAAGAAAGTTTGGAGGAAAAAAAAGAGGAAAAAGTAGAGGAAATAAAAGAAGAAAAAGTTGAAGAAAAAAAGGAAAAAATTGAAAAAGGAAAAATATACGTTTTAAAAACTACTGCAGGACAAGAATTAAATGTTGCAAATATGTTGTATAGTAGGGTTTCTTCAGCTAATTTACCTATCTACTCCATTTTGGTTACTGGAAGCTTAAAAGGATATGTTTTTGTGGAAGCTGCAGGTCCACATTTTGTGGATGAAGCTGCATCCGGAATAAAACATGCAAAACAAAGAATTCCTGGTTTGGTTAAGGTTTCTGAAATTGAAAAATTTATCATTACTAAGCCTGTTATTGAGGAGTTGGATGTTGGGGATATGGTTGAGGTTGTTGGTGGACCGTTTAAAGGTATGAAAGCAAAAATAACAAGAGTTGATAAACCAAAAAATGAGGTTACACTTGAACTTTTAGAAGCCACAATTACACTTCCAATAACTATTCATGCAGATTATGTTAGACTTTTAAGTAAGGTTAAAGGAGGGGCAACCTAAAAATGGGTCAAAAAAAGGTTGTTGAAGCATTGGTTAGTGGTGGAAAAGCAACAGCAGGTCCACCTTTAGGTCCAGCTTTAGGTCCTCTTGGGGTTAATGTTATGGCTATTGTAAACAAGATTAATGAGTTAACCCATGATTTTTCAGGAATAAAAGTTCCTGTAAAGGTAATTGTGGATGTTGAAACTAAAGATTTTGAGATTGAGGTTGGAACTCCACCAACAGTAGCCTTAATAGTTAAAGAATTAGGAATAGAGAAAGGTTCAGGGAAACCTAATGTTGAAAAAGTTGGAAATTTAACGATGGAACAAGTAAAAAAGATAGCAAAAGTTAGGATGGGTAAAAGTTACGCAAAAACTTTGAAGGCTGCAGCAAAAGAGGTTTTAGGTGTATGTGTAAGTATGGGTGTAACAGTGGATGGAAAAGAGCCAAAAGAGGTTCAAAAAGAAATTGATGCAGGAGTTTATGATACATTTTTTAAGGATTAACCATAAAAATAGGATTTAAACTAAGTTTTTAAGAGGTTGAAAAATTTATGAGTAAAGTTAAAATTTCTGCTGCTCAGTTTAAAGTTAAAAAAATTGATAATGTTAAAGAATTTTATTCACATGTTAAAAGTTTTGTGGAAGCTGCAGCTAAACAAAAATCAGATTTTGTTGTTTTTCCAGAATATCATACAAGTGAAATAATAACTTCTTTCCCAGAAGCATCCAAAGCATCCATGAATGAAGTTCCAAGTTTATTTAAAAAATTAGCTAAAGAATACTGTAAAGAATATGTTGAAACAATTAAACAGTTTTCCTCAGAATATGGGTTAACAATCATTGGTTGGAATCTAAGCTATAACTCTGAAGATAACCGGATTTACAATGTTGCTTATCTTGCTGAGCCTGATGGTTTTATGTTTGAACAAAGAAAAATCCATATTTACCCTGCTGAAAAACTTTGGGATGTTGAGGGATACAATAAACTTGAAGTAGTAAAAACAAAAAAGGCAAAGGTTGGTTTAATGATATGTTATGACTCAGAATTCCCTGAAATTGCAAGAACTCTTATGTTTAAAGGTGCACAAATCCTTTTCTGCCCATCTGCAGCTTTTTCTGAAAGAGGTTTTTGGCGTGTAAGACATAGTTGTGAAGCTAGAGCTGTTGAAAACCAAGTTTATGTGGTTCAATGTAGTTGTTTGGGTGAGCTTCCATTTCCAGTTGAATCTCCATTCTCATTTTGGGGAAGAGCCTCCATTTTAACACCTATAGATGATGTAATCAATGTACCCAATGGTGTTTTGGTTGAGGGTAAAACAAATGAAGAATCTTTGATTACTGGTGAGGTAGACCTAGAAAAACTTAATCTTTCAAGAAACAGTTCTGAAGCAACAATTTTAAAGGACCGTCGTTTGGATATTTTTACGGTTTTATATCATCCACCATAAAATTTTTTGTGTTTAAGTTAAAACTTTAAAGTTGGCTTCAAGATTTTATGGAAGTGGATTAAGCCTTGTATAAAATTGTTGCAAAAAAAGATTTAGCATCCACTATTAAACTGTTTGAGATTTATGCTCCTAGAGTTGCAAAAAAAGCTATGCCAGGACAATTTGTGATTTTAAGGCTGGATGAGAAAGGTGAAAGAATTCCTTTAACCATAACAGATTGGTCAAAAGAAAAAGGAACAGTAACTGTTGTTGTTTTGGAGGCTGGAAAAACAACAAAAAAATTAGCTTCTATGAAGGTTGGGGACTATATTTTAAATTTTGTTGGACCTTTAGGGAAACCAGCTGAAATCAAAAATTATGGGACTGTTGTTTTTGTTGGTGGGGGTGTTGGTATTGCTTTACTTTATCCGGAGGTTAGAGCATTTAAGGAGGTTGGAAACAAAATTATTACAATTATTGGTGCAAGAACAAAAGACCTCCTAATCTTTGAAGAAGAATTAGCAAAATTAAGTGACGAGCTTTACGTGGCAACGGATGATGGCTCTAAAGGCCATCATGGATTTGTAAGTGATTTACTCAAAAAACTTTTGGATGAGGGAAAACATATAGATTTGGTTGTTGCTGTTGGACCTGTAATTATGATGAAGGTTATATCCAACCTAACCAAACCTTATGGAATTAAAACCATAGTTAGTTTAAATCCAATTATGGTTGATGGAACTGGAATGTGCGGTTCATGTAGGGTTATTGTAGATGGAGAAACCAAGTTTACATGTGTTGATGGACCTGAATTTGACGGTCATCTTGTAGATTTTGATAATTTGATAGCTAGAAACCAAAGATATTTGGAAGAGGAAAAATTAGCTTTAGAGAGGATGAAAACCTATGGCTAAAAAATTTTTGGAAAAAAAGATACCTATGCCTGAACAATCACCTAAAGAAAGAATAAAAAATTTTGATGAGGTTGCTTTAGGTTATACTGTTGAAATGGCTGTTGAGGAGGCAAAAAGATGTTTACAATGTAAACCTAAAGAAGGGCAAAAAATTTGTGTTGATGGTTGTCCTGTTGGAGTTAATATTCCAGCTTTTATTAAATGTATTAGGGATGGAAATTTTGATGAGGCTATACGAATAATTAAGGAAAAAAATAATTTACCAGCAATTTGTGGTAGAGTTTGTCCTTATGAACGTCAATGTGAAATGTTTTGTACTTTAGGTAAAAAGTTTGAGCCTGTAGCTATTGGTAGACTTGAAAGATTTGTTGCTGATTGGGAGCTTTCAAAAGGGGTTAAAATCCCTGAAAAATCTCAACCTAACGGTAAAAAGGTTGCTGTTGTAGGTTCAGGTCCAGCTGGATTAACTGTTGCTGCAGACCTTGCTAAACTTGGTTATGAGGTTACAATTTTTGAAGCTCTTCATAAACCTGGCGGTGTTCTTGTTTACGGTATTCCAGAATTTAGGCTTCCTAAAAGGATAGTTGAAGCTGAGGTTGAATACATTAAAAAGCTTGGTGTAAACATTGTGTGTGATGTTGTTGTTGGGAAAACTGTTACTGTTGATGAACTACTTGAAGAGTTTGATGCTGTATTTATTGGGACTGGTGCAGGTTTACCCAATTGGATGAATATTCCAGGTGAAAATCTTAATGGAGTTTATTCTGCAAATGAATTTTTAACAAGAGTAAATTTGATGAAAGCTTATCTTTTCCCAGAATATGATACACCTATTAAAATTGGTAAAAAGGTTGCTACTATTGGTGGTGGGAATGTGGCTATGGATTGTGCAAGAACAGCTTTAAGACTTGGAGCTGAAGAATCCTACATTGTTTATAGAAGGTCTGAGGAAGAAATGCCTGCTAGACTGGAAGAAATTGAAAGAGCAAAAGAGGAAGGTGTAATTTTTAAGCTTTTAACTCTTCCAATCAGGTTTATTGGGGATGAAAAAGGTTGGGTTAAACAGATGGAATGTGTAAAAATGAAGCTTGGTGAACCTGATTCATCCGGAAGAAGAAAACCTATTCCCATTCCCGGCTCAGAATTTTTGATGGATGTTGATACAGTTATTGTGGCTATTGGCCAAAGTCCTAATCCTCTTATTCCTAAAACAACACCTGACCTAAAAACAGGTAGAAAAGGTGTAATTTTAGTTGATGAAAAACAAAAAACAAGTAAAGCTAAAGTTTTTGCCGGTGGAGATATTACAACTGGAGATGCAACAGTTATTGCAGCAATGGGTGCTGGTAAAAGAGCTGCTCAAGCAATCCATGAATTTTTAAGTGGAAAAAGCTAAAAATTTTTTAGTTACCACCATTTAACACTAAACCTATAATCTTTTAATTTTTAATTTTTCTTTGGTTTAACCCAACATTCCTCAGCTACTTTAGCCAATCCAACCCATTTTTTACTGCTTTTTTAATGTTCCATTGACATTTTATAATGTCTTCTCTAAGAATAAAACCAACATCTAAAAATTGTTGCATAACTCTAAAAGCTACAGAAACATAAAAAAGATTTTTTCCATCCTTAAAAATCTAAAATCCATTTTTTACCTAAAACCTTATATTTAATTCATGGTTTACCATTTTACATCCTAAACTCTATTTGGGATTGAAATTGTCCTTAGAAATCCAAAAAATCGTTGAGGCTGTGGAAAAAGCAAAAAACAGTAAAAAAAGAAATTTTGTTCAGTCAGTTGACCTTATAGTTAATCTTCAAGATGTAGACCTTAAAAAACCTGAGCATAGAATATCAGAGGTTGTTGAACTTCCAAACCCAGTAAACAAGCCTGTGAAGGTCTGTGTTTTTGCTACAGGTCAACTTGCATTGGATGCTAAAAAAGCTGGCGCTGATAGGGTTATTCAAAGGGATGAGTTGGAAGCTTTAGGAAGAGATAGAAAGGCTGCTAGAAAACTTGCTCAAGAATATGATTTTTTCATAGCTGAAGCACCTTTAATGCCTTTAATAGGAAGATTTTTAGGTTCTTTTTTGGGTCCAAGAGGTAAAATGCCTACACCAGTTCCATCCAATGCACCTATAAACCAAATTTTAGAAAGACATCGTAAATTGGTTAGGTTAAGACTTAAAGACCAACCAACACTTAAATGTAGGGTTGGAACAGAAACTATGGAAAACCATAAAATTGCTGAAAATATTCAAACAGTTTTAAAAAGACTTGAGGAAAAACTTGAACGTGGATTTAGAAATATTTCCAGTATCCTAGTTAAAACAACCATGGGTAAACCTATACAAATTCAGGTTGGAAGAAGAAAATGAGCCTAGTTTTGGAGAAGAAAGTTAAAGATTGGAAAAAAGCTGAAGTGGAAGAACTTGCAAAACTTATCGAAAATTATAAGGTTGTTGCTTTAAGTGACCTTTACAAGGTTAAAACAGCCCAAATTCAGGAGCTTAGAAAAAGATTTGGAGATGACGTTAAGTTTAGATGTGTAAAAAATACTTTAGCAAAATTTGCTTTAAAAAAGGTTTCAGAGAAAAAGCCTGGTGTTGAAAAACTTGAAGAATACTTAAAAGGTTCAAATCTTTTCATTTTTACAAACATTAGTCCATTTAAGCTTTCAATTCTTTTTGAAAAAAACAAGATTAATCTTCCAGCTAGTGCTGGTGATGTTGCACCTGAAGATATTGTTGTTCCTGAAGGTAATACAGGTATGTCTCCTGGACCTGTAATTAGTGAGCTTAGTGATGTTGGTTTACCTACCAAGATTGAAAGTGGAAGTATTTGGATTACCCGTGATACTGTGGTTGCTAGAAAAGGTGAGGTTATTTCAGCAAAACTTGCAAGTATTCTTTCAAGACTTGGAATTAAACCTATAAAAGCAGGATTAACCTTAAAAGCTGCCTATGAGGATGGGTTAATTCATTCAGGTGAAGTTTTACAGATAAACTTGGATAGATATGTTGAAGATTTTAGGGAGGCTGTTAGTTTTGCCTACAATTTAGCTGTTAATGCTGTTTATCCAACACCTGAAACCCTGCCCATTCTTCTAAGTAAAGCCCTTAATGAAGCAAGAAATTTGGCTATTCATGCGATGGTTTTTGAAAAAGAAACTTTACCGATAGTTTTAGGTAAAGCCTACAGTGAAGGAGTTGTATTAGCTAAAAAGTTAGGTTGGGAAAAATCTACTTAGCTTCCACATTTATTTAAGTTATCCCTCTAACCTAAACAAATTTTCATGGATGTGGGAAAATAAGGAGAAAATTGTTTCCGGTTTATAAGTTTAAATGGATTGTTTTTGGAACCCTAACCTTAACCTATTTTTTTGCTATGTTTCATCGTTTTTCACCAGCAGTTATTGCTCCTGAAATGATGAAAGAGTTTGGTTTGGGTGCTGCCACTCTTGGTTTACTTGCATCAACCTACTTTTATTCTTATGGAGTTATGCAAATTCCAACAGGAATTTTTGCAGACCATATTGGGCCAAGAAAAACTGTTACAATGTTTACTTTTTTAGCTGCAATAGGTGTTTTTGTTTTTGCTTCTGCTCAAAATTTTGAGTTAGCTGTTGTTGGCAGATTACTGATTGGTGTTGGTGTTGCTGTTGTTTGGGTATGTACCATAAAAATAATTGCTGTATGGTTTAAATTAAGAGAATTTGCAACCATGAATGGTATATTAAATCTTGTTGGAAATGTTGGTGCTATTGCTGCTGCAACACCTTTAGCTTTATTAACAATTCTTATTGGTTGGAGAACATCTTTTCTGCTTATTGCCTTAATTATGGGTTTACTTGCATTTTTTGTTTGGTTTTTTGTTAGAGACGACCCAACCCAGCTAGGTTTACCTACCATTCATCAATCAGAAAAAAGGTTTATGGAAACAGAAAAAATCGGTTTAATAGATGGTTTCCGAATAACTTTTACCAACAAATTTTTTTGGTTTATAGCTTTTTCCATGTTTATTTGGTATGGGAGCTTGGTTAGTTTTCAAGGTTTATGGGCTGTTCCCTACCTCATAAATGTTTATGGGTACAGTAAACCTCAAGCAAGCTATCTTTTAACCCTGATTGCTGTTGGTTTTTGTGTGGGAGCACCTTTTTGGGGTTATCTTTCAGACAAAGTTTTTGGTGTTAGAAAACCCATATTTGTTTTAGGTTTTTTAACCTATACTTTAACATGGGTTTTTTTAACCATCTCAAAAATTCTGCCTAAAGAAGTTTTTTATCCTATATTTTTCCTTATAGGTTTTTTTAGTGGAGCAGTAATTATTAGTGTTGCTATGTTAAGAGAAATTTTTCCAGAACAAATTGTTGGAACAGCAATGGGATGTGTAAACACATTTGTTTTTGCTGGTGCAGGAATATTCCAGTTTTTGACAGGATATATCCTTGACTTAATTGGGCCTATAAAAATTGTTGAAGGAGTTAAAATTTATCCATTTTTGGCTTACAAACTTGCTTTTACTTTTTGTTTGATAAGTTTAATAGCTGCTTCTATTGTTTCCTTCTTTACAAAAGAAACATTAAAAAAATAATTATGGTTTAAGAAAAATTTACAGGTGAAACAGTTTCCTTTTGGTAGGGTATTGGGGTTTGATGGATGGTTATTCCAAAAGAATTTTTTAATCCAAAATCTGTAGCTATTGTAGGTGCATCAAAAGATAAAACAAAACCGGGACATTTACTTCTTTATTCCCTTTTAAAAGCTAAATTTAAAGGAAAAATTTATCCAGTAAACCCTAAAGCAGATAAGATTCTTGGGTTAAAAGTTTACAAAAACTTAGAGGTAATTCCTAGTAAAGTTTCAATTGTAATAGTTGCAACACCAGCCTATACAATTCCAGAAATTCTTGAAAGTTGTGGAAGAAAAAACATTAGATGCTGTATAATTACAACTTCAGGTTTTAGTGAATCTGGAACTGAGGAAGGAAAAAAACTTGAAACAGAAATTTTAAATATTGCACGAAGAAACAATGTAAGACTTATTGGTCCAAATTGTATGGGAATCTACAATCCAAAAGTTGGGATGGCTTTTTTCCCATGGCAAAAACCAGAACCTGGACCTGTTGGATTTATTTCTCAAAGTGGCTCAATAGCCTCCATGTTTTGCACAATCTCCATGGAAAAAGGTGTAAGATTTAGTAAAGTTATAAGTTCAGGAAATGAGTTAGACCTTAACTGTGCAGATTTTCTGGAATATTTTGGAGAAGACCCTGAAACAAAAATTATTTTAGCTTATATTGAGGGTGTTAAGGATGGTAGAAGATTTTTAGATGTTGCAAAAAAGATTTCTAAAGAAAAGCCTTTAATAATTTGGAAAGCTGGTTTAACATCTAGTGGAAGTAAAGCTGCAAGTTCTCATACAGGTTCTTTAACAGGTTTAAAACATGTATGGGATGCTGTTGTTAAACAAACTGGAATTATTTCGGTGGATGGAATTGAAGAACTTCTTGACTTAACCCTAATGTTTATGCGTTATCCATCAGCTAAAACAGAAAAAGTTGCTATTGTTGGTGGACCCGGAGGAATTGTTGTTTCAGCAGCAGATGCATGTGATTTTTCAAACTTAACA
>Ga0190363_1002356_pt1 | contig 10822 bp, 5 predicted proteins | sample 48721867_MG_FD_161272 | JGI IMG/M metagenome (GOLD analysis project Ga0190363, IMG submission 161272) | Hydrothermal vent microbial mat bacterial communities from Southern Trench, Guaymas Basin, Mexico - 4872-18-6-7_MG | ecosystem: Environmental > Aquatic > Marine > Hydrothermal vents > Microbial...
GTAGACGATCGCCTCCTTTATCTTTTCATATCCCCAAATGGTGGGGGCAATGGAGTCCACGAACATCCTTATGAGCTTCCTCGGGTTCTTCTTCCCTATCTCAGCCAATTCCCTTATCTTCTTCACGTCCTCCTCATCTATCTCCAGTTCCTCGTACTCTTTTTCCAAGAACTCTACATTGTTGGCTTCCACTATGAGGTCGAAGTGAGTGGACTTACTCCCTCCCCTTAAATATATGGGGACTTCCTTCACGATGCCTACGACCCTCACCTTAGATCCAGGGGCTGTCTTCCTCACGATGGTGGGGTCCACCAGATCCCCTTGAAGGAAGACGGAGATGCGCTTTGGCTGTTCCCCTCCCTCCAACAGTTCAGGGATCTCTTCTAACACTATCCTTTGGGTGTCCACCATTCGCTTGTCCGCCACGTCAAACCTTCCAGTCCTCCCGCAGTTGGGACACCTACTGGGCTTTTTTATTAACTTCCCAGTTTGCCTTACCTCGATCATGTACCCGCAACTCGGACACTGATACACTATGATGGCTGCTACGGGCCTCACATCACTGGCTAATCTCACCACGCCATCAAGGTAAACTAATTTTCCTATATGTTTACTCCTTATGTCCTTGACCATGAGGAAGCGCGTTTCCGGGAGGTTAGTTATCCTAGGAACTATGTCATAATCGGGTTCAATTTCCTTCAGGACTTTCCTCAAAGCTTCTAGAACGGTTTCAGGATCGTCCAATAATTTATCCCCGAGCTCTGGGTTGAATCTGTCAAGATCCTGGAAGTCCACGATGAGAGCTTTTTTCCCCTTTTCCACGACCTTCAAGAGTTCGTCATAGTACTCCCTCTCAACGAACCTCTTCAACTCTTCGAACATCTCCTCTTCCATCATTTTTTCATGATCTTCTTCAAGGTTTTAACCAAGTCATCTATCGCCCTCTTGATCTCCCTTTTGTTCTTAGCTCCCGTACAGACTATTTTCCCGGTTCCGAACAACAGGAAAGTGATGTGGGAATCTGGCACCTTGTAGACCAATCCAGGGAATTGTTCTGGCTCGTACTCCGCTGTCTTGAGTTTGAAGGCCAAGTCCACCAAATTAAGCTTTTCGCCTATGTTTCCGCTAGCCACCACGTTTTGAACTTTTATGTCAGGCTTCCTGGTGAATTTTATGCCTACCTTCCTCAATTCCCTCATCACGAGCTTGACCGCTCTTTCCACGTCATCCTCGCTCTTCGTGCCCGTGCACACTATTTTCCCGGTGCTGAACACGAGGGCAGTTATCCCTTCTTTTTCCAGCTTTAGGACCAACCCGGGGAATTGTTCTGGAGTGTACTCCGTGTTTGGGAGCTTCCTAGAAACTTTTTCCAAGGGCACGTTCACGTGCAGGTCAGCACTCGCCACCACGTTTTCTATCTTGTATTCTTTCTTGAACATGAGCCTCACCACTATTTATAAAGGAAGAAAAGTATTTAAGCTTTCAAAGGAAGCAGGCGAAATCAAGGGGTTAAGAGAGTTATCCTTACCTTCTTATCTCCTATCACATACCCCCTCTCTCCCTCTCCGAACTCCAATTTGGAATTGGTCTTCTTTTCTATCTCCCCCCTATGTTTCTCTACCATCCTCTTCAATTCCAAGTCGCAAGATATCCTCACCACGCAGAAATCTCCCCTTTCCAACTTATGCTCCTTCCTGAGTTGTTGTATCCTCCTCACGAGCTCTCTCACGTAGCCCTCTTCCTTTAACTTCTCGTCCAGGGAGAAGTCCACGTACATGACCCTCTCCCCAACCTCAACCGCCACGAGCCTAGGAGGTGTCTTTATCTCGAACTCGAAGTCCCTGTGAACGAGTTCATACACCTCTCCGTCTATTTCAAGGGGAAACTTCCCGTCCTTGTCCAACTTATTCCTTATGGACTTTCCGTCCGCCCCTATGAGTTTTGAGATTATGGTGGGGACTACCTTGTCCCCAAACCTCTTCAGGCTCTCGTAGTTGAACTTGAAGTCTATTCCCACCTCCTCCGGATGCGAGAATATGACCTCTACGTCTTTCACGTTGGCCACTTCTTTCACTATCTCCTCATGGGGGACTCCCTTCCCCACCAGCATGACCCTCCTCAAGGGCCACCTTATCCCAACCCCCGCTTGGTCCCTCGCCCTCAGGATCGCTCCCACAACTTCTCTCACTTCCCTCATCTCCTCCTCCACTTTCTCATCTATGAGCCTCCCGTCGGGCTTGGGCCAGGATTGGAGGTGGACGCTCTCCCCGAACATCTTCCTGTATATCTCGTCGGTCACGAAAGGGGTTATGGGAGCCATTAGCCTCAGCAGCACCTCATAGATATAGGCTAAGTTGCCCAAAACCACTTCCGCCTCTTTCCTTCCCTTATTGAACAACCTGTTCCTCACGAGTTTCACGTACCACTTACTCAAATCGGAAATGAACTCCGTCAAGAGCTTCCCTGGCTCGCTCAAGAGATAGGATTGGAACAACTTAGTCACTTCTTTCGTTAAGGAGTTGATCCTGGAGACCACCCACCTGTCCTCAAACCTCTCAGTGTTAACCTTAGGCTTCACCTTTATCTTATGTAGCTTGGCAGCATTCTTCATCAAGAACTGGAGGTTCCACAACATGTTTAAAGTCTTATATCCCTCCCTCAACGTCTTTTCATTATATCTCACGTCCACCCCTGGATTTGAAGTGCTCATCATGGTTATCCTGAATACGTCCGCACCGAATTTCTTCAGGATCTCGGGAACAGGGACGTAGTTCCCCTTTCTCTTGCTCATGTCTTCCCCTTTCTCGTCAAGCATGTAGCCGTGCATGTAAACTGCCTTGTATGGGCACTTTCCAAAGAGCATGGTGTTCATGGCCATCAGGGAGTAGAACCATCCCCTTATCTGATCGTGAGATTCTATGATCAGGTCAGCCGGATAAAGCCTCTTGAGGGGTTCTTCTTTCTTTGGGTAGGAAAGGCTAGCGAAGGGGACGCAGGCGGAGTCTATCCAAACATCCACCACATCCGGGCTCCTCCTGAAGGTCCCCCCACACTCGCATTTCCAAGTGACTTGATCTATGTGGGGTTTGTGCAGGTCCTTTGGCTTTTTCTTCAATTCCTTTGCGCTCCCTATCACCACGAACTTACCGCACTTATCGCACGTCCAGACTGGGAAAGGAATCCCCCAATACCTCTGTCTGGTGATGCACCAATCCTTTATGCTCTCGAGCCAGTTAGCGAACCTTCTTTCCCCGGCCCACTCGGGGACCCACTTCACTTTTTTGTTCTCTCTTAACATTTTCTCCTTGAGTTTCGTCGCTCCTATGAACCATTGGTCCGTTGCCCTGAAGATGACGGGGGTCTTGCACCTCTCACACACGGGATAATCGTGTTCTATCTCCTCTTTCTTCACTAGCAGGCCCTTTCTTTCCAAGAGCTCTACTATCCTCCAATCATCTTTCCTGGCCACGAGACCGCTTAGAGGCCCCACATCCCTTAAGACCCCAAATTCGTCCACTGTATTGAAGGGCGGGAGCCCATATCTCTGTCCCACTTCGAAGTCCTCTGGACCACATCCAGGAGCGGAATGAACGAGCCCTGAACCTGTCTTCACGTCCACGTATTCCTCGCTCAAGACCACCTTGAAAGCCCACTCCTCCTTCATCTCTTGGAGCTTTTGGATCTCAGTTATGAAGGGGTGCCAGTAAGCCAAACCTTCTATATCCTTCCCCTTAAATTCCTCTAGGATCTCGTAGTTCTTCTCTGGTAGGAGGTGGTCCAACCCTTCTTTGGCTAAGATCCACACCTCCCCATTCGTCCTCACCCTGACGTAATCCTCCTTGGGGTGGGCCATCACAGCGAGGTTGTAGGGGATGGTCCAGGGGGTGGTGGTCCATATGATCAAGTACTCATTCTCCTTTCCCTTGAGGGGGAACTTCACGTAGATGGAGCTCTCTCTCAACTTTTTGTAGACAATCTCATAGTTCTGAGCTAGGGCGGTGGAACACCTGGGGCACCAGTGCAGGACCCTTTTCCCCTTGTACAACAACTTCTTTTTCCAAGCCTCTTTTAGGGCCCACCAGACCGATTCTATGTAATCATTATTTAAGGTCAGGTAGGGTTTCTCCCAAGTAGCCCACTCTCCCAACCTCTCAAATATCTTGGACATCACCTTCACGTTGTGTTCCGCCAATTTCCTACATTCCCTTATGAACCTCTCCTCCCCGAATCGCTTGATGTCCTCTTTATTCTTCAGCCCGAACTTCTTCTCCACAGTGGTCTCGATTGGCAGGCCATGACAGTCAAATCCAGGCTGATCCCACACGTCATAGCCGTTCATCCAATAGAACCTCCTCACCATGTCCTTGTGAACCCTATTCCAGGCGGTCCCAGGGTGAGGATCTCCGTTGGCATAAGGTGGACCATCCATGTAAAAGAACTTCTTTCCCTTCCTGTTCTTCGCTTTCCTCTTTTTATGAGTCCCCTCCCTCTTCCAGACCCTCAAGACTTTCTCCTCTATCTTCTGGGGCTCATAGTCCATGGACACCACCTAGAAATAGGCCGAATTTAAAGGTTTTCTCGGATCCGATGATCACCAGCCATGATCTCACTTACTTCTCAGCTTTTAAAAGCTTTTTGAGTTAAAAGGTTTAAAAAACCAACTCACCATTTTTAGTCCATGAGGGTCATCGTGGGCTCTGGGAACCCCGTGAAGATAAAGGCGGTGAAGGACGCTTTCTCCAAGGTCTTCGAGGATGTGGAGATTGTTGGGAAGAAGGTCGAAAGCGGCGTTTCCCCACAACCCATCGGAGAAGAGACCTTCGAGGGAGCAAGGAACAGGGCTTTGAGATTGAAGGAAAAGGAGAAGGGGGACTTCTTCGTTGGAATCGAAGGAGGGATCATAAATCTGTTTTCGAAGTGGTTCAACTTCGCAGCCGTATGCATAGTTGATAAGAGAGGCAGGATGGGCTACGGTGCTTCCCCCTTGTTTCCTCTTCCGGAATTGGTGATCAAGCAACTCTTGGAAGGAAAGGAGTTAGGGGACGTGATGGACGAGATCGAGGGGAAGAAAGGGGTGAAGTACGGTAAAGGAGCCATAGGTTTCTTCACCAAGGGGGCTATGGACAGGAAGGAACTCATGGAAAAAGGCGTCATTTGTGCCCTGATCCCCTTCCTACACGAAGAAATGTTTGAAATCAAAAAGAAGTTTTTATAAAGCGAGGAGATTTCTCTCATTTCCATGGAGATATGGACGGAGAAGTACAGGCCGAAGACGTTGGATGAGGTGGTGGGACAAGAAAAGGTGGTGGAAAAGCTCAAGGCCTTCGTCAAGGCTAAGAACCTGCCTCACCTCTTATTCGCAGGCCCTGCTGGGACAGGAAAAACGACTTGTGCCCTCGCCATCGCTCGAGAACTTTATGGTGAAGAGTGGAGGGATAACTTGTTGGAATTGAACGCCTCGGATGAAAGGGGGATAGACACCATAAGGACGAAGGTGAAGGAATTCGCCAGGACCAGACCCATAGGCGACTTCCCTTTTAAGATCATACTTTTGGACGAAGCTGACGCCCTCACTAGGGACGCCCAACAAGCCCTGAGGAGGACCATGGAGAACTTCTCCTCCACTTGTAGGTTCATCCTTGATTGTAACTTCTCCTCCAAGATAATAGAACCCATCCAATCGAGATGCGCCATCTTTAGGTTCAAGCCCTTGGAGAAGGAAGCCATCCAAAAGTATATCATGAGGATCGCGAAGGAGGAGAAGCTCAAGTTAGACAAAAAAGCCTTGGACGCCATTTACTTCGTTTGCCAGGGAGATGCGAGGAGAGCGGTCAACATCCTTCAGTCCTGTGCCTCTTTGGGAAAGGTGATAACTGAGAAGATGATCTATGAGATGGCAGGAGTAGCCCAGCCTAGGGAGTTGGAAGACGTCTTGAAGAAGGCGTTGGGAGGGAAGATAAGAGAAGCCATGGACCTGTTGATGGATATCATGATGAAGTACGGGTTGAGTGGATTGGATGTCCTGAAGCAGATGCAGGCCATAATAGTGGATTCTGATATAGAAGACGAGGTGAAGGTCAGGATCATGGACAAGATAGGTGAGTATGAGTTCAGGATGGTCCAAGGCTCTGACGAGTTCTTGCAATTAGAGGCTTTGTTGGCTCAGTTACAATTAGTGGGGAGAAAATGAGATACGAACCTTCCCTCAAGGAAATAGTTGGGCAGGCCAAGGCCATTTCAACCATTCTCCAGTTCCTTCAACACTTTAAGCCCGGAAAGGCCCTGTTGCTGTATGGCCCCCCTGGAGTGGGGAAGACAGCCACGGTCCACGCCATCGCTAGGGAGTACGGGCTCGAGCTCGTGGAGTTGGACTCCAGTACTAGAAGGGATGCTAAATCCATAGAGTGGGTGGCTGGAAAGGCAGGAAAGCAGGCATCCCTGTTCCTGAGGAAGAAGCTCATCTCCATAGATGAAGTAGACGGGATAAGCGAGAGGGGAGGAATAGCTGCCCTCGTGAAGCTCGTTCAGACCTCTTCACACCCAGTTGTCCTCATCGCCAATGATCCTTGGTCCAAGAGGCTTAGGCCCTTGAGGCCTTACGTCAAATTGGTGGAGTTCAGGAAGCTCACGGAGAGGGATATAAGAAAGATACTTCAGAACTACGCAAAAAAGATGGGGATAAGTTACGAAGAAAAAGTCTTAGAGGAATTGGCGAGGAGGGCGAGAGGGGATGCGAGGGCCGCGATAAACGACCTTTACATGTTAGCCCAGGGAAAGGAGAAAGTCATTGAGGAGGATCTCGAGCTGTTGGGTTTTAGGGAGAAGGAAAAGGTGGTGTTCGAGGCGCTGAAGTTGATCTTCAAGAGGAAGGGTTTCAACGCCATCTTCGCGACTTCCAACTTGGACATGGACTTGGACGAGTTCAAGTATTGGGTGATGGAGAACATAGCTAGGGATTATAAGAAGCCTGAGGAGATAGGGAAGGCTTATGACTGCTTGAGCAGGGCCGACATCTTCCTCTCGAGGGCGAAACTCATGAATTACTATCGCTTCCTGATATATGCCAACACCCTCCTAACCGCTGGGGTCTCCCTTTCGAAGGAAGAAGTTTACAGGACCTTCACCCCATTCAAGAGCCCCTCTAAAATAAGGAAGATGACTTTAACTAAACAATACAGGCAGACATTTCGAAGGATAGGGGACAAAGTGGCGGAACTGTGCCACACCTCCCAGGGAAAGGCCGTCAGGGAAATAGTGCCATACTTAAGGTTCTTCCTCAAGAGCGAGAAGTTCAAGGAGTGGGCAGAAGAGGTGTTTACCTCAGAAGAGCTCAATTTCTTAGCTAACCTCAGCTGAGACCCTTACCTTGGAGCTGGCCAAGTTCACTTTCATCTTCTCTAGTTCATCAAGGAAAACGTACTCCCCTTCAAAGGACTCTTTCCAGTAATCGTACTCCCAGCTCGAGAACTCGTCCGGGAGGAGGTACACTTTCGGGTCTTTGTCCCCTTGAACTTCCACCCACATGAAATTCGTGCCCGCGGATAGGTTTCCAGGATATAACTTGGAGTATGGCACGAACGCGATCAGAGCCCCTTTATCATCCCTCTTCCCCAACCACACGTACTTTTCTTGATTCACCCCCTTATAACTTATGTTCTTGAACGTGGATTCCTCTCCCTGGAAGTACATGTAGTAATCGTCGTCCCCATTCACGCTCCAGAACGGGCCGAACCTCACCCTTTCGGGACCAGATACTTCAACTAGGATGAATGGGTTGAAGGCGAAGATCGTGAAGTTGTAAAACACATTCAAAGCCTGAGCACCTATCTTTATCGCAGCTGGTCCGCTCTCGAGCACTGTAAAGTCAGACAAGCTAAAGGCCTCATGAGTTCCATTGAATGTGTACCACTTGTTCGCGCTAGCGAACCAGTTAGGAGAGCCTTCATAACTGAAATAATAGTCATCAAAGTCCCATTCTATGAAGGAATTGCTGACCTCAAGGTCACTCTTATTGAAAGAGAGGTCTGATCCCTCAGCGTGGATTATGGACTTGTTATCATAATACACGTAGTATTTTCCACTTCCCAGGATGGAGAGAAGACTTCTGCTCTCGTAGTGTTCCTTTATCTCCTCCCCACTTAGCACTCTCGTGTAAACTCTGACTTCGTCGATGAGGCCATTCCAGAAGCTACTCGGTGAAGCGCCAGACCAGTAAGCACCCACGTAGAAGGAACTGCCAGGTAAGTTGGACCAATCCGTTATGTTCTTCACGTTCGTCCCAATGAGCTTCCCATTTAGGTATAGCTTATGCTCTCCTGTCTGCTTATCGTAAGTCATTACTACGTGATACCACCTGCCCGGTTCTATGCTTCCCCCTTGAATGGTGCTCTGTGAGTCCGGATTGGAGTAGTTTCCGACTATCGCTCCGTAGACCTTCCCGTAGTACTGCCTTATGTAAATAGTCCCCATGCTGCTCGTCTTCGCTAGGACGAATCTCGATGGTTCGGAAGAAGGGGAGTAAGACAAGAACCAAGCCTCTAGCGTGAACGACGCGCTTGAGGGGTCAAAGACTCCTCCTCTTTGGACATAGTCGTTTTGTCCGTCAAATTCTAAAGCACCGTTGAACTTCCCCGTGACCCAGTCAGGACCCTCTTGATCGAGATATAGCTCGTAGTTGTCGCCTTGGGAGAAACCTGTGAGCTCCGTGGAGAAGTACAACACCCTGTAAGAGGTACTCACGTAATCGTAATCCGCGATGGTAGTCGTTTGCCCAGCTGCGGCCCCGCTCGTGGCCTTGAAGGTCCATCCATTGTAAAAATCGTCTGAAGTGGACAAGCTATCGTCATCCACACACTGAGTCGAGTTCGTGTCTGCCACGTCCGCTGTGCTCGAGACTTGGTAGTAATAGAGAGTGCCATCGTTACCGTTGCCGCTCGAATCATGAGCCGTGCTTCCAGATCCTTCGTCGAAGTGATAGGTTAAAACATTATACTCGTCTGGCGTTTCATATGGATACTCAGCCTCCGCGTGAAGTTGGGAGGGCATGACATTACCATATTCATCAGCGATTACTATGCCTTCTGCTTCGGGTAAGTGCAAGTTGAAAGAAACGGGCCAACTTTCCCTGTCTTGCATTAAGTAGATGGTCTTCCTCCACCTTGGTGTGATTTTCCTCTCGTAGTGTTCTTTTACCTCTTCCGCACTAAGCACGCGGTTGTACACGCGGACTTCGTCGATGACAGCTTCGATACAACCGGGGGAGCCTACGTAACCACAACCTATCGCTTGATTGTCATGACCATCTTCGTAGATCTCAACCGTTGTGGTCTTCTCCGCATCGAGCTCCCCATCCACGTAGATCTGCATCTTTTTCGTGGCTATGTCATAGGTCACCACCACCTGATGGAAATTACCGTCACCCACCACCTTGTTCCCGTCGAGGTAGTCCGCAGAGTCCACACCGTTTGATAGGCCCCTGATCCAGAAGCGGACCTTCCCATTGGACAGAATTAAAGGCCTCCACTTCGCACCCTCTCCAAGGACAGAGGTCGCATCGGTAGTCTTGATCCAAAATTCCGCGCTGAAGGTCTTAAAATCCCACTCCATCCCGCTATCTGATAGCTTCACGTAGTCGTCCTTTCCGTCGAAGCTCATGGCCTTCCCGAACTTTCCATCATAATCCCATATGTGAGAGTCGCTCGCCTCATCTCCTTTTCCTTCCTCGAACCTCCAATATGCTATCAGACCATCCCTTATGAACGTGTTGTTTTTGTAGATCTCTTGGATCTCATCTTCACTCAAAGACCTGTTGTAAATCCTTACCTCATCCACAATCCCGAACCAGTTTCTACCGGAATCCGTCCCTATGAGGACGTTCCCTGTCGTCTCATAAAGGCCATTCACTCCAGTCCATTCCTTCTCTAGGTTTCCATCGACGTAAATCCTCTTCACGCTCCCGTTGTGCCACGCCACTACATGATGCCACCCTTCTAGGGGAAGAACCCCTCCAACCCCATAATGCCAACTTCCATCCGCATTCTTTGTATACCACCTGAAGCTCCCTCCGCTCGAATCTCTCTCTATCCTTAAACGGAGCTGATTTGCATGGTAGAATATTCCTCTCCTCGTCAGTATCGCTACTTTATCAATATAGAAGTCCACATTCGCCGGCCAATACACTTTTATTTTGTAGGATTTAGATCCCTCGAGGAACCAAGTTGGGGTTTCAGCCCAGTAATATGTGTCATTGTTTGCATAATTATCGGCATACCTCTCAAACGTCCACCTCAAAACACCATCCTCGTAGACTTCTGTCCTGAAGGCCAACACGTGTTGGGAATTATCGCTTACTTTGGTGTAGTGTGTGAGGGCCATGGGACCATTCCTCCCCAAACCGAGATTTATGTCAACGATGTATCCAGCCGAGTGTGTTCCCACTATCCCTCTCCTTGCCTTCCCATTAGTTGCTCCACTATCAGTTACCGTTTCTCCTGTTCCTCCTGGGTAATCTTCCGCCTCGAAGCCGGCATTCGTGATGTTATCCTCTTCGTTATCCTTTACCCAAACGGATATCGTGACCCCATTTCCCCCTACATATAATCCATCGGAGCTGGGGACATACACCTTATCGTTCATACCATCAAACCTCAGGGCGTTTCCACTCTTCCCTTCCACCCATATGGGGCCTCTGCTGATAAAATCGTAAGCTGCCCAATGTCCCGTGATGCCATCGTTATAAAGGTAAATCCTCACGTTGCTTTGGGTCTTCTTCACCTTTATGGAGTAAATCTTCCAATCGGAGGAGAACGGATGAGAGACGCAA
>Ga0190363_1002357_pt1 | contig 10821 bp, 9 predicted proteins | sample 48721867_MG_FD_161272 | JGI IMG/M metagenome (GOLD analysis project Ga0190363, IMG submission 161272) | Hydrothermal vent microbial mat bacterial communities from Southern Trench, Guaymas Basin, Mexico - 4872-18-6-7_MG | ecosystem: Environmental > Aquatic > Marine > Hydrothermal vents > Microbial...
ACAACCATTACTTGATCTCCAAGTCTCCTTAACGCTAACGAGAAGAAATATGGTGGGCCAGCAGTAAATTCCCGGCGAAGTCCTTGCCATTCTTCTGACTCACGGGTTATATGCCCGAAGCAACACACATCCAGCATATTGTGACCACTCTATTCACGTGGGATTCAAACCCCAGTATATGTAAGCTGTTCTTGTTAACAACGCTAGCACTGAGTATAATAATATATTCGGTTTTATGTTATTTGTGTAACACTTAAATACCATAGATTTAAAATGATAAATCACGTGGAATGTAGCATAAAGGTGTAATATATTGTCCTCTAAATCTATAACAATAGACTTTGTAAAAGAATTGATATCTTCTACTGGACCCGAAAAACTAGTTCTACCGGTACCACCGAGAACAGATCATTCAGATCACATGGTAAAAACAGCGTTAGCTGGTCATACAAAGCTTGCTGCAGACCACATACTATATCATGAAATGAAGGGCAAGCTAGTAGATGTGATAGGATCAGTTGTTAGGAGGCTAAACCTATTATTCCTTTCAGGGAAGCCATCAGAGTTGCCAGAAGATAAGAGACGTGAATTAGTACTGAATAGATACTATGCATACGACCTACTATTAGAGATTGTTTGGAACCTTATAGGTTTGGAGTCAAAGAGGGTAGGCTTCTGTGAAGAAGAAATAAACCGTGCATTAGAGATAATAGTCAATGCGCTTAAGGACTGGGAAAACGTTGAAAGACAAGAATATGGTTCGCCAGTGATACTAAAAGCTGTAATAGAGGAACAGCTAAGGTCAATGAAAATAGTAAACAAAGGCAATAGTATGCTAGCATATATGGCTGGAGAAGTTGAGAAACAATTAGATGAAAACAATCTAGCCGAATCATATATTAATGCTATGAAGAAACAATTTGTAAACAACATATACTATCAAGCATCACTTAAAGGCCTATGTAAGTTTGGAAACGACTATGCACTAGGACTAAGATGGCTAAGACACCTAGGCTATGTACAGGTTTCAACGAATCCAGCATTAGCCGCAAGAGCATATGACGACGACCCAAGCTTATGGGAGAAGTTCAAGAAGTATGCTAAAGAGGTGCTAGCTAAGAAGTATCCAGAATGGCTCAAGGACCCAGAGAAATATGCTGATGACATAGCAATGGAAGCTACAAGGTTTGGCTTGCTAGATAACTTCTTAGTATTTCGTCCACCATTCTTCTGGTCCGACTACCACGATGGCCTAGTTAGCTACCAGTTAAACCCATTAATAGCACATGATGTCGAGAAGAGTGTTAAAGCAGCAAAAGAGTTTGCTATGAGATTAGAAGAAGATCTAAAGGTATACGATGAGTATCTCCTATGGGGCTACAAGACAGCTGATGTAGAAAAAGGAAGACCTAACCTAGTCATAAAGGTTGCAGCAGCCTATCCAGCAGCTCTAGAGATTGCTCGTAGACTAAACGAATTAGGCATAGGACAGAACATAACAGTAAGCTATACTGTAGCACAAGAAGTATTGATTGGAGTAGCAGCACTAGAAGGAATGGCTAAAGCAATAAAGAAAGGCATCAAACCTACACAAACATATGATACCAACATGGGTGGTAGATTAGAGGATCATCTAAGAGATGTAATAGCGGCACAACTGGTATGGAAAGCCATTGAGAAATTAAGCAACGAAGAGAAGGAGAAGAAGGTAAACGAGCTTCTAGCAAAGCTTCTTAAAGATGAAAAGAAGTTAGAAGAAGCAAAGAAACTACCACTCAAAGAGAGAATAGACTACCTAGTATCCAAACGTGTATTAGGTAGGAACTTACTAAGAGAAGAATTCGTGGAATTCCTAGCAGAAAGCGGTGCATTTGGGCCAAAAGATAAGCTAATAGAAATGCTTAAAGAAATACAATATGACCTAGCACTATCAGGTACGTTCGTAGCTCAAAGAGTATACGATATACTATTCTCCCCATGGAACCGTGAGAAATGGATAAAATATCTAATGGACAAGTACGGCTTAACACGAGAACAAGCAGAATACATATTCGATCGCCTAGACCTATTACCAGCCTCTAAGAGAAAACCAATAGATACGCTGTATACATTTGCTTCAAAGAACATGACAAACACAGAGTTCCCCAATCATCAATTAGCTGTACAAAAAGAATACATGAAACCAGACTTCAAACTAGATGACTATGCAGAATCAATACTACAACCACTAGACGAGAAAGCATTAAAGAGATTAATGGAGAGATTCGAAGACTTCGTAAAAGCCTACGAGGCTTCACCAGAACTAAATGAATTACTAAGAAAAGTAGGAATAACCAAGGACTATGGTAACCGTGGAGTAAAAGTAGAAGACTGGCCAAACTATGGACCATGCAGGAAAACCATGAAGGAATTCACAAATGCCTATCTAGCATTCCGTGAGAAAGTACTAGCAGTCGTTAAAGAGATAAAGAAGGAACTAGGAATATAATATTAAGCCAAACTAGTATTATACCCATAGAAGCATAGAAACACCATTTTTCTTTTCCTTAATTTTAGTTAAAATATCCCACCATTTTATAACACTAATAATATTATCTATGGCTTCTATAGTAAACATTAATTATACTGGCTGCTTCTGTTGAGAATAGCTTAGTACATTAGACGCAAGGGGTTTTGCTTGCATGGAATACTATTTGATTTATTCGGTACTCTCATAACAGTAGAATCAGATGATAATGCTCATAAAGCTTTGTCGAAAAAGTTAGCAGAAATACATGATAACAAGTTCCCCTGGGAGGAACACTTTAGGCTCTATAACGACCTAGTACATGGAAAAGAGGGTAAGCTTACCAGTAGTCAAGGTACATGGAAAGCCCTCACAATGTTAGCAGAGAAATATGGGTTTAAAGTTAAGGTATCATATGATGATGTAAATAGGCTTCACCTGGAATATCATATAAGATTTGCTGAACCCTACGAAGACGCTATCAACGCTATAGTTTATGCAAAGAAATTATGTGGTAAAGTAGGCGTTATAACAGATGCTGATAAGGAAATGGCTTATGGGATTCTAAAACATATAGGTGTACTAGATTATCTGGATGTAGTTGTAACGAGTGAAGAATATGGTGTAAATAAGCCTGATCCTAGATTATTCCTTATTGCAGCAGAGAAAATGGGTATAGAGCCTTCAAAATGTGTTGTGATAGGTGATTCATGGAAGGATGTTGAAGGAGCTAAGAGAGCAGGTATGAAGGCTATTCTCGTTAAACGTAGGGATACAGTATTAACAGTAGAACCAGACTATGTAGCTAAAGATCTAAGTGAGGCTGTAGAAAAAGCAATAGAATTACTAGGATGTAGCACTACGACATAAAGTATCTCTACCTAGATATGCTTCCTTAACTATCCTTTCAACAACATCGCTATTAACTGGTACAGGGTTATTCTCTATGTTACGCTTGTAACCTAATGTCTCTTTAACGATTAGTGGTATCTCATCTTCTTTTACGCCTACATCTCTCAAACTTAATGGGATGCCTGTCTCATCAAGCAACTTACATAATTTCATTATGAACTCCTCAATACTACTTAATCCTATTGATTTCAATAATCTGTTTACTTTATCTTGCTCCATGTGCTCTAAGTTATACTTTAGTACGAATGGTAAGTATATGGCGTTAGCTAGCCCGTGATGTACGTCGTGATGAGTTGTTAAGTAGTATCCTAGGGCATGTACTAGTATAGTCCCAGCAGAATTTATCGCAATACCAGCCATGGTGGATGCCAAATGTAGTTTGCTCTTAGCCTCCATAGAACCTTTGTACGCTTCTACAATGTTCTCAAGCACTATTTTAACAGCTTCTAACGCTAATGGCTCTATGAAGGGTATGGAATTCTTCGACATATATGCTTCAATAGCATGAGATAAAGCATCAAAACCTGTCCATACCGTTAAACTGCTTGGAAGTGTTTTAAGGGTTTGTGGATCTACTATTGCTACCTTGGGTATCAACGGATATCCTGCTACTACGACTTTTCTATTAGTATTAGTATCAGTTAAAATAGAGTACCTTGTAACCTCGCTGCCTGTTCCACATGTAGTGGGTATAGCTATTACTGGTACTATTTCTTCCTCAACAAGCTTTGGATAAATGTGCTGCCTTATGTCGCCAAGTGTTAACCCTACAGCGATAGCTTTTCCAGCATCAATAGCACTTCCTCCTCCAAAGGCTATTATCAGATCAATACCCTTGTCTTGGAACTTTACTACAGCGTTCATGATGTTCTCTATAGGAGGATTATGCTTGACATCTATGTATTCATAAACCCTTAAGCCTTGGTTCTTGAGCATGTTCATTATCTTATCATAGTAACCAGTCTTACGGGCAACTCTAGCTTTATTAGTTGTAACAAATAATACCGTTGACCCAAGTTTTCGGGCTTCATCACCTAGGAATTGAATACTATTATCTCCAAAGTAGATTTTTGTAGGCATATAGTACGTAAATACATTAGACACAACATTCACCTTAAGATACTTAGTCCGAGCTATAGATTTTTCTCGAGATATTCAAGGTCTTCGGAGCTAAGCCTCCATCCAAGGGCGCCAATAATTTCCATTAAATGATTCATATTCTCTGTTTTAGGTATAGCCACTACTCTTGGACGAGAAATAAGATAGTTTAATGCTACTTGAATAGGTGTTTTCCCTATCTTCGTAGCAACCTCACGTACATATTTATTGTGTGCTACAGCTCCTTTCTCTAGAGGAGTATAAGCTTGAATTGTTATACCAACATCTATTACAAATGGCAATAATCTTACCTCAACATTACGGTTAAGTATACTATAGTGTACTTGGTCAACAACTATTTCGGCCTTCCTGGTAGCATGAATTGCTTCTTCAAGCTCGTTTCTATCGAAATTACTAACACCAATATATCTTGCAAGACCCTCAAGGTATACAGCTTCGAAGTTACGTACTTGCTCACTAATGCTCATTGAGTAGTTAGGCCAATGTATTAGAAATAAATCTACGGAATCTACACCAAGGCGTCTAAGGCTAGCTCTAGCTGCTTTAAGTACAGTATCTCTCGAAGTTAAATGTTCTGGAAGCATCTTCGTTGTGACAAATACTTTATCCTTACCAACTCTACGTATAACCCTACCTACAAGTTCTTCAGCTCTACCATAGCCATACATTTCAGCCGTATCGATAAGGTCTAGGCCATGTTCAACAGCATATACTAAAACTTCTTCAGCCCTAGAATAATCTCTTATAGCCCATGTACCAAGACCAATAGCTGAAACCTTTTCACCAGTTTTACCAATCTCCTTACGATCATCAAAGTCTACTGGAAATAAAGGCATACCCCGAGTACACCTCAGTCTACCACATACTACATTTATGATTAAATACGTAGTAGAGAAACGTATGGTTAAAACAACTAAAACAAGCACTTATTAACTTAACGACCACACGAGCATAATTGTAGCACGCCTTACGTATACAAGGTCAAGGTCCTGGAAAATGACGATAGTTTTCGGCCCAGTACCTTCTCGTAGGCTAGGTAGATCTCTTGGTATAAATAACATACCATACAAACACTGTACTTATTCATGTATATATTGTCAACTTGGAAGAACTACGAAGATGATAATGGATAGGAGAAGATTTTATGACCCTGAGAGGATAGTAGAAGAAGTTAAAATGATTCTCAGCAAGGTTAAGGAGAAGGTAGATTATGTAACATTTGTTCCAGACGGAGAGCCTACACTAGACATAAATCTTGGTAAGACTATTAGGATGCTTAAACAAGAAATCAATATACCTATAGCTATTATAACTAATGCATCGCTTCTATGGAGAAGTGATGTAGTAAACGATGTAATTGAAGCAGACCTAGTTTCAGTTAAAGTAGATGCTGGAGATGAATATACTTGGAGAAAAATAAATAGACCTCACCCTAGACTAGAGTTCCAAAAAGTTGTTAATGGACTAATAGAGTTCTCCAAGGAGTACAAAGGCAAACTTATAACTGAAACAATGCTTATAGAAAACTTGAATACCACAAGGAATGTCTTCGAGAAGATAATAAACCTTATCAGTATGCTATCACCTTGGAAAACTTATCTAGCAATACCGATAAGACCTCCTGCTGAAAAATGGGTAAAAGCTCCGACACCTTCAGAACTAATAGAAGCATATAATATTGCTGTATCCAAGCTTGGAGAGGACAAAGTATACTTGCTGAACATGCCTGAACCACCAGAGTTTGTCATAAGTAATGATGTTAAGGAGTACATACTGTCTACTAGTAGTGTTCACCCTATACGTTATGATTATTTAGTCCAGGTTCTATTAGATAAAGGAGTAGATCCAGAAGAGCTTCTCAAAGAACTTCTAAGGGAGGAACTTATAGAGATAGTTGAATACAACGGAGCACTTTTTATACTAAGAAATTTTAGTCAAAAACCCACGGAGAAGTGATTATACAAGCATTATAAGCTATTAAGTACTAGTTAAGATAAAAGCCTTAAAACACTTGTTACGTGGTGTGAGGCCTATGGTCAAAAGAACCTTCATGGTCCTAGGTGTAACCATTGTACTGGTTATTGTAGCTGTAATAGCATACTACCTTTGGACTATTATGCAAACACCATCTATGTCAACTATACCACATTATGATACATTAACTACTCCTCCTACAACTACCTCACCTACTACAACTACACAGACACCAACCATACCTATAGTTCAAGGCTTGGAGAACTGTAGTAGTCCCTCCATAATTTATGTATATGTATCTCAGGAACAGAAGGAAAATGCTGAGAAATTCTTAGAAACATTCATACATGAAGCTACTAGGCAAGGAATAAACGTTCAGAATATAGGAAGATGTATGGTTAATGCTACTGCACAAGGGTGGCGTTTAAGGCTTTATCCATCACTATTAATTAAAGGTAACATATCCAGTCTAGAAAGGTATGTTGAGGACTATGTAGACGGTTTAGGAATAATAGATTACTCTATAAGTGAAGCAGTAGCAAGGTATCTCCAAATAAATGTAACATATACTTATCATGTTAAGGTGTACGTAGTTAACGGGCTAAGCAAGTGGACTAAAAGAAACATAACCTTGACTCCAGAATTCATTAAGACATTGCAATCAATAGCACTAGCTCATGTCGACAGTGTTGAAAGAATAGATGATAATCCGCCAATAAAAGTAGATTATAGGCCTACCTTCCTATTCTACTCAAAAGATGATCTAACAAAGGGTATAATCTACATGGAGAAAATAGGTGAAAACTACTATACCATAAAGAAGCAGTATATGCTATTGCTTGCTACAGAATTCTTCATGACAAGATTTGTTGAAATATACTTTGACCCCAAGGTTCCAGAAGAAGATATACCAGTCGTGGGTAATAGAGAAGCACCAATAATACTATACATATTTGAAGACTACTGGTGCCCTTATTGCGCGAAATTCTACAAAGTAAACCATGAGCTAATAACTAAGTTGATAAACAATAACACATTACAACTACACCCATTGGACTTCATAGTACACCGCAATGTAGCTGAGCTTCACGCCCTTACAAGATGCTTATATGAGTATACAGGAAACAGTAGTATATACTTTAACATAACATTAGACTTGTACTATGGCTTCATTGATAAAGGTGAAAGACCTACAATAGACACAGTATTAGGAATAATTAACAAGAGTATGAGTAATGAAATGGTTAACAAGATAATATCGTGTGCTAATGATAAAGTTAATGAAATACTGGATGAAACAAATAGTTTCCATGACAAGTATGGTGTAAGAGCAACACCAACATTACTGTTTTGGAACAGAGAAACAGGTAAAGGGATGTTAATTGAAGGCTACATTGATGAAGAAGAGTTCAAGAATATCATAGGATGGCTAAGAAAATAATAGTATAAACCACCTATTCCAAATAAAATTGAATTAATTGTATACATGTATCGTACATAATCTAGATAATCTACATTCAAGTTTGTTCGAGTGGTTCGCTATATATTCGTATCATGAGATATAGTATTAGGAGAAATACAGAAGTGAGATGAAGCTGTCTTGATGCTAACCAGGTATGTTATTAGAGCATTAGCTCTAGTACTACTTATAGCTATAATAGTACTGTACGCCTACCCTATATCGGCATCTCAATACATTGACGGTGTACTAATAGAGGTAGGTTATCGTGATCCATATTCAACAATTGTTGAACAAACACTAATAGACATAATAGTTAATACTTACCGTAGGATTAACGTCCCCGATACCTTTAAGTTAATGTATGTAAGAATTTACATTCTAAATATTAATGGCACAGATATAGTTTATTCTAAGTACATGGGCCACGATGACTTCATAGATAAAAATATATGTTATTATACAAAAATAGTAATTGAGAACGGCAAAGTAGTGGACACTAGTGTTAAAGAAATGATTTTAGGAGTAGATATAGATGACCCAATAGTATTAAATGCTGTGTTTACTACGCAACGTTCAACTGAAACAAGATGGACCTTTGAAGCTATAGTAAAGTCTATTATAATGCTAGGTATAAACACTACAGGTTTTGATTGGTTTTCTATAGCATTTGCAGAGGTGATTAACCCGCAAGATAGGTTATTATCAGTAATCTACGTTCTCGATAATCACGTTTACGGCGTAATATACGATTGGGATAATCATAAGGTAGTGAGAACTGGATTGGACTTGATAAGTCCTCCAGTAAACATTCCAGGTCTTCAAAGATCTAAGTCTGCAACACCAATACCTATACCTACACCTACCTTACCGCCAACCCCGGTAGTAGCACATGTAGTATCAGCATCAACAACTATAACCAAGGCTGTACCCCTAACAACTACGCCCTCAACTACTTCAGTAGCACAGCACGAGTATAGGACAACTACTACGAAGCCTACATTAACACATACCACGCTAAGTGTGAGGGCAAGTACTAAGATTCCTACCTCATCAACAATAACAATAGCTGAGAGTACTATGATTAGTACTAAAGAATTAGGTACTGTATATACCATAACGGGTACAATAGAGGCAGCATCTCATGGAAAACTTGTTCTAACGGCAATTGTAGCATTATCGGCAATTACTGTTGCGCTTATAACGTTTATTATTTTAAGGAGAATGTTCATGTAGATACTACTTTGCTTTACTCTCCACTCCTACTTAATACCCCTTAGGTAAGATATTTTAATCTGGGTAAGTGGAGAGGATGAAGAGAACTTGAAACGTAAACATAGGGATAGCGAGGACAATAGCATACCAGTAGAGCTAATACTAGGAGGTCAGTCCCTTAGAGTATACCTTGAGCTACTTACTAGTAAAGAACCTTTGGGTGTAAGAGAGCTTCAAAGAAGACTCGGGTTCAAGAGTCCTAGTAGTGCTAAACATCATTTAGACAGGCTTATAAGATTAGGATTAGTCGAGAAAACTCTTGATGGAAGATATCGTGCAGTTGAATCAAGACTAAGTATTCTTTCAACCTACATATTAATAGCAGGTTCACTAATACCGAAACTAATACCCATAGCGGCAGGAGTGCTTGCTGGTATAGTATCGTATATAATACTGTTTTACCCTGATATAGACGTAATTCCACTTACATTAGCAGTAGTAGCAGACGCTATCTTATGGTTTGAAGGCATAAAACTATTACGTTACGCTAGAATACTATTAAAAACCAAACGTATACATACAAAGACATAGCATTCCCTACGAGGGATAGCTTCGTGGACATAGTATATCGTGATGATAGAGTAGAGATAATAAGATTAAAGACAGGCCCCTTAGCAACAAACACCTATATTCTAAGAGATATAAACAGCCTTGAAGGAGTGGTAATAGACCCTGGAGGTGACGTTGATAAAATATTAGATACTATAAGAGCAACTAAGACTACAATAACACACATAATAGCAACTCATGGTCATTTTGACCACATTCTAGGTGTACCAGGACTACTAGATTATACTGATGCATTATTCCTATTACATGAAGATGATGGAGCAATAATGGAGATGAGCTACGAGTATTGCAGATTCTATGATCCGGGATGGAACATACCCGAAATAGACGAGTATATAGATGACGGAGATATAGTTAAGACAGGAGACATAGAATTAAAAATAATACACACACCAGGACATACTCCTGGAAGCGTCTCAATTCTTGGACAAGGCTACATATTTACCGGTGATACACTATTTAAAGGAACCATAGGTTCGACAGATTTCCCTGGAGGAAACTGGAATAAAATGGTTGAAAGCATCATAAGGCTTATGGCATTACCAGATGATATAATAGTACTACCAGGGCATGGTGATACAACAAGTATAGGTGAGGAAAGAAAGAATAATCCATTCGTAAGAGAAATACTATCATATAAGGTGTAGAGAAATACATGAGTACGAGGCCATTAATCATAGGGGAAGTACAAATAAAGAAGCCTAGAAAGAACTACGATTTCACATTAACAGCTTCAGCGTATAACTTCTCATGGTGGTTTAACGGTAAAAGACTAATATTACCGATGGAAGATGATGTTGTAGTAACAGTTATAGAGGATAGAGAAGAACTTATAGCAAAAATATACTCGTTTAAGAGGAAAGAAGTGAACATAGACGATATAGTAGATAAGATAAGGTACATTATAGGTGTAGATGAGGATCTAAAAGAATTCTACAATATTATGAGTAGAGACCCTATACTAGGCCCATCAGCTAGTGTTCTACATGGACTACATGTAAGAGCT
>Ga0190363_1002358_pt1 | contig 10819 bp, 9 predicted proteins | sample 48721867_MG_FD_161272 | JGI IMG/M metagenome (GOLD analysis project Ga0190363, IMG submission 161272) | Hydrothermal vent microbial mat bacterial communities from Southern Trench, Guaymas Basin, Mexico - 4872-18-6-7_MG | ecosystem: Environmental > Aquatic > Marine > Hydrothermal vents > Microbial...
CGCCAGACATCTCTAAAACAACGTCGACGCCATCCCCATCAGTTTCGTCAAGAATTATATCCACAATTTTGTCGCCATATTCTTTGGCGCTTAAAACTAGGTCGGCTCCCATTTTCTTGGCAAGCTCCATACGCACGAGGTTTCTGCCTCCGGCAGTAGCAAAAACCTTTGAAGCGCCGAGGGTTTTGGCGGCTGCTATTGCCATGAGTCCTATTGGTCCGCAGCCTAGAACTGCAACTGTTTTTCCGGCTATATCCTCAACGTGATCTTTGGGCAATACTGCATGAACAGCGTTTCCTAGTGGCTCTTGTATTGACGCTAGAGCTGGATCTAGGTTCGGGTCGTTTTTCCATGCGTTTAGGGCTGGCAACGCGACGTATTCGGCGAATACTCCGTCTCTGTCGACGCCTAGAATTTCCATGTTTTTACATACATGCATTCTGTCCGTTCGGCATTGATAGCATGTCTCATCTACAATGTGGGTTTCAGCCGATACAAAGTCGCCTACCTGAAGCGACTTCACATTTTCTCCGATTTCCACTATTTCTCCGCAGAATTCATGACCAAAAATTAACGGAATCTTCTTAATTCTGCTTTGAGCCCACTCATTCCATTCCCAAATGTGAACGTCCGTTCCGCAAATCGAAGCCATCTTAACCTTAACCAGAACCTCATTCTTTCCAATCTTTGGAATTTCAACACGGCTTAGCTCCGCGCCCGGCCCCCTCCTAGATTTAACTATTGCATACATGCTCATAACAATCCGCACACGCAAATTGGAAACTTAAATGACTAAGTTTAGGCATATTAAGGTTGCTAACGCCGTGGTGAAAATGAGGATAGGCTTCATAGTAAATCCAATAGCCGGAATGGGCGGACGCGTAGGCCTAAAGGGAACAGATGGCGTGCTGGAAAAGGCAATAGCCCTAGGAGCAAAGCCAGTAGCGCCGAAAAGGGCAAAGGAATTCCTACAAAAACTAAAGGAAAGCGAAATACTTCCAAAAATAAAAGTCATAACTTGTCCTGGAATAATGGGTGAGGAAGAAGCCAAAGAGACTGGAATAAACGCTGAAATTCTTCCATTGCCAAGAAAGGAAAGGACGACAGCCGAAGACACTAAAGCGGCGACAAAACTGCTTGTTTCAGAGAATTACAGGGCTGATCTAATAGTTTTTGTCGGCGGAGACGGAACAGCCAGAGACATACTTGACGCCCTAAAAGAGGAGGAAAGCGAAACTCCAGTCCTAGGCGTTCCAGCAGGCGTAAAAATGTACAGCGGAATCTTCGCAGTTAATCCAGCCGAGGCAGTTGAGGTTCTCGAAGCATACGTAAATGGAGAGGCTGAAATAACCGAATTCGAAATTATGGACGCTGATGAAACAGCCATAAGAAGCGACAGATTTGCAATAAGGCTTTACGGCTACTTGAAAGGCCCTTACCTGCCCATGCGAATTCAAGGAACGAAGCAGGTCAGCCCGGAGACGGCTGATGAAAAGGAGAATCAACGGGCAATAGCAAAATTCGTAATTGAAACCATGAAGCCAAACGCCACTTACATATTGGGACCAGGAACAACAGTAAAGACTCTAGCCGACATGCTCGGAATAAAAAAGACGGTTTTAGGCGTAGACCTATACCAAAACGGAAAAGTAATCAACGATGTAAATGAGAGAACTCTCCTAGAAAACGTGAAGGACTGGAAAAACACATGGATAATCGTCTCTCCAATCGGCGGGCAAGGAATGATTTTCGGCCGAGGAAACCAGCAGATAAGCCCAGAAATAATAAAACGAGTTGGAAAAGAGCATATAATAGTGCTTGCGACGAAAAGTAAGATTCAGAGAATCGAGGGCGGATGCCTACGAGTCGACACTGGCGATCCAGAAGTCGATGAAATGCTGAAAGGCTACATTAAGGTAATAACAGATTATAGAGAATGGAGGCTCCTCCCAGTAAAATAGGCGTTTAGGCGCCGAATTTCTTCATTTTTCCAAGCATATTGGCAATTGTATACATTAAGTCTTTACCCCTAATTCTCCCCAGTCCGCCATAAGCGCATGACCGTTCAGAATACTCTCGAACATCATCCGTCCTGACGTATGGTCCCCACAGAGCTACTGGAACAGGGTCACCAGTATGCTTCTTCAGAACAGAAGAAGTAGTATGGTCGGCAGTAACAGCAATATAAGTTTCTTCTCTATTCACATTGTCAATTAAATATCCAACCATTCTGTCAACCTTTTTTATCATCTCAATTTTCCTTTCAACCTTCGCGTCGTGGCTTGCAAGATCCGTCGCCTTCACATGTATGAGGACGAAATCCTCGGTTTGTAACGCTTCAAGAGCTGTTTTAGCCTTAGAAATAACGTCTGTGTCGTATCCTCCGGTTGCTCTAGGCGCATCCAGTATTCGCATTCCAGCAACCTTACATACTCCTCGAACGAGAGGCATGGCTGCAACGGCCGCTGCCTTAATCCCAAACTTTAACGGGAATGGATTAACCTTCGGAAGCACGCCAGCTCCTCTGCAAAGAATGATATTTGCCGGCGGCAATCCTCGCTTAATTCTTTCCTCATTAACTGGATGATTCTTCAATACTTGATGAAACCTTTCTAGAACCTCATTAACTATTCTTGCGGTTTTTTCGGCTTCCGGCGTGCGCTCAAGGGGACGAACTTTTAAAACCTTCTTTCCAACTTCGTGTGGGTCTGAGTCGGAAACCATCATTGAGAGGCTGGGCGCCCTAATGCGAAGGATGGCGCGGTGCTGAACGGTATTTTTGAATGTAATCTGCACTTCGGGATGATCATGCAAATAGACTTTTTCTAAGTCTTTAGCGAGCTTTAAGGCATCTTCAGTGCTTATTCTTCCCGCCCTTCTATCTATAACAGTCAAATTATCATCAACTGTTGCGAAGTTGCATCTGAAACAGATGTCGCCCGGTAAAACTTCAACTCCGAAGCCTATAGCTTCCAGGGCTCCTCTTCCCGAGTATACCCTCTTTGCATTATAGCCTAAAATGGCAAGATGCGCCACATCACTTCCTGGGGGGACTCCGGGCGCGAGAGGATCCATTATTCCGCATATACCATTCTTTGCAAGAAAATCTAGATTTGGAGTTTCAGCAGCTTCCAGCGGAGTTTTTCCATTAAGCTGTTTTAGGGGCCAGTCGCCCATTCCGTCAGCTATTACAAGTATGGCTTTCATTCCGGATTATCTCGCTTCGACGAGTTTCAAATCCTATTATTTATTGTTGCTCCTTAAAAGTAATTTGAATTGTAAATATGGAAGTGGGATATTGAGGAGGATTTAGTAGGCTTTTGCGAAGTAGACTACTTCTTTTGCTTTTTTTCCGCAGTAGATGCAGTTTGAGAATGGCTTTTCCTTTTCGAAGGGCAGTATTCTTATTGTGGCGCCTGTCTCTTCCTTGATTTTCTCTTCACATTCGGAGCTTAGACACCAGCAGGCTCTTATGAAGCCGCCTTTCTCCCTTAGAACTTTTTTAAACTCTTCATAAGTTTTGACGGTGGTTATATGCTCTTCTAGGAATTTTTTGGCTCTATTATAGAGATTGCTCTGTATTTCATCAAGAAGCTTCTTTGCCGCCTCTACAACTTCTTCTTCCTTAACGGCTATTCTTTCGAAGGTGTCTCGTCTTGCAAATGTTACCTCTCTCTTCTCAATATCTTTCGGTCCAATCTCAACTCTTAGAGGCACACCCTTCAGTTCCCAGTCATGGAATTTCCAGCCCGGCGTATATTCGGTTCTGTCATCCAAAACAGTTGATATTCCGTCTTTGCACAATTTTTCGTGGATTTCTCTGGCTTTTTCAAGTATTTTTTCTCTTTCTACTTCCTTGTAGAATATTGGAATTACTACCGCTTGGATTGGAGCTATTTTCGGCGGAACGATGACTCCGTGATCGTCCCCGTGGACCATTACGAGTGCACCTATAAGTCTTGTTGATATTCCCCATGAAGTTTGCCATACATAATGCTCCTTTTCGTCTTTGCCGATGAATTTTATGTCAAAAACCTTCGAGAAATTCTGTCCAAGATTATGCGAAGTTCCCATTTGTAACGCTTTTCCGTCCGGCATTATGGCCTCCAGTGTTGTTGTATAAAGCGCTCCTGGAAACTTTTCATTTTCACTTTTCTTTCCAACAAGAACTGGAATTGCCAGGTAGTTTTCCATTAAGTCCCTGTATATTTCTAGGATTTCCATGACCTCTTTGTCTGCTTCCTCTTTTGTTGCGTGGGCTGTGTGTCCTTCTTGCCAGAGGAACTCTCTTGTTCTTAGGAACGGCTTTGTTGCTTTTGTCTCCCATCTTACGATGTTGCACCATTGGTTAAGCTTTATTGGGAGGTCTCTCCAGCTTCTGATCCACTTGGCATACATCTGATAGATTATAGTTTCTGAGGTCGGTCTAACGGCTAGTCTTTCTGCTAGCTGTTTGTCTCCGCCGACTGTGACCCACGCGCATTCTGGAACAAATCCTTCGAAGTGTTCCGCTTCTTTTCGCAGAAGGCTTTCAGGTATAAACATTGGAAAGTAAGCGTTTCTATGTCCCTTCTCCTTGATTTTCTTGTTAACTATTTGCTGTATTTTCTCCCATATTGCATAGGAGCTTTCCCTAAAGACTATGCAGCCCTTCACTGGAGCGTAGTCGGCGAATCCGGACTTTAGGATGGCCTGTGTATACCACTCTGAGAAGTTTTCGGATTTTTTGACGGTTATTCCTATATCCAGCTTTTTCTCTTCACTCATTTCTAGATTTTCCTCCTGAACGCTTTTTCCACAGAAGAAAGAATTTTTGTTCAAAATGTTTTTGAGTAGTTAATTTCGTTGGGGAGAATTTAGCTATGTGGAACGAAATCGCCCATTTCAACCACTTATGCATGAATGCGAAAGCCATCTATTTAAAACTTTCTTAGCTATAATCAATAAAAATTGAGGAGTTAAAGGGTTTAAGCTAACTTCTTTAATGCTTCTTGCCCTTTCATGCCCGGATTTACGCCTAGCTCTTTGGCCTTTGAAGTTACAGCTTTAATTTCGGCTTCTAATACATCCTGGAAGCTTTTAACTCCACTAACCATTGCTGCTGCCGTCTGAAGCTTTTCGGCGGCTTCCATATTCAAATAGCCGCACATAATAAAGCCTTTTTCACCAACCATCAATAATAGAGGCGGAGAGTTTGGCAGTTCCACCTTTAGGCCGAGAACACTTTTGTCATTAATTTTAATCTTTTCGATGCAAATCAGTTTTGCCACCTCTTTTAATTAATAGGCTGAAGCGATAATATAAATAGAACAGGCTTTGTAAAATTTTGGAAGGCGAAGGTATTGCTGACAAAAATCAAAGAGAAAGTTCAAATTTGGCTTTCGCATGAAGCTGAAATCCTGCATAGGGCTGGATTTAAACCAAACACCGTAAGCATAACTGGCTTAGTATTCGCCTTTTTCTCTGCTGTAGCATATGCGACATGGAAATCCTTTTATCCAGTAACTCTTCTCTTAGCGGTAATTCTGTTATTACTTTCTGGATTTTGTGATGCAATTGATGGAGTGATTGCCCGGCGTTATGGCGAGGCAACGGCTTTTGGGGGATTTTTGGATTCTTTGCTGGATAGATATTCTGACGCCTTTGTGATAGCTGGAATAATTATGGGAGGATTATGCGAGCTTTTCTGGGGTTTTCTCGCCTTGATAGGTTCCTTGCTTGTGAGCTATTCTAGGGCGAGAGCCGAGGCTGCTGGAGTTAAAATGGAAACCGTTGGGGTAGCTGAAAGAGCGGAAAGAATTCTGATAATTTCTATTTTTACATTTATCGCCATTTGTTACCGCCCGCAATTCACGTTAAACATTGGAATAATTATTCTTGCTTTATTAACCAATTTTACGGTTATTCAGAGACTTCTCTACTTCTACAAAGCCACAAAATAGGAAAGGAAACTATTTTCTTCGCGGTCTTCTGCGGAGTTTCCTTTCTGCTTTTGAACGAACCTTAACTATGCCATGATGGACGGCGCACGAAACACAATAATATTTTGTTTCTAGAGGCGCGGCAATGTAGGCTCCTTTCTGCCTAAGTTCTCTGGCAAGTTGAGGGTCAACAACCGAAACTCTCCTAGTTACCTTTTTAGCTTTATCCCTGGGCACAAACTCGCCGCATATGGAGCACTGTACAACTGCTCCTCTTCCTTTACCGCCTTTTGAACGGCCACGACTTTTACGTTTTACAGGCAAGGTTTTCCTCTTCCAAGTATATTTTCGCTCGGATTATATTAAGTAGTTGCTTAAATTGGTTTTGTTAAAGCTCCCTATCTTCGGGTTTAGGTTCGTGTACACAGAAATAGACAAGAAGTGTTGAGGGCACCGCGAGTATTGGTATAAGCAGAAATGGAAACTGGGGACTTACCGTATCATAAAGGATGCCTCCGGCCAAGCCGCCGACTGCCATGAAAATATAAGAGAAGAAGTTCATTGAACCCGTAGCCTTTCCACGCTTATCTTGCGGCACCAAATCTGCGAATAATGCCTGAAATGAAGAGAACATTAGAAGCTGAGCCAAACCAACCATTGGAAAAGATATAAAAAGTGTAAAGTAATTTCCATAAACAAACAATAAAGTGCTTGGGATTAATAAAATTCCGGCTAAAATCAACGGCTTTTTCCTTCCAATCTTATCTATGAGTTTCCCGGTGGGGAAGGAGAGAATTAGCATGCAAATTACAGTAGCCATCATGACATAACCCCAATAGATTCTTGCAGTTTGTAAGGCTGGGTCATCTTGAGGGGAATAGACATCTGGGTTTGGCTGTCCACCAATCTGTAGGACATAGAAGGCGTATATCTGGAATAAGGGCTGGCAAAGGGCGAATGCCGAGCCTAAAATTAGTCTAGATAGGAAGAGGAAAAATGTTGAACGGGGAACATCGCGCCAAACATTTATCCCTTCCTTTAATGATTGGGGAAAGGAGCGAATGGCATCCCTCAAGTTTAACTTCTCCACATTGCGCATGCTTTCCTTAAGCTTCAATCTGACGACTGCCGCCGCGAAATAAAATATCGTTACAAGCGTGTAGGCTATCCTCATGCCTAGGATAGGCCCATAGCTTGCCACCAGAAACATAGCTATCAGTGGCGCCGGGGTTGTTGAAACACTCATTATCAGATTAACAATTGAAAATCCCATTCCGCGTTTTTCTGGAGGCAAAGAATCCGCAAAAAGCGCATTTAATGCTGGTTGATAGAGAAGGCAGAGGTTAGCGAATAATGCACCTACTAGGATGAAGTGCCAGCTTGGCGCAACTGCATAGAAAATGTAGGATAGTGCAACGCCGAAGGTTAGGCTTGAAACAAGCCATCTGCGCCCATATTTATCGGCTAAGTATCCTCCGGGAAACTGAACCAAAGCGAGGGCCAGAAAGGAAACGGCCGAAATTATCCCGAGAATTGTTGGTGTACCACCTAAATTAACAACGTAGTCTGGATAATATGTTCCGGGAAGCTCGTTAACGAAGTCCATTAGAATCCAGCTTACTACTAGAATTAGAAAGTTCCCTCTGAAAAACGAGAATTCTCTCTTCAGCTTTTCAATAAACTCCAAGATTACTCCTCTTAGTAAGTATATCCTTGAGACACTTGAAGCATGGCTAACCTAGTTATTTATTATGGGTAAAAGTGTTCAATTGTGTGGCCACTAAATAAGTTTTAACTTATTCATAAAAGAGAAGAGGGATACTATAGGTCATCTCTGAGTTTTAGAAGCTTAGCAATGTTAGCGTCCGGGTCTATTTTTGGAATTATCTTTCCGGTTTTAGACGTGAAGAGAGTTGTTACTCCAGGGCCATGTCCAGAAGTTACACAGTTAGAATGAACAACTATTCCTATTGAAATTGCGCCTTTTCGGTAAATTCTCCCATAGGAATTGTCTGCATCTTGAATGGCTACTAAATCGCCTAACCTTAAATCTTCAAGTCCATACTCCCTAACAACCGATTCGTCAAAGAGTTGAATGTCGTAGTCCCCGGAATAAGTTTGATTTGCGCCTAATCCAGAACCCATAATTGCGGCTGGAATAATGTGCGTGACTGGGATTTCAAGTTTATCGCCAACTGGCCGTGGATTAATTGCTTCCAGAAATCTGGGATCTAGATTCATAACTTTAATCTCTGGATAATCTAACAGTTCTAGGCCTACTCCAAAGGCTTTAATTAGAATTTTGTCTCCTATGAGAAGTTTCTCTAAAGTTTCAGGCGGAAAATCGACGAGTATATGCTCTATTCCGCCATGTTTTCCGGTTACAACGCCTTTTTCTCCCTTTGCATCGCCAGAGACGACTACTGCTTCGTTGCCTACACATGCTAGTATGTTCAGCGCCATATTAGCTCCTCCCGGAAAGCGTTCGTCTTTCTCTTTATTTTTGATGCTAACTCCGGGTTCCACATGGTCTGCCATCCAACCGACAGCGGGGTCGCCAACGCGGACGTTGTAGGTTATCCCGCCCACTCCTGGAAGAACCATTGGCTTGCCCTCAGCAGATATCCTGTAGGCTGAACGCCAGAAAACCGGACTTGAAACCTCGCCCATAACCGAAATTTTCACAAGCCTATCAACATTTGTTCTTAACATTCACTTCACCTTTAGATTAAAATAGAATACACTCTCATGATTTAAGTCATTGTGGAGATGAATAAGCTGGCTAGGGAATTCGACTTCATAGTTGCGGGACATTTCGCCATAGACAGGATTAAAATAAGGAAAGCAGCAGAAATCGTCAGAATTGGCGGTCCCCCATTCTACTCAGCCATTACTGCCAGCCGGCTAGGCGCGAGGGTTGCTGTTTTATCTAAGGTTGGGGGAGATTTTCCAGAAAAATACCTAAAAATTCTAGAAAGCGAAAAAGTTGACGTCAGATTTGTTCATTTAATTAAAGATGCGAAAACAACTAGTTTTCACATTAAATATATGAATAACAAAAGGGAAATGAGGCTTCAAGCTTTAAGTCCTAAGCTTCTTCCAGAAGATGTTACAGTTGATTTTAAAGCAAAGATTGTTCACATAGCGCCTATAGCAAATGAAATTCCATATAGAACATTTGAAAGGCTTAGAAGAAATGCGGATATGATCTGTCTAGACCCTCAAGGCTTCACGCGAAGATTTGATGAAAGGGGAAACGTTGAGCCTAAAGAATGGAGAGATAAACGTTTCTTAGAGAAAACTTCGATTCTTAAGGCAGATGAGAAAGAGGCTGCCTATATAACTGGCTTTTCAAATCCATACAGAGCAGCGGAGAAAATAGCTGAATATGGAGTTGAAACGGTTATTGTAACCATGGCGGAGAAGGGCGCTATACTACACTGCGATGGAAAGATTCACGAAATTCCAGCCCATCCAGTTAGGGTTGCTGATCCCACAGGAGCCGGAGACGTCTTCATGGGCGCTTTCATTGCAGAATATATTAAGGGAAAAGAGCCACCCTGGTGTGGTTGCGTAGGCTCGGCTGCAGCGTCCATTCTAATCGAGAGAAATGGCCTTTTAAGATTTGGATTTAAGGATGAAATCTATGAAAGAGCCGAAAAACTGTACGGAATGATAGGCTAGGTTATTCAACTATTCTGGGATGGATAAGCTGGCGGCAGTATGGACAGTGTACAAGAGCCTTCTGTGGATCGGTTCTCCATTTTCTCTTGCAGAAAGGGCACTCGACAAGAACTTTTTCTCCTGCAACAAACCATTTGCGGCTGAAAGCCAAAATTAAGGCGCTGAAGATTAGAGCCGTCATGCCAAGAATGAATAGGAAGATTGGCTTGAAGGATATTCCCGCTACTAAGTCTATTTCTTCCGTCCAGAGAAGATTCCAGAAAGTCGTCAAGAATTCATTGAATGAGCCTGTTTCGAGCCAAACCCTCCAGAATGCATAGATTATGGCTGAAATTCCAATTAGGAAAAGAAATACGCCAAGAGCATATCCATATCGGCTTTTTCTAAGTATTTTTCTCATTTCAGTTCCAAATCCGAGTTGAACAACAGCGTATATTAGACTTATGAAGCAGAACTAAATCTCTCCATACATACGTGCACAAACGATGGAAGGCCTATGTTTGAAAGTTAAGTTTTAATTGTGACGTAAAAGTGTTTAAGTGTTTGATTGCATGTTGAATTGTCGGGGGCTTAAGGGTTTGGGCCGCGTCGCAAAGGGGGTTAAATGTAGCGTTAAGGGCTGCAGTAATCCGGCTGTGCGCTCTCTATCAGCAGCGAAGGTTAGTTCCGCAGGCTTAGATGTAGGCTCAGGTAGGCGGGCTTATCTCTGCAAGGAGCATTATAGAGAATATAAGAAGAGAACCAAGAAGGAGAAGAGGCTGGATAAGTGGAGATATTCAGTCTAGCGGATGAAGGCAATTGTTAGGCTCATCTATTTTATTGCTGAAAATTTTGACGGAATGCGGAGAAATTCATAAACATTTTATCTAACTTAATGTTAGCTGCATGTGTGAATATGGATACGCCGAAAGCTAGATATGCCATCGTTCGTCCAGTACCCGATTCTTATGATAGATGTATAAGGACAAATATTGAGCAGATAGACGTGTCTCTTGCGAAAAAACAGCATGAAAAATATTGCAAAGCCTTAGAGGAACTTGGATTAAAACTCATATGGATAAAAGGAGACAATTCTCTTCCTGACAGCTGTTTCGTAGAGGACACCGCCGTAATTTTCGGCGAAAAAGCAGTAATATGTAACATGAAAATTGAATCTCGCGCCAAAGAAGTAATTGAAGTAGCAAAGGTATTGAGGAAATTTAAGAAAACTTACA
>Ga0190363_1002362_pt1 | contig 10815 bp, 16 predicted proteins | sample 48721867_MG_FD_161272 | JGI IMG/M metagenome (GOLD analysis project Ga0190363, IMG submission 161272) | Hydrothermal vent microbial mat bacterial communities from Southern Trench, Guaymas Basin, Mexico - 4872-18-6-7_MG | ecosystem: Environmental > Aquatic > Marine > Hydrothermal vents >...
TGTATTATAATTTTCTAAGTTTTGGATGTAAGGGGGTGTTTTGTTTTTTGAATATGGTGTAGGTAAAGTTTATAAGATGTGAGTAATACTTTTAGGCAAAAAAATATTACTAGGTGCACACTCATGACGAAAAAGATTTTTGTATTTCTAATCGGATTACTTTTTGTAACTGCCTTAGTAGCATCAGTTCATCCAGTTTCAGCAAATGAAAGTAAGCCTCTTGTGGTTTGCACTACTAGTGTGCTCGCAAGTATTGTAAAGGACCTAACTGATGGAAATGTAGATATAAAATATTTGGTTTCACCTTCAATGTGTCCAGGTCACTACGATGTTAAACCTGGAGACGTTGAAACTATCAGGAGTGCAAATCTCATTTTGGCTCATGGAATGGAGTGGAGTGGATGGCTTAGAGAACTTATAAACTCTGCAAACCAAACAGATGATTTACACGTCGCCATATATAATGTGACGGGTCCTTGGAATACTCCTCCTATGCTTAAACAAAAATACCAAAACATAGCATCGATACTTTCAGATACACTCGGTCTAGATGTTTCCAGCAAACTATCAAAGTGTCTTGATGCCATTGATCAGGTCGATGCTGAACTAAAAAACACTGTTAATAAATATGGGTTTAATGGAACACCTGTTGCATGCATGCTATGGCAAAAAGGCTTCGTTGAATATCTTGGCTTTAAAGTAGTTGCAACCTATGGACCCACAGAATACCTATCGCAGAGCGACATAGAGGAAATTGAAACAAACATTACAAAGTACGGAGCTAAACTCATAATAGATAACTTACAAAGTGGTGTGGAAGTTGGGAAGAAAATCGCTGAAGACACGTGCATAGTACACGTAGCCTTAATAAACTTCCCTGATTCGGTTGTCGAGGTACATAATGTGACCGAAATGATGCTGTACAATGCTGAACTGCTTGTCGACGGATTAAAATACTTTGAATACAAAGTTGAGTTAGAGTCATATAAGTCTGCAGTAAGCTTTTGGCAGTACACAGCAATAGGAGTAGTGTTACTAGCCGTAGTAGAGGCAATCATAATAGTATTACTTGTTGTGAGGGCGAAAAAACATGAGTAGCGATAAACTTGAAGCAGTTAGGGTTGAAAGTTTTTTAACACTTGATGAAGCAGCGAAACTCCACGGCCACAAAGGCCCTTTCCTAGTATTAGGGTATAAAATTGGTGAGCATATAGTGAAAATGGTTAAGCCGAAAGACGAGTTTAGCCTATATGTTAAGGTATATATTCCCTTTAAACCACCCTTTTCATGTATATTAGACGGGTTGCAGTGTTCAACAAAATGCACTCTTGGAAAAAGAAGTATAGAGTGTGTAGATAGCAATGACATGAAAATAGTATTTGAATGTAAAGATGATGGGAAAAAGATACAGGTGTGGTTAAAGAAAGAGGTGGTTGAAGAGGCTTTAAAATGCGAAGACTTGAAAATGTTCGCGGAGAAACTGGAGAAATCCCCGATAGAACAGTTAATGGAGAAAATGGAGATAGAATAGCTGTTTTACTTAGAAACGTTACTACAGCGTATCCTCGAAGCAAAGACCCCGCATTAAAAAACATATCCATAAGTATAGAGTATGGATCATTAACATTGGTGACGGGGCCTAATGGAGCCGGTAAAACAACGCTATTAGAGTTGATACTGGGTTTTCTACGTCCACTTAAAGGCATGGTAAGGGTTTTAGGTTTCGATATGCCTAAGTATGCGAGAAAAGTTAGACTCATGTCAAGCTATTTGATGCAAGACTTCATGAAACCTCCAAATGAAACCTACACGGTTAGACAAGTGGTTTCAATGGGGTTTGCACCGTTTAAAGGACCAATAAGACCTTTATCTAAGCGTGAGAGAGAACGGGTGGAGTGGGCTATTAAAATTGTTGGACTTGAAGGGCTTGAAGAAAAACCTATAGGTATTCTTAGCGGTGGGCAGCAGCAAAGAGCTTTTCTTGCCAGGGTGATTGTAAGGCAGCCAAAGTTAATATTGTTGGATGAACCTTTCTCAAGTTTAGATCGCGAAGGAAGACTAGAAACATCCAAGTTAATCAACGATATTAGAAAACGCCTTAATTCAACGGTTATCGTTGTTAGTCATGATATCTCTCCGATAATAAACTATGTAGATAAAATTATTGAAATGGAAAACGGACATGTGGTAAGATGCAAATGATCTTTATGACACTTCTTTTCATCGAGGCTTTGGTAGCAGCGCTTTTAGCTGGTAGTCTGTGCGGAGTTCTTGGAACATATCTTCGTAAACTTGGACTGCTAACATTATGTTTTACTGTTGCTCATGCAGCTCTCGCTGGAGCATCCTTTTCAATACTTTTCTCTACTCCTCCTGAATTAACTGCCTTCTCGTTTAGCGTGGTTGCAGCCTTTGTTGTAGAGTTTTTATACTATAGGGTGGGCATTGAAAGGGAAATTATTTCTATGTGCACTTTTTCCCTTTCCTCCGCTCTTGCAATGATAGCTATTTACATGTCTCCATCTGTAACTTTAACGTCTGAAACGGCTTCACTAATTCTTTGGGGAAGCATCCTGGCAGTAACACCTGCAAAAATAATGCTTCTAACTCTTCTCTCAATATCCTTAATCGTATATATCTTATCTTTTAAACTTGAAATAGATGCTTTACTTTTTGACATTAAGCTTGCTGAAGCAGAAGGAGTTAATATACAGTTTCACTCAACAATATTATTGTTATTAACAGCACTAGCTATATCAATAATTCTAAAACTTACAGGAGGATTCTTAGTTTTCGCACTCCTCTTTAACCCAATAGCAGCCGTTGAAAGACTTTCATACAAAAGACAACCATTATTGGGAGGTATAGTTGGAGGCATATCAGGTCTTATAGGCGTCGTAATAAGTTACATTTTTGATACTCCGATTGGAGCAACAATAGCAATAACTGCAAGTTTTACACTAATAATAGGAGTAAGTATATCAAGCATACTAGAATATTTCAGAAGGAAGAAATTGAAACATCTAGAATAAGTTCCACTTAATATGAAGAATGTGTAATTTTTTACTCTTCCTGCTCTTTAATAACGTTTTGTTACGGGTTGATATTGTAAGAGTAGTTTTTAAGTTTTGAGGCCCTAATGTTTATATTACATTTTAATATATTGTAAACGTGGTGGCTATGTTGTCTGAGGAAATGATTACCGTCTCTGTGAGGATTCCTAAGTCTCAAGTTAGAGAAATCGAGGAACTTGCAGCCAAAAGAGGGGTTGATAAGTCCTCCATTATAAGAGAGCTACTTAGTTCAGCTATTCGGGAAGAAAAGCTTAAAGAGGTGCTTGAACAGCTAAGGATGAGAAAAATAACTGTTTGGAAGGCTGCAAAGATAGTCGGTGTAACGTATAGGGAAATGCTGAACTTTCTAAAAATATATAATGTTTCTTTTCCGCTGTCTGGAGAGGAGTTAAGACGTGAAATTGAAGAAATCATCGGTAGTAAGTAATGCTGGACCACTAATTCACCTATCAAAAATAGGTCTTTTACATCTTTTAAAGAAACTGTATGCCGAGGTAGTTATTCCAGCAAAGGTAAAATTTGAAGTTGTTGATCAAGGAAAGAAGAAGGGGTTTCCTGATGCATTATTAATAGAGAAAGCAATCGAAGAAGGATGGATCATAGTTAAGGAAGTAAAAACAAACAGAAGTCTACTGAACTCGGCTAAAACTTTAGGTTTAGAAGAAGCAGAAATAGAAGTTATACAATATGCTTACCAGACAAAGGCAACTGCCTTGATAGATGATGAAGCAGCAAGAGAATTCGCCAGAATACTAGGGATAACTGTTCGTGGAAGTCTAGGTGTACTTCTTGAAGGATTAAAGAGAGGAATTCTTACAAGAAAGGAAGCGATAAAAAAACTTGATGAACTATCAGAAGTTATGTACATTAGTATGGAAGTATATAAATTAGTCAGAAGAAAGTTAGAAGAAAATAAAATCAGTTCAGCTAAGTTTTCTTAATCGAAGGTTACAATCTATTTCTTTATTCTCTTTGCTTTGAACCCTAATAGAATGTACTTTGTTTTTTGAAAACCTATTTTTTCATATACTTTTCTTGCAGTTAGATTGTTTTTCGCAACCCAAAGTATTACTTCTTTACCGAGAGCTAACAATTCCTTTGATAAGGCTGAACATACCGATGTTGCAAGACCTCTATTTCTTAAAGAAGGGAGAGTATATACTCCTCTAACAAGAGCTATATTATCTATAATTTCAAGGACAGTTGCAATAGATACTAATAAACCCTTTTCATAGGCACCGTACGCTAATCCTCTATGAATTGCGTTTTTAACTCTTTTACTCCATTCCTCACCAAATCGCTTTAAAACATCATCAAGATCTTCAATTTCCAACTTTTTAACACGGTGCTTAATTACTGGGTTAAAAGTTTTGATATTTAATTTCATAACAATATATGTGGTTATTTTACCTTGACTTAGGGGGTCTATCGGCTTGACTGGCTTAAAAACCTTTTTAACTACCGCTAAATGATCAGGTTCTATAACAAAAACTACCTCATCTAAATTAACGTAATCTAAAAGTCTAGCTATACTTCCCCGCTGTACCATGTGTATGAACTATTCTATGATCGAACTCGAGAATATAGCCATAGATCTTATCATTTTTAAAAGCTATCCAAACTTTAGTTCTATCTCTCATAAATCTCAATCATAAATTGTAAAAACATGTAAAATTGGATCTTTATTTAGAAAATCAAGGAAACGTTTTTCATTTATCTGTCCGATAGAAAATATTTTCAAATCAGTTTGCACCATAATTCACCGTAGCATATTCGGATAAACTAAAGCTAAAATCAGCAATTACACTAATAATCTGATTGTATAAATGTTTCTATCGAATAGCTTTCAAATAATTTTTTATGTTTGATTAATTCCCTTATATAGACTATCAAGCTGTACTTATAAATCACAAATAAAGAAACAGCGTAAAACTAATTTTATGGCATGCTTGCAACACTAGCTTTGTCACCATACCCAATATATAGGAATGCACATTAAAACAAAATACAGTTTAGCAGCAAAAGCTTATAACGTTGACATAAAAGCTGTAAAACTTCATAGAATTAATAAAAATCTTCTCATATATGAAAATAAAGATTAAAAGCTGTAAACTTTCATTTTACCTTTATTGAAAGGCTAAAACCATCATCAATGGGTATTATAACAGTTTCCCACATCGATGAACCAGTAATTTCATCTAGAAAGTCTTTAAGTAAGTTTTTATGTGAAATTACATCATCTGCAACCACTATTCCATTCCTGTTTAACAGTGGTTCCACTAATTTTAAATATGTTAAGTATTCTGTCTTTTCAGCATCTATGAAAACAAAATCTAAAGGTTTTTCAATCTTTGGAATAACCTCCTTAGAATCACCGTAAATCAATTTTACCATATTTAAGACACCAACTAATCCTTCAATCTCATTTGCTTCTTTTAAAATTTCCATGACCGTTTCAACTCTCCCAAGGTTAATTTCAATTGTATAAATCTCCCCACGCACATTGCTATCAAGTAGACCCTTCGCTATCCAAAGTGTCGAATATCCTAATCCAGTACCTATTTCTAAAACATTAAATTGTTCATGATGTGAAGAATACATCTGAACTAAAATTTTCAAAAGCCTTCCACATCTTTCAGAAATCGCAGGTACAAAAGCTTGACGGCACCTCTCCTCCAATTTTCTCATAAAAGATATAAATGAATCCGTATCCACACTAGACTCCTCCAGACCAGAATTTATCTCTTACCTACTCATTAATTATAAAAAGTTTCTAGTAGTAGTAATAAAGTTTCGACACATTAAACATTAAATGTTATAAGCGATAAAATTTATCATTCCTGTTCATAAACATATTTCGCAACTCTGCAAGTTTACCAATAATAGTTTTACAAAAATAGAGCACTACTTGCTGATAGTTCAGATGTCAAATTAAGTTATTATGTAGAGCTGAAAGAGCCTGTAGTTTATTCCTTACAAGGTTTCAACCTTCCTCCTAGTTAGTGCATTTTATATTGTTGATTTTATTAACAGCTATATGGCAGTTGCGTTGCTTTTCGCAGCCATAATAATTTTAATATACTACAGGGAGCCATTAGTAAACTACTTTAAGGCTCTACAGAAATAAAGACTACTTTGTATCCAGTGTAACAACTTAATTCTGAAGATCGTGAAAATTGCAAACTTACAGTTAAATCAATTTTATTGAGTTAAAATTTTTGTAAGAAAGGAATATATACGATGTATGTATTGTATACCTTGTATAGGTGATATATTATGTCTACAGTAAGAGTTTCCCAGGAAACTCGTTTAAAGTTACATAAGCTTGCTGGTTTATTACAAACATTGAAAGGAAAATCTGTCTCACTAGATGAGGTCATCAAATATCTTTTAAGCCAAAACGAGAAAGATGTTAAAGTTTTACCTTATGCTGATTATAACCTTAATTTTGAATGTGATAAAAACGTTTTCTTGAAGTTTTTGAAGGAGGTTTTTGGATATCTTAAAGTAAAAGAGGTTTTGCTGGACTTCAGTACTGTTCTTTCTCCAATTAGTGAAAATCAGAGAAAGAATATCGATGCTAGGTTAATGGAAATTTTAAGGAAATTACACATACTTTTTGATATTAACGGGGATGGGATAGATGTTCGAAGCGAAATTAAGGTTGAGAAGTTAATTAAATTTCTCAGAATAATTAAAGAATCCTTCGATTGGAGTAACGAGATTCCACCAATGACTGTGGAGTCTAAGGGAATCAAGATAATAATAAATGACTGTGGATGTCTTCATATAGATGCTATTAAAGAGTTAAGTGCTGCAGAACGAAGGGATTTGGCTAAAATATTTTTAAAAATCCATGGATTTAGGGAGAATACGATTAGATATGCTTTAGAGGAATTACCTAAAGATTTTGTAATCGTAATAAGACCTATCAAAGACTTTGGCCTACTGTTAGAGGTTAATGGCAAGGTTATTTCACTGGAGGAAATCAAGTGAATAGAGATAAAAGAAAGACTATGTTAAAACGTTTAGAGGGAAGATTTGAACAACTATTCGAACATAGTTTAAGAGAAGTGGTTATGCCTTTTGATCACATATTTAAGCGCCACTTAATTCCACTATGTAAAATTTTGAAGTGGTTTGAGAAAAATGGAACTACTAAAGATCATAGCGAAATAGTGAAGGTGATGACAAAAATATGTATAAGGAAGTTAACTAAGTAACTGAAAAAGTTAGATATCTTGTACTAAAGTAACAAGATACATCCGACACATATCAAATTTTAAGTTTATTGTTTTCACACGTCTGGTGCATGTAGTTTAGGTGGGATGATAATGATTAGAATACGTAGTATGTTTGACGTTAAATCTGTTGTTTATGGTGGGGCATTTTTCGGTGGCGGTGGAGGAGGACATATCAATGAAGGTTTAGAGTATGCAGAACTCGCTCTTAAACTTGATGGCGAAGTAAATATTCTAGAACCTAATGAAATAAAAGATGAACAAGTACTCGTAACTGTTTCTGTTGTCGGCTCTCAGGCTGCTCAAGAAAGATATTTGAAACCCACGCACCTAGTTAGGGCTATCGAGATACTCAAGGAAAACGATGTAAAAGTTGATGGGTTCATAACTTGCGAAATAGGTGGAATAAATAGTGTTAATGGGTCCCGAAACAGGATTACCGATACTATCGCCTGAAGCTTTGGAGTCTAAGGGTAAAAACGTAATTCTAGGTCACGTTAATAAGGATTACCTTATCCTTGGAGACGGTGTCAAAGATCCTGAGGTGTATAGGGACTTAGAAAAATTATAAACAAGCGCTTGGCAAGTTATCTTTAATCACCTTCCAAAAGAGTAATTTATGCTGTGGAGCCTGAAATAATGGGCTTTATAAGTCAAGTTTTGAAAAGGGCCAGATTTAACTCTAATTTTGCGGAAATGATTAAAACCTGACCTTAGAGATGTTAGAAGAAGATTTATTTATATATGTTATAGAGTTTATATTTGGTGTAATTAATATGTCTACTATAGCTATTAAAGAGGAAACGAAAAGAGAATTATTAAAGTTTGTATCAGAACTTCAGATTAAGCTGGGTCGTAGAGTTGATTTTGATGAAGCAATACGATTTTTATTAATGTACAGGAGAAAAAAGAACCCTAAACTTTTATTAGAGGCGTGTACTCCAAGAGAAGATGTTGAAGAAGCATTAAAAGAGCTTTATGAGGAGAGAAGAAAAGATGAAAGAAAGTATAACAGGTACCTTAGTGCTTGATGCCAGTGTCTTAATAGACTTATTAATGTTATCTAATCGCGGCAAAATTATTCAGAAAGCGCTCTTAGATGAAGTAGTTGATGCTCATACAACGGAAATGGCAATAATAGAAACAAAATATATATTATGCAGAAGATTAGGATGGAATGAAGCAAATACCCAAGTGGAAAAATTGTTAGCATCCGGTTACATAAGTGTTGAAAAGACGGAGCAAATAATTGACTCAGCTGCCCGCTATAAATGTGAAAGAAACATATCTCTGGCTGATTCCTTAATATTAGCTTTGGCAAAGAAGCTTGGTTGTAAAGCATTATTTTCACACCGAGAAAAAGAGTTAGTTAATGAAATTCAGAAAAAGAAATTTGACGTTGAAATAATTTTCTTAGAGGATTATGAGAAATAAATTTAAGAGAATGCACAAGACAAAATAGCTACTTTCAGTTTTCTAACGAATTTGACCTAAGAGGTTTTTGGGAGTCTAAGTATTAAGTATTTTTCGGAGCATAAATTTATTTTCATACTATATTGTTTTATGTTGTGAGGTGAGAGGCGATGATTTATTGGTATGATTTGACTTGGGATGAAGTTAAAGAAAAGCTTCCAAACATTGGAGCTGTCATTCTTCCAGTTGGTAGCTGTGAACAGCACTCTCTTCATCTTCCTTTAGGTACAGATACTTATAGCGCACTTCACCTGTCAGAGAAGGCTGCTGAAGCTCTAAAAGGCAAAGTATATGTTTTGCCTCCAATATGGTACGGTATTTCTCCACATCACATGAATTTCCCTGGAACAATAACTTTAAGCGAAGATACCCTGATCAGTCTGGTTTTAGATATAGCTTACAGTTTAAAGCAGCATGGAATCGAAAAACTGGTCATTATAAACGGTCACGGTGGAAACATACCTGCTTTAACAATAGCTCTTAGAGACATAAGAGACGGATTGGGTATGAAAGTCGCATTGATTAACCCATGGCTATTTATCAGCGACGTTACTGAAAAAGTATTGGAATCTAAGATTTGGGGACATGCAGGTGAATTTGAAACAAGCACAGCACTCATAGGAACACCTGACAAAGTTAGGGTTTCTAAAATAAAGAAGCCAGTGATGAAAGAGCCTAAAACACCATATACTGCAATCTGGGAAAAAGACAAAGTAATTACACCTTGGAACACCGACGAGTTTACAGATACGGGAGCAATAGGAGACCCAACAAAAGCGTCAAAAGAAAAGGGTGAAAAACTATTTAACGCGATGCTGGAAAGAACAATAAAATTCATTAAAAGCTTCATAGAGGAGGAAGAATAATCTCTTAGTAGCTGCAAGACTGAAAAGTAGACTTAGTAAAAGCTATACACACTGTGATCTTCGCCTATTTTATGCTAAAACATATTTCTTGCAGTTTTTTGAAATTTCTTCCACTAATTTTTTAAAGTGGTTTTTTGTTCCGTTTTCTGCTACAAAACTAATATTTTTACAAAACGGTTTTAATATGCGTTTAAGTACATGTGTAGGTGACGGTTCATAAGGCCTTAAAGCATGATCTACAAGGTTTCTAAAATAAGCAACGGTTCTTTTAACATATTTTTCAACATTTTCACTCATCAACCTTAACCTCCATCGGGCCACCCTCGTATAGAATCAATATATGAAAATTACCCTTAATTTTGTCTTCATTTTTCCTGTAATCTTTAGCTCTTCCATGTATTTTGAGTATTTGAGCAACAATTTCCTTCTTTTTTTCTAATGGCATAGTGTCCGCATTTAAATATAAACATCCACCTCCACTTGAAACAAGATAAATATCTCCATCATCAAACTCGATAAAAAGTTCCTGCAGTTCATCTAATTTCTCTATAATTGAAAGCTTCTTAAAAAACTCTTTGGCGTCTTTGACATGTAATTCAATTTCTATTTCTTCGTTAATCTTTATATCAGGGTAAATGGCTTTCAAAAGATTTGCTTTCTCATTACTGCAAACAAAATGCACCTTAATTTTTTCTCTGCAAATAGTGTCAATAATGGAAAGGATGACATCAAGAAGTTTTTCAGGACGTACTTCAATACCCATTCTACTATTCATATAAAGCCAAGGTTCTCCACCTGTAATCCACATAATAAATGCTCTTGTAGCAGCGTTACTTAGGGCTCCTTTTTTAAAAGGTATTCTCTCAACGACTGCGCGTCTAAAATATTTTTCAACATTATCAGGAATATCTACCCGGATTTTCCCCAATAATATCACCAAGTCACTATGTCAAAATGATTGCATGTTACAGTGATAGTTTACAACCATACATTATTTAAAAATTCGCGTATTTTATGATTTCAAATGTAGCGGATAGAGCAGTAGTTAGATAGGGAGGTCTGATATGCTAGTAGAAAAAGTGGTTTTAAGTGTTGATGGAATAAAAATTGTAAGTGTTCTCCATAAGGTTAAAGAAAGTTCCCCGGTCGTTATAACATGTC
>Ga0190363_1002363_pt1 | contig 10814 bp, 6 predicted proteins | sample 48721867_MG_FD_161272 | JGI IMG/M metagenome (GOLD analysis project Ga0190363, IMG submission 161272) | Hydrothermal vent microbial mat bacterial communities from Southern Trench, Guaymas Basin, Mexico - 4872-18-6-7_MG | ecosystem: Environmental > Aquatic > Marine > Hydrothermal vents > Microbial...
GAAATCGAGTTCACAAAGATGGCCGGTAGATGGGTTACTTGGAACCTCAATTACGAGTATCGGGTGAACACATCCGGTTACTTTGGGGTGAAGCAATACTATGAGAACCCTGCTGAACAGCGTGAATACGAACGCCGTAGCCCGGTAGAGTGGAAACCGAGACCGAGACCGAGATTCAAAGGCTACATCGATATACACACACCAGAGGATTTCGGTCCAAAGGTTGTCAACCACAATCTGCTTGGTGATTGGCATTTCACTTTCGTGGGTTCATGGATAGCTGGATGGTGGATGACATGGAATCCCAACAACGTCCCCGGTATCGCATATAATGTGCAGACAAGGGATTTCTACAATGTGGATATGAAAATATTTAAAACGTTCTCTTTTGGTGGTGTCGATGTGCGGTTGTTTGTTGATATCTATAATCTGTTCAACTTCAAGCATTTCTCGTGGGCATCGTTCTCAGATGCCTATGATTTCGACTATTACATGAAATCACTACATCTACCAAAAGAGATCGCCGACCCGTTGGGCTATGGAAATATACCCGGGAATGATCGGCCTGGTGATTTCAGGGATGAAGGTGTCGAGTATCAACCAATGGAATGGGTACCAGATATTAACAATTTGACGGATCCCAACCCACGAGTCATCTACTATGATGCAAAAACAGAAAAGTACATGCAGTATGTAGATGGTGAATGGGTTGAGGTCGACCATGATAGGCTCAAGAAGATACTCGACACAAAAGCATACATCGATATGCCTAATCAGACCTATTTCACGTTCCTCAACCCAAGGAGTGTGTTCTTTGGGTTAACCATCAACTATCGTTTTTGAAGGGAGGTAGAATGAACCATAAACGTTACATATTTGTTATCTCCCTGTTACTAATACTGTGTGGCACAATATTTGGTGATGAGGTGAAATGGCTCGCCATCGGTTCGCTACATGACTGGTTTTCGAGTGCAGGTTGTGAACGTGAAGTCGGTCGTAGACATTTGATATCCGATCAACAGGATGGTTTAAGGTGGGATGCCCAGTTCCCATACCAGGATTGTAAAGCTGCTAAGGGGTTATGGATTGGCTGTCGTAACTATTATGATCCCTTAGTAGATAAGACATTTGAGTACAAAGTCGTCCATATAGGGCCAAGAGTTTTAAACGAAGAAAACGAGATCCTACCTGTTGAGTTTAAGCTTTATGGGCGGTTTGATCACCCCACTGTGATTGTCGACGGTATACCCGCATGTAATACCACCTACATGGATATGGTGGATGAGGTCATCGATACACTCAAAGCGGATAGAATGCTGTACAATGTTGTGAACACATCCATAGGTATAACGATCACACGTAAGATCTATGCATTCAGCAATCAATACCATGATAACTACTTCATCTACGACTATGTATTTAAGAACACGGGCATATATGATAAGGAGGGGCATCGTCACCAACAGACATTACAAGATGTGGTGATATTTTTCCAATACCGGTACTCACCATGTAGGGAAACCGGCCCATATGGGTATTATTGGATGCCACAGAACACAAGCTGGGGTCGCAACACGGTTAACGATGTCATAGGGCACAGGGAGCCAATCGGTGAACCATTTCGTGCAATATTCGCATGGAAAGGTAAACATTCCGCATGGAATGCACCCGGTGATTGCATAGGTGAGCCAAATATCGGTTCCGAATATGTAGCAGCTGATGGCCGGTTAGGTGCACCACAGTTCTGTGGTGTTGTCGTCATACATGCGGATAGGTCGCCTCACGATACAACGGACGATATCTATCAACCCACAACCACATGGTATATAGATTCTGATCACCCAAGGAACTCCGGTAACGATCAATTCAACGAAACATTCATGGCAGAAGAGTACGAGTTAATGACAAGGGGACATGCACCCAGAACGCATGCCGAGGAGGTAGGTGACGGCAATGCCGACGAGTTTGGTAACACCGCTGGCGGATATTCATCCACACAGGGGTTTGGCCCGTATACGCTGGCACCTGGTGACAGTATCCACATAGTGCTTGCAGAAGCTGTGGCAGGCTTGAGCCGCAAATCCGCAATAGAAATAGGTAGATTATGGTACAAATGGGCATATGAGGGATACACGGGACCGTTTGAACTACCTGATGGAAGTACAACCAACGACGGTAACGAATATAAGAATGCGTGGGTATTCACCGGCAAAGATTCACTATTCGAAACATTCAAGCGTGCGATCGCGAATTATAAATCTGGATTCAACATCCCACAACCTCCACCACCACCGGATCTGTTCGTGGTTGAATCAGGTGGCGATCGCATCAGGTTGACATGGTCTGACAATGCCGAGGCGTGGCCCAACTTCAGAGGTTACAGAATATATCGGGCAATACACAGACCCGACACGTTTTATCAGTTGATATTCGAGTGTGGTGAAGGCACCGCACATCCAGAGATCGTACATGAGTTTGATGATATGACCGCTCTTAGGGGGTTCAATTATTACTACTACATTACATCGTTTGATGATGGCAGTACCAACGATATTGCACCTGGTGTACCATTGGAGAGTAGCAAATTCTACACAATGACGAATGAACCTGCATTCCTGCGACGTCCACCTGGGTTATCGCTTGAAGATATCAGGGTGGTACCCAACCCATACAATATAAGGGCTCGTGAGCTACAGTATGGGGCTGGTGGCCCCGATCGTATCATGTTCCTAAACATACCGCCATTCTGTATCATAAGGATATACACTGAAAGGGGTGACCTCATTAAGACCATCGTACATGACGATGGTAGCGGTGACGAAGCGTGGGAATCGATTACCTCATCACGACAGCTTGTAGTAAGCGGTGTGTACATTGCACACTTTGAAGTAACCCGTGACTATTACGATCCAAACACTGGTGAACTACTTTACAAGAAAGGTGATCGAGCTATCCGCAAATTTATAATCATCCGATAGGGGGTGAGATGCGTGCTGTACGGTTCGCAGCATTGCTATTCGTGGCAATCATTGTATCCATCAGTTGTGAGAAATTTCGTACCGAGGAGTACCACATGAAAGATGTCGATACACGGGCATGTGCGTATCTTACAGACAGTTTAAGCGATACGATCTATGTGAAGCCACTCACATATTTTGACACAAGCTGGGTAACCCCTCACATATACGATAATGTTGCGAAGATCATCGATACATTAAAAGCACATAACATTGAGGTTGAGCCATCTATAGGTTACACTATCATCACCGAGGAAGATGTAGATACAAACTACATAGTGTATAGGAATACACATGCAGGCGAAGTCATCATTTTCATCAATGACTACCTAAATGTCAACGTAGTAAGTGAAGATTCTATCATAAGAGAAAAGAGTCGTGCTATACCGCTTGAGACAGTTGCTGGTTGCCCGGAGATAAAGACACGGCTCGTCTATGTGCTTGAAGAAGACGAGTACCTGTTGGAGTTCATAAAAACGGACCAAACATTATCCGATACCTTTAATACCGTGATACTCTGGGAGGAGGCACGATGAGAAAACTATATGTAATGGGTGTGATCATGATATGCTGTTTGATGGTTAAGAATGCCTACCCGCAAGTTAAGCTCGCACAGACAGGGTTCCAATTCCTAAGTGTAGGTGCAGACGCACGTGCATGTGGTATGGGTGAAGCATTCACAACCGTTGAAGGGCAAGCTTCCGCACTATTCTACAACCCTGCCGGTATGGCACGATTGGGTTCATCTATCGATATGGCAACAAATTACACCAAATGGATTGCAGATATCACACATTACTCGTTGAGCTGTGCATTTAAGCCGAAAGCTGGCAGGTATGGTGTATTCGGTATAAGCGTATTATTTGTCGATTATGGTGAGATCCAAGGTACCATGGTATGGCCTAACCCCGAGGGTTACATTGAAACCGAAGTATTTCGGCCAGCTGCATACGCTATTGGGATAGGTTATGCAAGAGCCCTAACAGATAAGTTTGTGGTCGGTGGGCAAATCAAACATACCGCACAATCCTTGGGCAAGAGTGTCATACCCGATGAAGGTGTCAAAAAGAACATCGCATCAACTTTCGCGTATGATTTCGGTACTATATATCGGACGGGGTTCAAAAGCTTATCGTTCGGCATGTGTATACGTAATTTCTCACCCGAGGTGAAGTTCGAAGAAGAGGGGTTCCAGCTACCGCTTACATTCAAGATTGGTATATCGATGGATCTACTCGATATCTTTATGGGTGACCACAAGGGTCATTCGCTACTCGTTGCTATCGATGCCGCACATCCACGTGCGTATCGTGAATATATCAACCTGGGTATGGAGTATGAGTTTATGAATATGTTGGCGTTACGGGTTGGCTACGTTACCAGCCAAGACGAGTATGGGTTAACTGCAGGGTTTGGTATACACCAGTTTGGAGTCTCATTCGACTATGCATATACACCGTTTGGTGTATTTGGTAACGTGCACAGGTTTACCCTACATATTTTGAGGTAGGAGGGGATATGAGAAATACCATAATTGTTGGGTTGACGACCTTAACCCTGTGTATTCTTGCAAGTTGTGAGAGAGAGTACCCCAGCATATGGAACCCTAACCAAGAGTTTAGACCCAACCCCGTGATCACGAGTGTCGAACCACCCGAAGGTACGTTTGCTGTCATTGGTACCGTAACAGTAAAAGGTGAGAATTTCTCACCCGTCAAAGACGAAAACTACATATATTTCGATGGCGAAAGAGGTACAATCCTCACCGCTACCGATACATTACTTACGGTGAACCCACCCAATATAGCTGGTGATTCGATAAGGATAAAGTTACGTGTGGAGGGTGCACTCTTATACGCTGAATACTATCCATATAAGTTGGTGTATGCGGCTGAGGAATATGGTGGGTTCGATGACTACGATGATTGCTATGGGCTTGCATGTGATACCAACGAAAACCTTTATGTATCGGTGAGAAGTCGCAAAGTTATAATGGTAACACCCGATGGTGAACAGCACGAATATGCAACAACGAGCTTTGAAAAAGCTTCCGCAATGCGAATGGGTCCAGAAGGTTATATATACTATGTCAACATCCTACCTTATGTATTTCGTATATTGCCAGGTGGTGGTAGCGATGAACTATTTGTGGTATTACCAGGTGGTGTATACGATCTCGACTTCGACCAGCACGGTAACCTATACTGTGGTGGTAACGGGCAAGCCATATATCGGGTGAAACCCGACCGTAGCTACGAGATAGCTGCCGACTATACTGGTATAGATATAAAAGCTGTACGGGTGTTCAACGGTTACCTGTATGTGGGTGGTGACTCATCTGACCATAAATGTATCTGGCGTAACCAGATAGTATCCGAGGATTCGCTCAGCGTACGTGAGCTATATTTTGACTGGTCCGCACATTTTGGTACATACGATATATTTTCCATAACGTTTGATACCGATGGCAACATGTACGTTGGTACCGATGCACCCGATGCGATAATCATTATACATCCGGATAAAACCTATGCACCTCTATATCCGGGTGTGCTTGAACCCCAAACCTATACCCTATGTTGGGGTAATAAAGAGTACTTATACATGAATCGGCGTAGCGATGATCCATCAAAAAAGAGGATTATAAGGATTAACATGTTAAATAAGAGAGGAGCCCCATATTATGGGCGTCAACTTTAACTTATATTTAAGTAAGAAGGGGGCATCATGAGGTTAGTTTATTGCATGTTGGTGGGGTTGATGGTTGCTGGTGTGGCTGCTGGTGAGTGGGTATTCGACCACGTACTGTATGACTTCGAGCTACCACCCGATAACTCGTATGGTGTACATGGTGTGGTTGTAGACCCTGAGGGTAAGGTATGGATTGCACTACATGGTGGGATAACTTCTGATCCGGTTATCGATTCCGTTACAGGTGATACACTTGGCTGGTATCGTCCTATATACATACTGGATCCAGAGACTGGTCAGCATGTCTCCTTCTCGCCACTCAAAATACTTGAGCTATGGGATGGTACGCTCGACACTTTATGGACAGGTAGTCCACACAATGGTAGCGGTAAAGGTATAACCCTTGATAACGATGGTAACATACTTTACTCATCATGGGCTACATTGTATCGTATTGACTATCACACAGGACATTGTTTGAACCGCTTCATACCGTCATCGGTTGGCTTACCAATGTCATCGATCACCGAAGCTGTACAGGATACGAATGGCTTCATATATCTGGGTTACGTGTTGGGTGATGACAAACCCATAATCATACTGGACAATAATTTCAACTATATCGGTAACGCAGTCGATTCCGTGGGTTACATCAACCGCTCATTGGTGGTATCACCCGATGGTAAAGACATATGGACAGGCTCCACATGGCCTGGTATCGGTATTGTCCACTGGCATAGTGATATACCCGGTGTGCTACCATACACGCCAGTTGATACGTTTGGTACATGGGATTCGATGTATGTGGAATCTATCTACGTTGATGGTGAATGGCATGACACCACATATTGGGCGTATGATGTAGACCTATGGCCAGAATGTCTCGATGTAGGGCCTGATGGTAACTTATGGGCAGGCTGTACGCAGCTGGCATGGACACAGGATTACGAACATGCACCCATAGGTAGCCGTTGGTATGTGTTCGATTTCGATACACATGAGATACTCTATACGGTTGGTATACCAATGGGTGATCCACATGCTGGTGGAGTGATGAACCCACGTGGTGCCGCATGGACTGCCGATGGCAACATACTCTATTTGGCGGATTATGATTACAACATCGTAACCGTATGGCGTGCGGTGGGGGTTGAAGAAACGCATGATATTGGGTTGTTCAATCTCACGCTTAAGCCGAATCCGGTCAAATCCACTAGGGAGATAACGATAACGTTTACACTCACAAAGGAAGGGATTGTCGATCTCAAAGTCTACGATATAGCAGGTCGTGTGGTACAGACACTCATCAACAAGCGTATGGGACCTGGTACCCACAAGGTGCGGTTCGATGCTTCACGGTTACCACCAGGTACGTATTTCTGTCGTATGGGGTTCGATGGCAAGGCGACCACACAGAAGATGCTAATTGTTAAGTGATCATATCAAAAGGGGTCAGTGTATTGCTGACCCCTTTTATTTTATAAAATGTAGAGCAAGGGAGGAGGGATGACAAAAAATGTGATAATAAGTGTTGGAATACTTTTATCCACCAGCACCGCAATATTTGGCTGGGTACCGGGTGAGCTACCACGTAATTACACATTTGATGGTGTATTCGATTCATTAGTTATCATGCCACACGGTATTGTGGTTGATCGATACAACCGCATATGGATTGGTTGCTATGGTAGCTGTCCACTTATTGTCAAAAATCCCGATGGTACACAGGCACCTTTCTCACCTATCGATAGTGTGGTGATACCCGGTGATACTGTTATATTCCTTGATAGAAACTGTCGTGGTATGGCGTTAGATCACGAAGGTAACATCCTCTATGTTAAAGGTAATATTCTCATCAAGCTCGATGTGGAGACAGGTGAAGGTATCGCCAGATGGACAGGCCCCGGTACGTTGACGAAACCCGCTGTCGATACGTTTGGCTACATCTATGTGGGTACGGTTGTGGGTGTCACCCCGATACATGTGTTGGATCCAAGTACTTTTGAATTAGTGTATACAATCGATTTGACACCAGCCGCGGGATTCGCAAGAGGTATAGAAGTGTCCAAGGATGGTAAAGACCTATGGACTGGTAACCTCAACCCCGGCGGCCCAGTATACCATTACCACAGCGATATACCAGGTGTACTTCCGTATGATTTAGTGGAGGAAATCTCAGTCGATGACTATGGTAACCCAATATTTCAGTTCATGATAACGACTATGGATTGGGGGCCTGACAACACCTTATGGTGTTCACACGAGACAGAAGACCCACAGTTACAGTCACAGAATGGGCTTGTGGTACTGAATTACAACACTATGGAGTATGCCACTTTATATATGCCGGAGGTACCTGAAGGAAGCTACAACGGGCCACGTGGTGTCGCGTTTAGCCTATCCGGTGACACCGCATATGTGGTATCATTCAACGGCCATAGGGTGTGGCGATATGTTGTCACCACAGGTGTAGAAGAACACAACCAATTAGCTTCTTGCTATAGGTTAGAGAATCATCCCAATCCATTCCATCATACGACAACGATCACATTTACGTTGTTTAAGGGTGGGTTTGTTGACTTGAAAGTTTACGATATCGATGGCCGTATTGTGCAGACATTGATTAACCGACACATGACACCAGGTAGCTACGAGGTGCAGTTCGATGCAACCACATTACCTTCAGGTACGTATCTTTGTCGTATGGAAGTGGATGGTCGGGTTACAACACTTAAGATGTTGGTCGTGAAATAAATATCGTGAAAATAGTGTAGGAGATATTTTTATATGGCAACATCAATGAGGACGTGGGTTGTAATCCCCTTTCTCTTAGTGTGTCAAATCCTATCCGCAGGTATCAACGAAGAGTTTCGTGCAACATGGGCAGTCACATGGGACATATACAGCCCATACGGTAACCCAGAAGCCAGCCAACGTCTATGTCGACAGGTGATGGACCGCCACAAGCGTGCCAACATGAACGCTGTGTTATGGCAAGTACGGCAGAACGGTGAAGTATATTATCCATCATCGTACGAACCTTGGGGAAGATACATCGGATATGGGGATCCAGGCTATGATCCGCTCGCATACGCTATAGAGGAGGCACACAAACGTGGGCTTGAACTCCATGCGTGGGTCAATGTGTTCCATGTATCAGCATTCTACCCCGGCGCACCTGCTTATGAGCATCAGAACTGGATATGCAGGGATGGCTATGGACGGCCGATGACATCACACAGGTGGTTTTCGCCGGGCCTCGACTCCGTACGAGAGTATACGATAAAGGTTATAATGGAAATCGTACGTAACTACGATGTAGATGGCATACACCTTGATTACGTGAGATGGAGCGAATATACAAGCACCAAAGAGGGTGAGTTGCTGGCAAAGTCCATCCCTGAGGAACGTTCACTCGATGGCTTCATAACACCTGAGCTGTTAAAAGCTTTACAGGAGGCACCACCACGTAACCGTTACCTGTACGATATTGAGCATCCATGGGATACTGTGCCACCGGAGGGGTTCGCAACATGGGAAGATTGGTGGCGCTGGTCGGTCACCGAATTCGTACGTGAATTACACGACTCCATACAGGCGGTGAAACCCTGGGTACGTCTATCAGCAGCAGTCTTGGGTAGATACAACTGGGGTGGCTGGCAAGCCTACGGTACGGTTTTTCAGGATGCAGCATTATGGTTTAACGAAGGTTATGTTGACCAGCTCACACCCATGCATTACCATTGGACGACACCTGCGGGGTTCTACAACATGCTATGTGGTGAGTATAATAGTTGGGAACCATATATCCAAGAAGGTATAGCAGCTGGCCGGCTATACACAGTGGGGCCAGGTTCGTATATCCTCGACATGTATGGTGTGTGGGATAACCATCCCGCTATCGTAGATACATGTAGGACTATATCATGGGTGGATGGATTCCAATTCTTCAGCTACGCTACATGGTGTAGCCATGACTACTGGGATGAAGCTGGTAGCACATTCTTCAGCCGCAAAACCAAGATACGTGCAACGAGGTTAATAGATAGCATACCACCGGAACCGGTGCAGATTGAACTAAATAAGATCGACTCCTTAACATATGCGATAACCGTTTTGCTGGGGGGTGCAACCTCAGATACGAATTACTGGTTCGCTATATATAGGTCGACTGATAGTATTATTGATGTATCGAACGACGATATCATACATATACATTTTGGTGATAGTAGCTTCACTTACGTGGATAGTTTCGACGGTACACAGGATTACAACGGTAGATACTACTATGCTGCTACAGTATTTGATAGATACTGGAACGAATCTGACATATCGAATGTTGAAGTGTCCGACTCGATACCGTCGTTTGCACCTATCGTCGTGTACACGGCACCTGCAGATAGTGATTCAATATCTATCGCAGATAGTATAATTGTGGGGTTCTCCAAAACCATGGATACGACGTCGTTTGATGACACCACGATAAGTATTGAACCCCATATTGGTATTGCGCAACTGCTATGGTCTGATGGTAACAAAACGCTAACAATCGTACCTGATGGATATTTCCAGTATGACACATGGTATGAACTAACCATACAGCCATCGGCAAGCGACATAAATGGTAGGCTGCTCGATGGTAACGCTGACGGTATAGAAGGTGACCCGTTTGTACTGCGGTTCAAGACGTTTGCGCGTGACGATATACCACCACATATCGTATATACGTATCCGACCAGTGGTGAAGATAGTTTCGACATACGAGATATAATCACGGTGGTGTTTGACGAACCCATAGACACAAATACGTTGGATACCGTAAGTGTCAGGCTATACTGTGGATGGGTCATGTTACCGATAGCGTTTACACATACGGTGATGCATGGTAAGTCAATCTTATGCATACAACCTAAGCAACCGCTCACCCCCAACACCGACTATACGGTGTTGTTATCACATACACATGCTATAACAGATACTGCAGGTAATCCCATGTCATCACATGTGGTGATCAACTTCCATACAGCAGCTGTAACCTACACCGAGCTGGTAATGATGGAAGATTTTACATCACCTGGAACATGGTGGCAACCCGAACAGAGTGGG
>Ga0190363_1002364_pt1 | contig 10813 bp, 14 predicted proteins | sample 48721867_MG_FD_161272 | JGI IMG/M metagenome (GOLD analysis project Ga0190363, IMG submission 161272) | Hydrothermal vent microbial mat bacterial communities from Southern Trench, Guaymas Basin, Mexico - 4872-18-6-7_MG | ecosystem: Environmental > Aquatic > Marine > Hydrothermal vents >...
ACATCTTCAAAGGTTTTCAATAAAGAGAGATTTACCTTTATCGAAAAGATCAAATCTTTAGGAAGGGCTTTGATCTTGAGTTCGTGAATATTTTTAATTAGGACTCCTCCTAAATTTTTCTCTGCGGGAGCCTCTCCTTCAAATTTTAAAGGAACTACTGTAGTTACCTCTTCTCTCTTTGGAAGTTGATAGAAATCAGCGTGAATGAACTGGTCTGATAATGGATCTTTTTGAACCTCTCTAATAAGAGTAAAAAACTCTCTTTCTTTATCATTTTTCACTTTTAGGTTTATAATCCTTCCTTCTTTTGCCTTTTGATAAATTTTCTTAAAGTCTCGGTAGGAAACTTTGATGGGAAGATTCTCTATTCCCTTGCCATAAACAATAGCAGGTAAAAAACCTTCTTTCCGAAGTTTCTTTACCTTTCTTCTTTTTTCAGAGCGAATTTGAGCAGTTAGAAAGAGCATAAAATTAAAAAATTAATCAGAAATAGAATAAAATAGTTTCATTTTTTTCTCTACTACTTTTTCTATTCTTCTTATGGCTTGAGACATTATTTTATAGGGACTAAGTTGCTCGGGATTTGATCTAAAACTACTTTCTATTCCTAATCTCCAGGCCCGGCGGATTTCAGTGCTAACATTTATCTTCACAATTCCTCTTTTAATAGCCTCTTTTATCTGATCAGAAGGAATTCCTGAGCCTCCATGAAGAACTAAAAAAACTCCTTCTCCTATCTGTTTTTTTATCATAGAAAGCCGCTTAAGGTCAAGATTGAAGCCTCCTTTATTAAAAATTCCGTGAACATTCCCAATAGAAATTGCTAAAGCGTCAACCCCTGTCTCTTTAACGAATCTTTTTGCTTGATCAGGCTGTGTCATAATTTCGGGTGTTATTTTTGGTTTTCTTTTATGAATCTTTGAAGAACCAGGAATATATCCCAGTTCTCCCTCTACTACTACTCCTCTCTTTTTTCCATAAGCCACTACCTTTTTTGTAATGACGATATTTTTTTCTATCTCCATTTCAGATCCATCAAAATGAACCATTTGATAACCAGCATCAATTGCCTTTTTCAAATATTCAAAAGACTTCCCATGATCCAGGTTTAAAAAGACCTTCAGGCCTGACTCTCTTTCTATCACTCTTTTTATTCCTATCACCAGGTTTAATCCTAAATATCTACTCTCTCCCTCTGAGGTTCCAAGGATAAAGGGACGTTTTAATCTTTTTGCCACCTCAATAATTCCTTTCAATTGGGCAATAGTACAGAAATTAAACTGAGGGACAGCAAAATGTTTCTTTTGGGCTTGTTGTAGGATTTCACGCAATTGACCTCTCATTTTGTTCTTTTTAATATTGGGGTAAGGACAAAAGATGAATTCCTTTTGAAAAACAAACTGAGAGCCAGACGCGACCAATGATATTTTTTCGAGGAACTGGTCCCCAACTTCGGGAGTCTGAAGAATGATCTCGATTATCACCTAAAACAAAATATTCATTTGTTTTAAGAGAAACCTTAAGATTGCCTCTTGTTTTTTTGTCCTTGATATAAGGTTCTTTTAAAATCTTTCCTTCTGGAAAATCTAAATTATAAATCTTTATCTTTCCCTCTTTTATCTCTATTGTTTCTCCTGGGAGTCCAATAATCCTTTTAATAAAATATTTAGAGGAATCAGTAGGGCTGCGAAAGACTACTACCTCCCCCCTTTTGGGTTCTCTAAAGTGGTAAGATATTTCATCAATTAAAAGATATTCTCCTGAAGTAAAGTTTGGTTCCATTGAAGCCCCACTTACAAAAAATGGTTGAAATAAAAAATGTCTAATAGGAATAACAATGGCTAAAGAAATAAGAAAAATCTGAATTACCTCAACAACTATTGAAAAAAAGCCTCTCATAAATGATCCTTATCCAGGAACTTATCTCTTACTCCACTGAGGGGCTCTTCGGGCTTTTTTAAGACCAAACTTCTTTCTTTCCTTCATTCGAGGATCTCGAGTAAGATAACCATGGGCCTTTAAGATCTTTTTTGTTTCAGGATACAATTTTACCAAAGCCCGAGCGATTCCAAGCATTAAAGCCTCAGCCTGTCCTCGCTTTCCTCCTCCTCTAACTAAAGCCTCTATTCTTCCTTTTTTAAGTAGATCGAGGTTTGTTTTTTTCAAGGGAGCAAATATAATTTTTTGGAGTTCAAATTCCGGAAAATATTTATTAGGCTCTTTTTTGTTTACAAAAAACCCTTTCTCCTCTGCTTTGGGAAAAATTCTTACCTCTGCCACTGCGGTTTTTCTCCTCCCAATAGCCCTAATATAAGGGTAAGACTCCTGGTTTTCTTGTATTTCTTCTTGAGAGGAAGTATATAACTCTTCTTTTTTCTTTGAAATGGATTTCATATTACCTTATGATTCGAAGTCTCTTTATTCTCTTTTTTCTTAACTTATTTTTAGGTAACATTCCTAAAACAGCCCTTTTTAATACCTCTCCAGGGTCTTTGTGAAAAAGTTCTTCCAAGGTGATTTTCTTGAGTTTTCCTGGATATCCCGAATGCCTGTAATAGACCTTATTCTTGAGTTTCTTTCCTGTAATTTTCATCTTATCTATATTTTCCACCTCCACTATCTCATCACCACTTTTGTCCGGTCTAAAGTTCGGTTTATGCTTTCCCTGTAAGATCTTTGCAATCTCACTTGCTAATCTTCCTAAAACCTTATTGGTAGCATCAATTCGCATAAAACTAGTTAAAAAAATAATAATAGTTTATTTGACTATTTCTATTTTTGCCATTTCCGCCCCATCTCTCTTGCGAGGAGCAATCTTTGTAATTCTAGTATATCCTCCTTTCCTTTCTTTTACTAAAGGTACAATCTCTTTGACCAATTTATGACAAGCCGCTTGAGAAAAAAATCTTCTTAAATTCCTATAAGCAGCAAGTGTACCCTTTTTTGCCATGGTAATCTTTTTTTCAATAAATCTCTTAAGTTCCTTGGCTCGGGCCTCAGTGGTAATAATCTCTTCTTTCAATATTAAAGCCTCTCCCAAACTCTTAAGAAGGGCCTTTCGTTGATCCTTTTTTCTATGGAGTTTCCGTCCTTTCTTCCGATGCCTCATATTTGATCAGTGGGAAGATTCTTTTTCCTCAAAAAATGTTTTCAACTTCTTAAAATGTTGGATTAAAATCTCTGAAGCCTCTTTTAATGCATTTTCCGGATCCACCGTCCCATCGGTTTTGATTTCCATTTTTAGTCTATTAAAATCGGTTCTTTTCTCAAACCTTATATTTTCTACCCAAAATGCTACATTCTCTATAGGGCTAAAAATGGCATCAAGATATATTACTCCGGGCGAAGCCTTTCCTCCCTGAAGTTCTGAGGAGGTCTTATATCCTACTCCCTTTTGAACTTCCATTTCCATTTCTAACTTCGCTTTTGAACTGGTAAGGGAAGCGATATGAAGATCTTTATTTACAATTTCTACCTGAGAGGGAGTCTTGATATCTCCTGCCTTTACCTGTTTTTTTCCAGAAGTTTTTATCTCAATTTTTTGAGGTTCGTCTCCAAAAAGTTTTAATCTCACCTGTTTTAAATTTAAAGTAATCTCAAGTACATCCTCCCGAATTCCCGGAATGACAGTAAACTCATGAGGAACACCCTTTATTTTTACCTTTGTAATGGCTGCCCCTGGAATAGAAGACAATAATACCCGTCGCAAGGCATTTCCTACAGTCACTCCATAACCCGGATAAAGAGGCTCCAGGGTAAAAAGAAGTTTGTTTGGCGTCTTTTCTAAAACCTTTATAGAAGAAGGTAAGGTAATCATAATTTTACAAATGTTTATTTAATTTATCTTGAATAAAATGAGATAATAAGAGGAATATCTATTTTCACTCCTATTTCTTCGAGCTTAGGTTCTCTTACGACCTTTAAGGTATGTGTTTTTTTATCAAAAGAAAGCCAGGAGGGTATTTCCTCCTCTTTTAATAAAGAAAGGATATTTCTAAAATATGCCTTTTTCAATGATCCCTCTCTTATCTTTATTTCATCTCCTACCTTTGTTTGGATCGAAGGAATATCCACTCTCTTCCCATTTAGAAGAAAATGTCCATGAGAAACCAGTTGTTTGGCCTGTCTTCTTGATTTTGCCAGTCCTGCTCTAAAGACTACATTTGAAAGGGTCTTTTCAATTCTTTTAATTAGAAGTTCTGAAACATTTTCTTGCTTTCCTTTCTTTAGGACTTCTTTTATTATCTTTTTAAACTGCTTATCCCGAAGATCATATATCTTTTTAAGCTTTTGAGCCTCTCTTAACTCCTTTCCATATTCAGACAATCTTTCTTGTGATCTTCTCCATTGGGGAGACTTTCCAGGAGGATAAGGCTTCCGCAGAAGAGGACACTTCTGGGAAAAACACTTATCTCCCTTAAGAAAGAGTTTCTCTCCCATTCTCCGACAAATTTTACATACATTTTTTTGCATAAAATTATAAAAAAATTTTATCAAACTCTTCTTGGGTTTGGAGGTTTAGTCCCATTATGAGGAATAGGCGTGACATCCTTGATAGAGACAATATTTACTCCCCGATGGCTTAATCCTCGAAGGGCAGACTCTCTTCCTTTTCCTATTCCTTTTACAAAAACCTTTACCTCTTCCATCCCTATTTTATTAATTACCGCACTTACCGCCTCTGCCACTTTGGTAGCAGCAAATGGTGTCCCTTTCTTGGTCCCTTTGAAACCTACCTTTCCAGCACTGCTCCAAAAAATAACATCCCCTTTATCATCAGTAAGGGTAATCATAGTATTGTTATAGGTAGACTTTATATAAACTCGGCCCTTTTTAGCCTTCTTTTTTATGGCTATGGCTTTCCCCTTGCTAATCCTTTCCTCAACCTTCTCTCTCTCCTTTAAAAGGGCCTCTTCACTTGGTTTTACTACTCGTGTTTTTCCCATAATATTTCAGCGTTTAGCGGTTAGGTCTTTAACGTTTAGTTTTTGAATCATCACACTAAACATTTCTTAAACTTCTTGCCCTAAACGCTAATCGCTATTACCCTAAACACTACTTTGGTGCTGGTGGTTTCTTATGACCGCTACTTACTGTCCTTCTTATATTCCCTCGGACTGTTCTTGAATTACATCTTGTTCTCTGACCTCGAACGGGAAGTCCTTTCTGGTGTCTTATCCCTCGCCAGCAACCTATCTCTTTTAATCTCTTGATATTCATCATTACCTCTCGCCGAAGTTCTCCTTCTACCTTATATTTCTTCTCTACAATATTTTTTAGTCGATCCAATTCTTCTGGTGAAAGTTTTCCTGTTTGTTTGAAAGGATCAATTTTTGCCTCTTGCAAAATCTTTTTGGCCAAAGATAAACCTATTCCATAAATGTATGGAAGTGAATACAAAATATGTTTTTTCTCAGGAATATTTACTCCTGCTATTCGAGGCATAATTTTAAAATTACCCCTGTCTTTGCTTATGCTTAGGGTTCTTTTTACAGATCACATATATTTTCCCTCTTCTTCTTACTATCTTGCAATCCTTACAAATTTTTTTTACAGAGACCTTTACCTTCATAGGTTATTTTTATTTCTTTCGATAAACAATTCTTCCTCTTTTCTCATCATATGGAGAAATCTCTACAATTACCTTATCTCCTGGTAAAATCCTAATAAAATTCAGCCTCATCTTACCAGAAAGATGGGCCAAAATCTCTTTTTTGTTGGAAAGTTTTACGCGGAAAGTGGTATTAGGTAAACACTCAATAACTTCTCCTTCTTCTCGTATTTTTCTGGTCATTTTGTTTAACTAAAATTATATATACCAAATCTTTTTAAAAATTCAACCCCATAATCTCTGAATATCCTTGAAGGTGACCGCTATCATTAAAATTATTAACAAGGCAATGCCTATCTGATTAACTAAATTCTCTATCTCTGCTTTGATTGGTTTCTTTCTTATCTTCTCAATTAAAAGAAATATTAATCTCCCTCCATCTAAAGCAGGAAAGGGAAGGATATTTAAAATAGCCAAATTTAAGGATAAAATGGCCGTAAACTGAAGGACATAAATCCATCCTAAATCTATCATATGAAAAACAAGAGACCCTATCCCTACCGGGCCTGTAAGTTCAACTCCTGAAGGAATCTCTTTTGTAATTGCTCCCTTTAAGAGTTGGAAAAGGGCCTCAAATGTAGCCTCAGTTAATAAAAATGTACTTTTAATACCTTTTAAAAGGGCTTGATACCAAGGATAAGGAATTCTGGCTGTTTTTGCCAGTCCTATCCCTATAGGTCCCTGACCTTTTGGAGGATTCTCTCTAGGGGTTACTTCTTTCTCTAAAATCCTATTTCCTCTTTTTAAAATCAATGTAATTGGATGGTTCAGTTTTTTTTCGATAAACTCCTGAACATCTTCCACCTCATTTACAATTTTTACCTCTGAATCCTGGCTTTTAATCTTCAATATCTTATCCCCTATTTTTATTCCTGCCTTTTCTGCAGGGGAATTTCCATTTACCAATATTATCTGAACCCCCACCTCTTTTGCATTTGCTGGTGGTTCTCCCTCTATTATCTCTGGAAGACCCAAGCCATATCCTATAGAAAACAAAATTATTGCTAAAAGAAAATTTCCTAAAACGCCAGCAAAGACCACTATTGCTCTTTTTCCAATGCTTTTGCTCCAAAAAGAGCCAGAACTTTTCTCTCTTGATTCCATTCCATAAATCTTATTAAATCCCCCAAAGGGAAGAAGGTTAAAAGAGTAAATGGTAGATTTGATCTTTGGTGTTTTGGATCCAAAAAAAATCTTCCATTTATTCTCCTTTCTAAAACATCCTATTATTCTGGGCGGATAGCCTATCCCAAACTCCTCTACCCTCATTCCTGTCTTTCTGGCAAAAATAAAATGAGAAAATTCATGAACAATAATCAACGCTCCCAAAATCAAAATAAAAACAATAATTGTTAAAAGAATCATAATTTAGATGTATGTAATTGCTAAGTAATTTGGAACAATTTGATTGTTATTATCTCCCTCCCCCACCTTAATCCTCCCTCCCTCTGGGAGGGGAGGAAAAAGGTGGGGGAGGGAGTGAATTGATTGGATAGTATAATTTAGATGATTTCTCTCCTTGGAAAGGGAAGAAAAGACTAAGGAAAGAAAGATTGTGTTTCAGATTTTACCCTTTAACTTAATATTTCTTTCTCTTTTCTCTTTTCTAAATCTTCAATTTTTTCCTCAAATTGGTCAATCAATTCATCCAAATCTTTCTTTCTTTTAAACTTCTCATCCTCTGAAATCTCTCCCTCTCTTGCCATTTGTTGGATTTTCTTCCAGGTCTCATCACGAGATCGACGAAAAGATATTTTTGCTCTTTCTGTTTTTTGTTTTAAAATCTTAATAATTTTTTCCTTATCCTCTTGGGTCAGTGCAGGAAAGGTAAACAAAATTCTTGTGCCCTCTTTTTTCACCCCTCCCCCAAGATCTGATTGATAAAGAGCCTTTTCAATAGCAGGAATTGAAGACTTGTCCCAGGGTTCAATTGAAATGGTTTGGGAATCAAGAAGAGAAAGAGAGGCAATCTCTTTTAGAGAAACCTTTGAATTATAATAATCTACCTTAATATCTCCAATAAGGGCAAGATTGATTCCTGATCCTCGTAAAGAAGAAATCTCTCCTTTAAACCACTCAAGGGTCTTTTCAAAAGAATCTTTTGTTTTCTTAAATAAACTATCTAGGTCCTCCATTTTGGTCTCTTAGAGTGTCTTTCTAATTGATAATAGAATTACTTTTGGATCTGAAGGATTAATTTTTATTTCTTGAACCCTTCCTTTAATAGGAGGCTCGATTACTTCCCAGTCTTCTCCTTTATTTTCAGATCTATAAATCACATTTTCTGTTCCTAAATACAATATATTAGAATTTTTAGGATCAATTGTAAAGGCAGTAATTTTAGCATCCGAAGAGGAAAGATCCTTTACAATCTCTATCTTTTCTCCTGGGCTGGTTCTTAAAAGATAAGAGTCTGAAACAAAATAGACCTGTCCTTTTATATTCGGATCAAAGACTACCTTTTTAATATCAAACTCCTTTATTTTTTCAAACTCTCTAAAATCCTCTCCTCTGTTTTTGGTTATCATTAATTTTCCAGGGATTCTGAAGGACCAATAGTCAAATGGATTTTTTTCAACAGGGGCCAAAACCACATAAATCTCTCCTTCTTTATAAGGATCAGGAGCAATCTGAGATATCTCTTGAGAAAATTGAATTTTCTTTCTCCAAGAACTTCCAAAGTCTTTACTTTCTAAAAACAATCCCTTTTTTGTTCCTATGTAAAGGAATTGAGAGGAAAAAGGATCTATGGCAAAAGCAGTAATTCTATCTTCTTTCTCTGAGACAAAAATTGTTCTAAAATTTTCACCTCCATCATTAGAAACCAAAAGTTTGTCTCCTCCTATCTGTTTACAAACAATGTAAATAGTATTAGGTCTTTGGGGATCAAAAATACATTCTGAAACTACAGAGGGCTTTGTTTGTGTATTAAATACTGTTCTTTGAGATCTAAACTTTTTTCCTTGATTTTTACTTTGAAAAATTCCTTTAGCCGAAGCCAGATAAAGATGATAAGGATTTTCAGGATCAAAAACCAAGGTTTTTGCACTTATCCCTTGTTTTACAGGACTCTTTAGAGTTTCCCAATCTTGACCTTCATTTTGAGAAATGAAAATTTCTTCTCCGGTGGTAATTGTTATTCCAAAATTATCCTCCAAATATCCAAAAAGCCCCTGCAAAGCAAGATAAACAATGAAAAAACAAACCAAAATATAACCTATCTTTTCAATCATGGTATCTTAAGAAGAAGGTTTTCTAAGGCTAAAAGTTGATTCACATTAGAAGAGAGAAGATAGATTCTTGTCTTTTGAATCTCTTTAATAATTTTTTTCAATTTCTCTTCAGAAAAATTCTCTGATTCTTTCTGAATCTTTTCCTTTTCAAAGGAAAAGGAAAGAGGAAAGACTCTATTCTTATCCAATAAAAGGTCTCGGAACCAGAAATAACTCAAAGAAAGGAAATCTTCTGTTTGGTTGTTTCTGTTGATCTCTTCAGCCATTTGCAATCGAGCAAAGATCGACAAGTTTCTTATATTCCTTATCTTCTCCAGAAGAGAGTTATAATACAATATCTTGCTTTTGTCAAGAAGCATTTGTTTGGCCAGTCCGGGTCTTCCTAAAGAAAGATCCACAATCTTTTCATCGGGAAATGAAAAAGGAGAAAGTTTTCTTAAAAAATCTCTGATCTCTTCCTTTGAGAGCAAAGAAAATTTAAAAATCTGTACCCGAGAAAGAATGGTATCAGGAAGAAGATCTGCCATTGAGGTCAAAAGAAAAAAGATGGTATTTCCTCTTGGTTCCTCAAGGGTTTTAAGAAGGGCTCCACTTGCTTCTTTTGAGAGAGCATGGGCCTGATTAATAATGATAATCTTAAAAGGATAAGGAGAAGATAAAGAAAGTCTTTTTCTAATCTCTCTAATCTTCTGAATAGGAATCTGGCCCTGCTGTTTGTTTATCTCTAAAATATCTGGAAACTTACCTCTCTCAATAGAATTACATATCTGACAAGAACACTCTTTTTGAGAAAAATCAAAAAAAGACTCTTGATGATCTCCTTCAAGATACTTCGCTATCTCTATTGCTATTTTTCTTTTCCCTACTCCTTGAGGTCCGAAGAACAAAACAGCATGAGGAAATTTCTTTTCTTCCAAATATTGAGAAAAAATCCTCAACTTCTTTTGATGCCCAAAAATCATAAAAACCTAATTTATAACCTAACTTCTCTCCCATTTCTCTACAATAAGAGCCTTTTTTGGCCTTGCCGGTAATCGTTGATAAATTTCTTCGGTAATAAAAGGCATAAAGGGATGAAGAAGCTTTAAAGAGCGATAAAGAACCTGCCAGAGAACCCATTTCGGGGTCTCTTCTTCTCCTTCTAATAATCTCTTCTTGCAGTTCTCAATGGTCTTATCACAAAATTTGTGCCAGAAAAAATGATAAATCTCTTCTGCTCCTTCATGAAATCTATAATTCTCAATTGCTTTAGTAATTTTCTTCTCTGTCTTTTTTAATTCTTTTAGAATCCACCTATCTTCCTTTTTTAGTTTTGGTTTAATCTTTTTAGGATTAAATCCTTTGCCAATGTTTTTAAAAACAAATCTTGAGGCATTCCAGATTTTATTAGCAAAATTTCGCTGTCCTCTAATCTTTTCTTCAGAAATTATAATGTCAGAACCGGTTGAGGTTCCAAATACCAAACTCATTCGCAAGGCATCTGCTCCATACTCTTCAACAACAGTCAAGGGATCAATAACATTTCCTTTTGATTTTGACATCTTCTGGTGATGAATATCTCGCACCAATCCGTGTAATAAAACATCATAGAAAGGGATTTTTCCTGTCCGATATAAACTTAACATTATCATTCTTGCTACCCAGAAGAATAGGATATCCCAGCCTGTTTCCATTACTGAGGTGGGATAAAAGGTCTTAAAGTCTTTACCATTAGGATAGCCAAGGGCAGCAAAGGGCCATTGACCTGAAGAAAACCAAGTGTCAAAAACATCGGTTTCAGGAATCAGATTTCTACTTCCACAATCTGGACATTTTTTAGGTTTTTTCTCAGAAACAATTATCTTTTTACATTTCTGGCAATAAAAAATTGGGATTCTAATTCCCCAGACAATCTGTCTGGAGATATTCCAATCATGGATATTTTTCATCCAATTAAGAAAGATCTTTTTATATCTTGGGGGATAAAATC
>Ga0190363_1002366_pt1 | contig 10802 bp, 11 predicted proteins | sample 48721867_MG_FD_161272 | JGI IMG/M metagenome (GOLD analysis project Ga0190363, IMG submission 161272) | Hydrothermal vent microbial mat bacterial communities from Southern Trench, Guaymas Basin, Mexico - 4872-18-6-7_MG | ecosystem: Environmental > Aquatic > Marine > Hydrothermal vents >...
TATGAACTTGTCTATTCCGGCTTCGGCGTCACAGGCTATGGTTGACGTCGCGTACCCGGTGACCACGGATGCCACCGTCCTCGCCCACTTCTCGTTAGCAGCGGTTATCAGGACTCTGGCAGCCCAAAGATTGAATGCTTCAGCAAAAGTGTCCTCTACTTCAACCATATTTTCCCCTCCTTTCCATTCACGTAAAGAAGCTTTCCAGAACCCCATAAAAGATTCTTGCTTTCAGCTTAAGAGGTTTACGTTCACCGTTAAAACTTACTGTCTTCTTTATAAATGGTCAGCTGAGCGTCATCAATGAACCCGCACCTAAGACGTGATGCTTCCCTTCCAATCGTTGAAGGCTTAGTGTTGAAGGCTTAGAGAGCCTCCTCCCTGTTTTAGGAGGAGACGCCTGAATGTGAGGCCGTAACATGCCCCCCAGTAAACTCTAAAAGTCAGGGTCGCGGCGTTGCAGGGATCATGCGTCCTCGCAAAGCTTACGATGCTGGAATCCTCGAGAGAAACATCATTAATGTTCCTTTCCTCCCTCTCCTTAAGGGGGCCTCCTGTACCTTTCGGGTGGTTAGGCTTGGAAACGTGAGAAGTAGCACTGTCTAACCATCCATATATATTTTTAAGCTTTAATTCCCTAAATGTGAAGGGAAAGGGAGGTGGGCTGAGTGCTTTCGAAGATACCTATTAGCTTGGATAAGGTGGGCAGGGACGACGTTAAGAAGGAGGCGTTGCGCGTCGCCATCATCGCCGAGCTAGACGCCATCAACCTTTACGAGCAGCTTGCAGCTATCACAGACGACGAGAACCTGAAAAAGGTCTTCCTAGATATAGCTAAGGAGGAGAAGACACACGTTGGGGAGTTCCAAGCGTTGCTATTGCAGCTTGACGCCGAGCAAGTCGAGGAACTCGAGGAAGGAAAGAGAGAGGTTGAAGAGTTGATAGGAAAGTAGGTCAAAGGCATTCCACTTAACGCATGCCAATAACCATAGTTACACGTCTTTCTTAACGGTGTTGGCGTACCCCCTCAATCCCCCCTTTTTGCGCATTCTCTCACTAGTTTCTCCAAGACGTTAAGCACCTCGCCCTCACCCGAAAAACCTCCCTCTTATGAATTATGAAGGGGGGAACGTAAGATTTGACAGTTTAGACTTTGCAATGTTCATCGTCAACCTTTCCGCTCCTCTTCTGGCACTTTAACGTCTATGGTCTCATCATACTTCGCGTCTGGGTCGTTGGGGGTTGGCTCCGAGCTGTTTAACCCTTCTTACACCTTCCTTTACCGGCTTCATCGTCAGACACTTTTTACGTCTTCCACCCCCTTATCGTCTTGCTGCAAAAGTGGATCGTCCACCCAGCCGATCCCTCTTATGGCGCTGCCGGTAATCCTCATCCCCTCTTGCTTCTCTCCCCGCCCCTCATCCTGCTTAGCGGAGTACTACTTTTTTGACAGTCCTCGCTTTCGGCGGCAGAAACCTTTTTAGGCTGTCAGGTGAAGGAGTGGATAAGACGTGTCGAGGTGATGGCCTTGGATGTCGTTAAAGTTGGGGTGGTTAAGGTTGGAAACATCGCTTCAGCCCCGCTTCTAGAGCTCTTGCTAGACGAGAGAGCCGACAGGAAGGACATCGACGTAAGGGTGGTGAGTTCTGGAGCTAAGCTTAACCCTGAGCAGGCGGAGGAGGTTGCAAGAAAGGTACTCGAGTTTAACCCTAACCTCGTGATCACGGTGAGCCCTAACGCAGCCCTTCCAGGGCCAAGTAAGATCCGAGAAGTACTGGCTGAAGCAGGGGTTCCGACCATAGTGGTCTCCGACGCCCCAGGGAAGAAAGCTAGGGAGGACGTTGAAGGGAAGGGTCAAGGATACATCATCGTAAACGCTGACGCCATGATCGGGGCAAGGAGGGAATTCCTAGATCCGGTTGAAATGGCACTTTTCAATGCTGACGTAATAAAGGTTTTAGCGGTTACGGGAGCCCTCACTGTGATCTACCAGGAAATAGACAAAGTTATAGACTCTATAAAGAAGGGTGAGCAACCCAACCTGCCAAGGATAGTTGTCAATAAGAATGTAGCTGTTGAGGCTGCAGGCTTCAGCAACCCGTACGCCAAGGCTAAAGCGATAGCAGCGTACGAGGCAGCATCCACGGTAGCAGACCTTAACGTTGAAGGATGCTTCAAGGTTCAGGAATACGAAAAGTACGTCCCACTAGTTGCAGCAGCCCACGAACTGATGAGGCAGGCCGCCATGTTAGCCGACGAGGCGAGAGAACTGGAGAAGGCGGGAGACAGCGTCCTAAGAATGCCACACAAGAAGTCGGGAGAAATAGTTTCAAAGCGGGCATTGATCTCGAAACTCTCCTAGCATCCCTCTCTTTTGATTTTTAAACCCCTTCTCCCACGTCCCCCACATTTTTAAGTGGCTTCCCTCCACCCTGTCCCCGCTAAAGCTACGCCCTAACCGTGCCTTCACCCTTCTTCATTATGATTGTAAGGAATTTTCCCTTTACTTAAATATGAATTATAAGAATTAATATTTCTCTTTCTCTTTCGGTAGACTTAAAAAGCAAGGAAATCTTCTCTTTCAGAAAGATCATCCATCCACGCTAAAGTACACGCTCAAAGCGAAGCCTGTCAAAAAGTTTAGGGTGTAATGAAAATGAGCTTAAACATAGAGGTTTGCAAAGGAATTGGAGTGCCAACCTCCAAGCTGGCAATGGAGATGGTTGAAAGGAAGGGGAAAGGCCATCCAGACGTGATATGCGACAGGGCTGCCGAGGAACTCAGCGTCGCCCTAAGCAAGTACTACATAGAGAAAACAGGAAGAATACTGCACCATAACGTTGACAAATGCGTCCTAGTTGGTGGGCAGGCTAACGCGGTCTTCGGTGGAGGAGAGGTAATTGAGCCAATGTATCTTCTTCTGGTGGGAAGGGCTGCCCTGAACCTGCCTGATGGTGAGAGGGTTCCAATAGGTAAACTGGTGATTAAGACGACTAGGGAGTGGATGTCCAAGGAGTTCCGTTTCCTTGACCCATCCACAGACGTGATGGTAGATTACAGGATAAAACTTGGAAGCGTGGACCTGGTTGAGAATTTCGAGCTTGGAGTGGACGTCCCCAGGGCAAACGACACCAGTTTCGGGGTGGCTTTCGCCCCTCTAACTGAGACGGAGAAGCTAGTTTACATGGCTGAGAGGACGCTTAACTCGCCTGAGGTTAAAAAGCGTTGCCCTGAGATAGGGGAAGACATAAAGGTTATGGGGGTAAGGTGGAACGACAAGATAGACCTCACTGTTGCATGCGCCATCATCTCAAGCCTAACGCCAGATAGGGATCACTATATGAATGTGAAGGAGGCTGTGAAGGAGATCATATACAAGTTAGCATCCGGCATAACGGATAAGGAAGTGAGGGTGGAGGTAAACACCGCTGACGAGCCTGAAAGAGACATTTTCTACCTGACGGTGACGGGGACCTCGGCGGAGCATGGAGATGACGGGCAGGTCGGAAGGGGGAACAGGGCAAACGGGCTGATAACTCCGTACAGGCCTATGACTCTCGAAGCAACGGCAGGAAAAAACCCGGTAAGCCACGTCGGTAAAACCTACAATATAGCCGCGAGGAAGATAGTTGAAACGCTCGTCCAGGAGGAGCAATCGGTAGAACAGGCATCATGCTACATAGTCAGCAGGATAGGAAAACCAATAAATCAGCCTCAAGCAATAAACATCGAAGTGTACACCGACTCGCCTTTAAACGTCATAAAATCAACGGCTGAAAACATCGCTCAGGAAGTCATGGACGAAATGCCATTGATATGGAAAGGATTCATAGAAAAACAATACGAACTTTTCTAGGCGGCAAAACCATCCCCACTACGTGGAAACCATGGAGAAAGTGGGTAACAGGTGATCAGAAGATCCGAACCCCTTAAACTTGAACAGGGTACGTCCTTGACGCTGCTGAAGGGGCCGGCTAAAGAGGAGAATCCTTCTAGTAGTGAATGCTAACGTTACCTTCCATGGGTCTTTAGCGTCTTGGACACCATCCTAGAAAGCCTCAGAGAGCCAAATAGAGAAAAAAATTAATTAGTTTGGATGGTAGGTTATTTTGCTGAGCGTCTGTGGGCGGGTAGTCTAGAGCTAGGCTGACTAGCGGGAAACTTGGTATGACACGGTGGGCTGATAAAGCCTGCTGCGTGACGCCGGCTTCGGGAGCCGGCGGTCCCGGGTTCAAATACGTGCACGTACCGTGTGCACGTTGTGACTCCTGGCCCGCCCACCATCATTCTAAAAGCCTTCTACTCATCTTAAGGATCCATGGTAATGCTGACTTTTAAAGAAACGTTCCCCTTTACTGGAAGGTGGGCTGCTTAGGGATGAGGCTAATTTTACCTTTCTTGCCTCTCTTGAAAGAGGGGCCGCCTTTTTTCCTATCTAAGGTTCATCTAACTTTTTATCTTAGTTTGCTGCTATCTTTCTATGGTTTGGGGTGATGCGAGTTGAAGTTTATTGCTCCGACTTGGGATGAAGTCTATTTCCTCGCGTTTAGGGTTGCTGGGATGATCTTGGATGACTGTGCTAACTTTGACTTTATAGTTGGGATTGCTCGTGGAGGCTGGGTCGTGGCACGCATGCTATCAGACTTTCTTTCGATCAAGAAGGTGGGCTCCATAGCCGTAGAGTTTTACTCTGATATTGGGGAGAGGATGGAGACGCCTGTTGTTTCACAGCCCGTGTCCGTTGACGTTAATGGTAAACGTGTACTCTTATGTGACGACGTGGCTGATAGTGGTCATAGCTTACGTGTGGCTATTGATCATTTGAGGGATCGTGGGGTTAGCATGGTTAAGGTTGCTACTTTACATTTGAAGCCTTGGAGCGTGGTTACCCCTGACTATTACGGGGCTGTTACGGATGCTTGGGTGATTTACCCTTGGGAGCTTTTCGAGAGCGTGGAGAGTATTTCTAGAAAGTTTGAGGCTGAAGGCTGGACGAAGGAAGACGTTGAAGATTTCCTCTTGCACATCCCAATCCCATTAAAGTATTTGGATCCTCTTCTAAAGTGGAGAAAGAAACTGGAAGCGGCGTGGGGGAGGAAAAGATGATCTTGGCTGGTTTGATGGACAAGTTGAAGGCTGGAATATGTGGTGTTAGGGTGGCTGGCGTCGACGTCGACGGGGCTTTAGGTGCTGCGAGGCAGGTTGAAGAGTCCTTAGGGGTCGCCGTTCAACTTTTTGATGCTTCGCTTGTTGCAACATGGGAACACGTTTTCTTCAGTGCCTTGAATGCTGTTAAGGCTTTTAACAGTGGGAGGGGTATAGCTAGGACGATTGGGATGGAGTTTCTCGTCCGTATGTCGGGCCAGAGGCAAATAAGCGTTGCACTGGAAATGTTTGGCTTGAAGCCTGGGATTAGGGAGCTGGGCGTTCTGGTTGTGGGAGAAGACGAAAGCCACGTTAAAAGTGCTATTCAAAGGCTTGTAGGGTGCTTAAAGGGAGTTATGGATGAAGGCGTCCTCGAGCTTAACTTGAAGAAGGCTGAAAGGATAAAGAAGGTCTTTAACGTGAAGGACGAGGAGCTCGCAGCGGTTGGAACTTCAAAGAAGGAGAACTTCCTGTTCGAAGCACTAGCTAAGTGTTGCATAGAGAGGAGCGCAGTGATGTTTCTCGAATCCTAATCCGCCACGGAAACCCTCCTTAACCGCCTTCCTAAAGCCTTCTCTATGTCCTCCACCGGGATTGCCCCTTCCCTAACCACTAACGGCGGCTCCTCCGTTAAATCCACAACGGTGGACGCTACCCCCATCGTTTCCCCTCCATCAAGCACTAGGTCTACTGATGATCCAAGCTGGGCGACAACTTGCTCAGCATTTCTCGCTGGGGGTGCTCCTGAAATGTTCGCGCTCGTACCGGTAATGGCGCCTCCCACTCTCTCCGCTATCAGCCTTGGGACGGGGTGGTTTGGAACCCTTAACCCTACATTCCCCCTTCCTCCCGACACTTCGCTTGGCACCGGTACACGCTGGCCAAGTATGATGGTTAGTGGCCCCGGCCAGAACCTTTCCGCTAGGAGAAGTGCTTCAAGGGTGAAGCAGGCTATTTTCTCGGCTGCCTCCAAGCTGTATACTAGGACTGGTATTCCCTTGTCAAGCGGCCTCCTCTTCGCCTTTAACAGCCTCCTGACGGCGTCCTGGCTAAACGGATCCACCCCAAGACCGTAGAGCGTGTCTGTAGGGTACGCTACAATCCCCCCTCTCCTTATGGTTTCAGCCGCTAGCTCTACCACCTCGGCAAGGTTCTCCCGTTCAACTTTAACTATTCTTGTTTCATCCAATTTTCTCCTCCTCGTTTTAAGAAGGAAGAAGAAAAATTTAACTTTTTAGAGGGGTCTATTGCTTTCCGGTTGTGGTGGTGTTGGATACCGCGGTTGTTCTAGCGGCTGGCATGGGAAGAAGGATGGGTGCCCTGTCCAAGTTTTACCCTAAACCTCTTATTCCCATAGCCAACAGGCCACTTATCGACTGGGTTCTCTCATCGCTCCTAGATGCTGGTTTGAAGAGGATTATAGTGGTGGTTGGGTACATGGGAGGCTTCGTTAAGCGTCACGTCGAGTCCGCCTTCAGCTACATGAACGTTGAATGCGTTTACGCGGAAGATTACGTGAAAGGTGCAGGATACTCCCTCCTTGCCGCCGAAGAATACGTTTCAGGGAGCTTCATGCTTAGCCCTGCAGACCTAATTCTAGACCCTAAAATAGCCATGAGAGTTGTAAATGGCTTCTTAAGACTTGGCGTCCCACTCGTCGCCACAGGAGGTACTGGAAGGCGTGGAACTGTTATTTCTACTAGTGAAGGAAGATGTGGGAGCGTGGTGAGCATGAGGAGGGGGTGTGGCTCGGAGCGCGTCTGCATCGGCTTAGTTGCGCTGGACTCCTCATTCTTCAAATTCCTCAGGAGAAGCCTTAATAGCGGAAATGGAAGTGTTGTTTCGGCGTTGGATCTTTACGTTAGAGAGGGTGGCTCACTCGGGTTTATTGACTTCCCCGGAGCATGCTGGTTCGACGTGGACACGGTAACCGAGGCCTTAAGAGCTAACAGCCACCTCTTGAGTACTGGCTTGATTCCCCCCGGTTGCCTTTACATCCCTCCCGGAGAGGAATGGCCTCCTAATAGAGGGGGTACAGGAAGCTCCACCTTCCTTGGACCTGTGCTCGTCACACCGGAAGCCTCCGTTGAGGGGTCGAGAATCGGACCTAACGTGTCGCTTAGCGGTCGTGTTTCATGTGAAAACGCGTTGGTTCTTAACGCCGTGGTCTTTGGGGGGTGTAGGTTGAAGGGTGCCGTGAGAGGCGGCATATACTTTAATAACATGTTTTTCGGTGAGGGGTCTACGCGTTGAGCAGGTACCGCGTTAGGAGGGTCTTCAGCCCTCTAGTTTCCTTGCTGGCTTCAATGTTTGCGAAGGCTGGTTTAAAGCCGGATCACGTTACCGCCATGTCCCTTCTAGTCACCGCGCTTTCTTCACTCTTCCTAGCTTTAGGTTTCCCATTCGTCTATGGGGTTCTCCTCTTTACCTCGGGGTTGCTGGATGGGGTCGATGGATCCCTAGCGCGGCTAACAGGGGCATCATCAGCATGGGGTGGGTTCCTCGACTCTCTAAGTGACAGGTACGCAGACGTTATAGCCCTCCTAGGCTTCCTCTTCTGGGATGAAGCGAGGAGGTTTAAACTTTTTCTACCTTTCGAGCTATGGGTTGCCTTAGCCGTGGCTGGATTCTTAATGGTGAGCTACGTTAGAAGTAGGGGGGAGCAAGCAGGCATCCCCCTCGACATCGGGTTAGCCGCTAGGTCGGAGAGGCTCCTCATCCTCTCCTCCTCGTCTATGCTCTACCCCGTAGTGTACTCTTCCCCCTGCCTAGGCTTGATCGCATGCTGCGTGCTGGCGCACCTTACAGCTCTTTACAGGTTCGTGTTCGCCACCGTCAAGTTAAAGAAAGAATAAGCTCCTCCTTAAATTAGCTTTTCAAAAGGAGTGATCGACTGTTGCTCGCTACTACTATTTTATCCGCCTTACTGAAAGCTAAAGTGGACTTCGCCGTTTCGGTTCCTGCCTCCCTTTTCGCCGAAGTACTTGAAAAAATAGGGGAGTACGGGATCAAGCATGTCACGGTTACGAGAGAGGAGGAAGGAGTTGGTGTCGCCGCAGGAGCATATCTTGGAGGGAAAAGACCTGTTATCCTCATGCAGAATAGTGGGCTTGGAAACTGCTTGAACGCTCTTCTCTCCCTCAATAAAACATTTGGGATCCCGCTTTTAATGCTCGTAGCTCAAAGAGGATGGAGAAAAGAGAAAATAGTAGCTCAAATCCCGATGGGGGAGGCAACTATTCCTATTTTAAAGGCTGCATGCATCCCCTTCTACGTGCCTGGTAGCCTTCAAGAGTTAACCCTCCAAATAGTGGAGGCCGCCGAGCTAGCGTGGGTGAAAGAGCTGCCCGTCGCCGTGATAGTTAGAGGAGGCTTGAAAAGTGAGGAGGATAGACGCTATTAGGGCGGTTGTGGAAGAGCTGAACGGAGAGCTGGTGGTCTGCAACATCGGATTTCCCTCACGTGAACTTTACAGCGTTAAGGATAGAGATGCAAACTTTTACATGCTGGGATCTATGGGTCTAGCGTCGTCTATAGGCTTAGGTTTAGCCCTCTCAACTGAAAGGCAAGTTGTAGTTTTTGACGGCGACGGCTCCCTCCTCATGAACCTGGGATCGCTTGTAACGATCGCAAATCAGGCTCCCCGCAATCTTACTATTATCGCTTTAGACAATGGCTCCTACGCATCTACGGGAGGCCAGCCGAGCTACACCGCTGGAAAGACCAATCTTGCCGAAATCGCTAGGTCAGCAGGCTTTGAGAACGTGTTTGAAGCAGAGACCGTCGATGAGCTTAGGGAGGCGTTCAGGAAGGCGAAGGGGGAACTCTCGTTCATATTAGCGAAAGTTGAGAGGGGGAACGCTGACGTGCCAGTAATACCACTCTCGCCCTACAAGATTAAACGCCGCTTCATGGAGTTCATCAGGGGAGAGCGTTGCTAACCACCCCAACTTTAAGCCAGAAGTTTGACCGGCACCCAACCCTTATTTAAACTCGGATGGTGACACCGTAAAAATTCAGCTTATTCCTTTATCCTTCTAAACATGTCTTGTAAAGCATTAGAAAGAGTTTTACCTTTTAAAACTCTCTACATTTCCTGTGGCTTCCCATAATTCATTTATCAATGGTTATTGTTTGATTGGAGGATGTCCGCTTGAGAGAGTTCTACTATGAGTGCTTCGAGTGCGGCGAACTCTTCCAGCCCGTAGGGCACATGATCGAGTGCAGTGAGTGTGGAGGCCTTCTCCAGTACTTTTACCCTGGCGTTAAAGTCAGGCGTTTTAGCGATTTAGTCCTGCCCTTCATGAAGGGCGTATGGGTTTTCCAGAAGGTGCTTCCCATAAGGTGGGTTCATACTAATGCGGTATCCTTAGGTGAGGGGGGAACGCCCTTAGGGCTTAGCAAGCCTGTTATAAACTTCGCCGGGTTAGATAACGTAGCAGTTTACTTGAAAAATGAAATGTTAAATCCTACCGGAACCTTTAAGGATAGAGGCTCCACAGTGTCTCTCTCCGTTTTTAAGGAAAGAAACATCTCGGAGATCTCCCTAGCGTCTCTCGGCGACACGTCCATCTCCTATGCGGTCTATAATAAGGATGCCGGTAGAAGGATCGTTGTTTTCTCCCCTTTACAGCAGCCAATCGCTGACGGCGGAGAAAACATGGTTACGGTTTCGGTTAGGGGTGGACTTCACGATGCTGAAGCCATAGCTAAGGATTTCGCTGATAAAACAGGCTTTGTTTTCGACGGCGGCTTCAAAAACCCTAATATGACTGCTGGCTTGGAAACGCTGGCGTACGAAATGGTGGTTCAACTCTACCAGAAATATGGTAAACGGTTAAATGAAATGGTCGAGAAAGGGAAAGTATGGTATGTGCATCCTACAAGTAGCGGAAGCACGTTAATCGCATGGTATCAAGCCCTAGACAGAATGAACGAGTGGGGTCTCCTGAAAGGCTTCATCCGCCTAGTCTGCGTCCAGCCTGAAGGATGCCCCTCCATCGTGGATCCAGCTCTGAAAAAACTAAAGAAGCTGGAGGCCCCGATTAAGTCGGAAACTTGGGTTAAGGAGTTAGAAGTGGAATGGCCAAAGGAAAGCTATCCCTACGTAAGATATGTTGTCTCTGAAAGTGACGGCTTATTCTGTAAAGTTAAGGAGAAGTCGGTAAGAGGTGTTTATTGTTTATCTGAAGAACTTTTCGACGTGCAGGTTTCAGCCTCAACCGCAGTATCCTTAGCCGCCATCGCAGAGCTGTCAAGCAACTTCGAGAGAGGCGACTTGGTGATCGTAAGCCTTACATGCGGAGAACAAACCCAAGAGATATCCAAAGGGCGCGCTGTCGGCCCGGTGTCCACTACTACATCCATCGAAGAACTAATCGAAAAACACCTCAACCTCTAATCCTTCAGCCAATCACACCCACCTGCAAGTGATTTTCTGCTGGAATCAGCGCAATGGGGGGAACGAAAATAAGAATGAAATAATAAATCTACTTGGCCGCTCGCTAGCAAGGAAAACTTGTAATAGTGTAAGAGGTGGGGGTTCAGCTTACATGGGTATTTGTAAGCCTTGGGGTTCATTGGGCTTGGTCCTCCTCTTGGGTTCATCGGAGGCTTATCATCGCCTTTACCCCCGTTCGTGGTAACCCCTCCCGGAG
>Ga0190363_1002368_pt1 | contig 10797 bp, 6 predicted proteins | sample 48721867_MG_FD_161272 | JGI IMG/M metagenome (GOLD analysis project Ga0190363, IMG submission 161272) | Hydrothermal vent microbial mat bacterial communities from Southern Trench, Guaymas Basin, Mexico - 4872-18-6-7_MG | ecosystem: Environmental > Aquatic > Marine > Hydrothermal vents > Microbial...
AAAATGTAAAATTCCTTATAGAGAACCTTTCCCGAATCTCTTTTCATTTAACAGTCCTCACGGTGCATGTCCTCGATGTCATGGCTTTGGAGATTTAGCTGTCATTGATGAGGATAAAATTATCCCTGATAAAAATAAATCCTTAGAGGATGGAGCAATAGAGCCATGGACAAAACCAGCTTCTCGAGAATTGATGGAAGAGCTTTTAGAGGAAGCAAAGAGAAGAAAAATTCCAATAGATGTTCCATTTAAGGAACTTACTCCAGAACAGCAGAAATTCATTCTTGAAGGCGATTCCCGTTACTACGGAGTAAAAGGCTTTTTTAATTGGCTTGAGACGAAAAAATATAAAGTGGAAGTGAGAGTTTTTTTAAGTAGGTATAGAAAGTATGTTCCCTGCCCTGAATGCAATCGAACAAGGTTGAATAAAGAAGCTCTTGCCTACAGGATAAATTCTCTCAATATAGGAGAGCTGATGAAGCTTTCCGTAAAAGATGCTTATTCTTTCTTTACCAATTTGACATTATCTTCGCATGAAAGGGAAATTGCTCAGAGATTGATAGATGAAATAGTGAATAGATTGAAGTTTTTAATAGAAGTTGGGCTGGATTATATTACTCTTGATAGAATGACTTTTACATTAAGCGGGGGTGAGGCCCAGAGAATAAACTTAGCCTCTGCTTTAAGTGCTTCATTAGTAGGGACCCTCTTTATCCTCGATGAACCAAGTATAGGTCTACATCCGAGGGATAATAAAAGATTGATAAAAATTTTAAAAACTCTTAGAGATATGGGGAATACAGTTGTTGTCGTAGAACACGACCCGGAAATAATAAAATCAGGTGACTTTATAGTGGATCTTGGCCCAGGTGCAGGTCCGTATGGTGGTGAAGTCATTTTTTCAGGTCCTTTTTATCAATTTTTAAAAGATAAAAAATCTTTGACTGCGAGATATTTAAGAAGCGAGGCAAAAATAAAAATTCCTGAACAGAAGAGGAAAATAGGGTCTGAATTTATAGAAGTTAGAGGTGCGAGAAAACATAATTTAAAAAATATAAGTGCAAAATTTCCTCTCAATGCCTTTACCTGTGTAACAGGCGTCTCTGGCTCTGGAAAGAGCACTTTAGTTTATGATGTATTATATAGAGGAATAATAGGAGAGGAAAAGGAAGGCTTTTCAGAAATAAGAGGAAAAGAAAAAATAGACAAAGTGGTTATGGTTGATCAATCGCCATTGAGCACCTCCCCTCGTTCAATTCCTGCTACTTATGTTAAAGCAATGGATGAGATAAGAAAATTGCTGGCAAATACAAGAGAAGCAATTGCAATGGGTTATAAACCTGGGTATTTCTCCTTCAATGTTCCAGGTGGAAGGTGTGAGGAATGTAAAGGCGCAGGACAGCAAATTGTTGAGATGCAGTTTCTATCAGATGTAGTTTTAACCTGTGAAGAGTGTAAAGGAAAGAGATTTAAACCAGATGTCCTCGAAATCAAATTTAAAGGTAAAAATATTGTTGAAATTCTTGATATGACTATTTCTGAAGCTATTGATTTCTTTAGAGAATATCCTGAAATTACAAGGAAACTAAAGCCTCTTGAGGAGGTTGGACTTGGATATCTAAAACTGGGTCAGCCAACAACAACACTTTCTGCTGGTGAGTCTCAGAGAATTAAATTAGCGCATTATTTAATTCATGAGAAAGGGAAAAGAATCCTCTATCTTTTTGATGAACCAACAACTGGCTTGCATATGGCTGATATAGAGAAGCTATTAAGGTGCATGCAGAAACTCGTTGATGAGGGAAATACAGTAATTGTTATAGAACACAATTTAGATGTCATTAAATGCGCTGATTATGTAATTGACCTCGGACCAGAAGGGGGCGAAGATGGAGGTGAAGTGATTTTCCAGGGCAGACCAGAAGAATTGATATATAGCAAAGTTTCTTATACAGGTAAGTATTTGAGAAATTATATTAATAAGAAAGAGGAAAAACTTCATGAAGAAATTCTGCAACGATAATTTTTAATTGGATATAAATCTAAAATTAGAAATTCCTATTCTATTTTAAAAATTATTGAGGATTTGACAAAATATTTAAAAGTTTTATATTATTAAAAAAGGAATAAGATGAAAAAAGCTTTGATTTGCTGTTTTTCTTTCTTTCTATTCATTAGTCTGCTTTTTTCTCAAGATTTAGTGGAAATCGCTAAGAAAGAGAAAGAAAGAAGAGCAAAGCTTAAAGGGAAAAAAGCAATAGTAATAACAAATCATAATCTTTATAAATATAGGGGGAGAGAAGCAATAAGTATTAAAACATCGGGATTTGTTTCAAGGAGTATTCCAAAAATTTCTCCTTCCCCATCAAGAAAATCTTATCAATCCAAGGAAATTCCTCCTTCATCGGAACTGGATAAGCAGGAAATGTTCTGGAGAGGGAAAAGAGAAGAATATGAGCAGAGATGGAAAAAAGCAAAGGAATATGTTGATTTATTAACCCTTAAAATGAATGGCTTATGGCAGGAATTTTATTCATTGGATGACATGACGAGCAGGGATAAAATTCAAAGAGAGATAAGTGAAACTTATCAGAAATTGCTCAAAGCAAAGGAAGAGGAAGCAAAAGCAAAGAAGGAATTAGAGAATTTCTTAACTGAGGCGAGGAAGCAAGGAGCCCTTCCTGGATGGCTCAGAAAAAAAGATTAAATTTTTTTCTAATTTTAATTATCCCATCTACAAGTCAATTATAAAATAGGAAAGAGCAGAAAAAATTGCTGCTCCTGGAATTGTAAAAATCCAGGTTAAGATTATATGGAAAACAACTCCCCATTTCACTGCAGAGAGCTTTCGGGTAGCTCCCACTCCCATTATAGCTGTGGATATTACATGAGTTGTACTTATAGGAGCTCCTATAAAAGAATTGAATAGAATTACCAGAGCAGATGAAGTTTCTGCGCTAAATCCATGTACGGGCTCAAGTTTTACAACTCTTTGCCCCAAAGTTCTTATAACTTTCCATCCTCCCGTAAAGGTTCCAAAACCCATGAAAAAAGCAGAACCTAAAATCACCCATATTGGGACATGAAAACTATGTATAAATCCTCCCACAACTAAAGCCATGGTAATAATTCCCATTGCATTTTGAGCATCATTAGCTCCATGGGAAAGAGCTACTGCTGATGCAGAAAATATCTGACATAATCTAAAAAATTTATTAGCTTTATTGGGAGCAAAATCCTTTGAAATCCAGGTTATTATCACCATAAATATAAATCCTATTAGAAAACCAGCTATCGGGGAGAGAATCATTGCATAAAATACTTTTTTTAAACCAGCTAATTTGAGAACAGAGTGCCCTTTTGCAATAATTACAGCTCCTATTATTCCTCCTATCAATGAATGGGTTATACTTATCGGAATTCCATAAAAAGTGCAGAAGGCAACCCATATAATAGCTCCTATTAATGCACAGATTATAACTTCAGAACCTATTATTTTTGGGTCGACTATACCCTTTCCAATTGTTTTTGCAACCTCGGTTGTGAGTAATGCTCCTGCAATATTTAGGACTGCAGCTAAGAGAACAGCAGAAATAGGAGATAAAGCACGAGTTGAGACAGTAGTAGCAATTGCGTTTGCACAATCATTCATTCCATTAAAAAAATCATATAGCCAGGCTAAAGCAATTATAATGATTAATATCCAGATATTAAACAATTTATAACTCCTAAATTTTATGTATTTTTAATTACTATTCCTTCTATTGTATTTGCAACATCTTCACACTTATCAATTGCCTGCTCAAGGGAGTTGTAAATTTCTTTCCAGCGAATTAATTCAAAATAATTTTCTCTTTTATTAATTAATTCTTCCATTGCCTTCCTTAATATTGCATCCCCTTCATTCTCCAATCTGTTGATTTCAATGCAAAAATTTAACAATTTTTTTGGTTGTTTGAAATCTTTTAGAGATTTAATTGCCTCTGCAACATGATGGATTGATTTTATCAGTACATCCACCATTTTTTCAAAATACAAAGTAGGAGTTTCAATCTGGTAGAGAATTGTATAATGGATTCCTTCATGGATTAAATCAATTATATCATCCAGTTGATGAGCCAGAGAATGAATATCTTCCCTGTCAATAGGAGTAATGAATGTGCGGTTTAACATTTCAATAATCCGATGAGTGGTATTGTCAGCTTCGTGTTCAAGGTCAGAAAATTTTTTGGAATATTCTTCTATTTTCTCAAAATCATTAATAAGATTTTTTAATATTTCAGATGCTTCAATTAAATGGTCTGCCTGCTCATTAAATAATTCAAAGAATTTTTTTCCTTTAGGCAGAAATTTCATTCTCCTCTCCTTTTTAAAAATAATTAGGCTGTATTATATCAATTAATGCAACTAAGTCAATATCTTGGTGTAAGACCAAAATAGGTATAGACTTATTTACCAGTTAGGGAAATTATAGAGACTATATAATTTAATATTGAAATTTTCTTAGAAATGAGTGGAGTATCTCCTTAGGAAATAAAAATTAAAGAGAGGAGGAGATACTCATGAAACGAATTTCGCTCTCAGAAATCGCAGACCAAGCTTGGGAAGAAATCAAGGGTTATGTAAATTGAATAAAAATAAAGATTTATTACTTAAGGAAGTTTATGAGCATAATTAACATTATAGTCCCTTAGGAATTCCAAATTGAAAAACTATCATTTTCTCAAACATATCAAGAATTTTGTTATGCTAAGAAATATATTCTTTCCCACATTAATCTCGCTACAGTATGCGCACAGCTTAAATACCTGTCAATAGTTAGCCTGGAGAAGTTGCAGGAGAAATTCGATGCATTTTGCTTCTCTAAACTTTAAAAAACTCACTTATTTTCCAAAAATTTAAGTTGCATTAAAAGGATTTTTACCTTAGGGCTATCTGGAAAATTTTTTTGAGCTTTCTCAAGCACTAATATTGTTTCTTTCTTATTACTCAATTCAATTAAGCACTGGGCTAAATAATAATACGCATCTACAGAGAAAGATTCATCCAAGGTTAAGCACTTTTGAAAATATATTTTTGCTTTTTTATATTTCTTTTCTTGAAAATTGTATAAGCCTAAATAATAGTGAATCATGGGGTTATTTTTATCAAGCATTAGGGCTTTTCTCGCACTTTTGATAGCTTCCTTTTTCTTTTCACAATGCCATTGATTTTTAGAAAGTTCTATATAAAGTTCAGCTGACTCCCCTATTTGAGACAAGGCTTTTTGAATTATTTGAATGGCTTCTGAAAATTTGTAGCAAAAAAAATAACTTCGAGCGACCCCTAATACAGATTTTTCATTTGCGGGATTTTCCTCATATGCTTTGTAAAACCAGTAAGCAGATTGCTCGAAATTTTTTGCTCGGAATTCTAAATTTCCTAAGGATATAAGTGTCTCAATATTTTTCTCATCTAAATTCAAGGAATTTATTAATATCTTCTTTGCTTCTGAGAAGTAATTATGTGAAGAATAAATCTCTGCTAATGAATTCAGTAAATGGCTTTTTCCTTTTACTGTTAATTTAAAATTATCTAATATCTCGTTTAGGCTTTTCTCCTCACCATTCCTATAATGAGTATGCACTATATATAAATAAGGATTTAGAATTTGTGGTTTAAGTTTAGTTACTTCATATAATTTTTTTAAAGCTAATTCGGGTTTTTTTTCCAAAAAAATTAAACCTTCTAAATAAATTAAATCCACATGAGACCTTAGTTCCTGGAAAAAAAATTCAATTAAATGTGAAGCAGTACCAACTCCTAATGGAAATGTGTTTTCTATTTCAGCAATTTTTTGCCACACTTTTATCTCATTCTCATTTAGGGGATCAAAGATTATTTCTTCCTTAAATGCTTCTTTTTCAAAAGGAGGTAAGGGTGAAAGCTTTAAATAGATAAAATTATTAAATGTCTCCTTAGGGACTTCTTTAATCTCTTCTGTTTTTTCTACCACTAACCTTTTCTGTAAAAACGTTGTTTTTGATATAGCATTAGTAATTTCTAAAGTATCGCCAGCTATTTTTCGAGCTCTATAAAAATATTTCAAAGCATCCCGATAAAGTCCCGCTTGAGCAAATAGTTTTCCCAGCAAAATTAAACTTTCCATGTGACTCGGGTCTACAATGATGGCTAATTGTAATTTTTCAATTGCTGCTCCATTCGATTGTAGTTTTATTTGACGAAGTGCTTCATTAAACAGCATGTTAGCGGTATTCTTTTGAACATCTTTTAGATAAGATTTTCCACAGATTCGGCAATAGAAAGTTGCAGATAACTTATTATTACATTGAGGACAATTCATGTTAAATTCCTTTATTCTAATAGTCTATACTCATGAAGAATATCACCCAATTCCATCATCTTTTGAATAATCATAGGTGCATCTTGTCTTTCAAGAGCATTCACCAATTCATCACCACACTTTCTTATTCTCTGTTTATCCTCTGAAGAAATATTAGGATTTGCTAAAGCTTGGGCAGCTACCATGAGTAATTGGTGAACCATCAAAAGAGCTTTCATTGCCTCCGGAATTTCTCCTTCTCCAGGCATCCCAGGAAATCCAGGCTTTCCGGGTATAGGAGGTGGCTCTCCATGACTTGCTTCTCGGTCAAGTTTTATATCTACTGAATACTCAGGGTAATCAGGAAGATATGCTCTGGCTTTAATAAGTGTTTTCTCATTCATCTCCATTTCAATTGCCACTTGAGTATAGTCTTCTGTTGTCTCAAAACCTGTAAGGTCTACATATCCTGTACCTAAATACTTATTCTCGCTCGCTTTTGGTTTGAACCCATCCTCATCTCCTTCAAAGAAACTAACCTGGAGTTTTAGTCCTCTACCGTACATAATAAACTGGTCAAAGGTACCTTGAAAAGGAAGAGTTTGACCTCGAGGAATAAGTTCAATAAACTCATCATCAGGGATAGTTTGTAGACCAATAGAAAAAGGATTTACTGATGGACCTTTACCAATTTCTTCATCACGCGGTTTATTCTTATCGCCCTGTTTTATCTGAATGGATTTATCATATCTTTTACCATCTTGGTCTATAATCTCTATTCTCAAGGTATTCCATTTTTTTGGAATTAATTCTACTTCTGCCTCAAAATGACCCATGGAATCTGTTTCACAACTAATTTCTTTTGCCCCTCCTCTAATAGTAATCACAGCATTAGGAAAGGTCGTTCCTGCAATTTTAATATAAGTTTCTTTTGTTTCTAAAAGCGGAAGAGGGTCAAACACAATAACTTCTGGGCCACAGTAAGCAGCTCCTATGGCAACGCAGAGGTCAGGTTCCAAGACTTCTAAAGGCTCTTTATTAAAATATTTAGCAAGAGTTTTTTTGATTATAGGCATCTTAGTCGAGCCCCCTACTAAGAGTATTTCTTCTATATCTTCTTTTTCAATATTATGCTTTTCTTTGGCGAATGAAAGTGCTTTTTCGACTTTCTTTAATGTTATCTCAACTAAAGGCATGGAACGCTTTTCAAATTCTTGACGAGAAATCTGACACTTTAAATCAATAGAATGACCTTTAGGACATGTGCCTATAGCTAATTCTCTCACTGTCAAAGAACTTACATCTGACAGAGCCTCTTTGGTTTCCCGAGCTATGTCTTTTAAGAACATTTTCATCCTCGCCTCTCCTTCTGTCATAGGGTCAAAAGAGCAGCCATACTTAGCTTGATGATTCTTTACTATTTGTTCATAAAACATTTTTAAAATCACCTGGTCAAAATCGTCACCCCCTAAAAGATTATCTCCAGAAAGACTTAATATCTCACATCCAGACATTTGTATATTAACTACGGTTGTATCAAATGTTCCTCCTCCCAGGTCATAAACAAGCACAATTTTTTCAGGGTCTTTTCCTTCTTTAATTAACTTGTGAGCATAAGCCATGGAAGCAGCTATTGGTTCCTGTTGAATAGATATACCATCTTTTGGAAAGCCTGCCTTAACCGCAGCGTCAGCTGTTGATTGTCTTTGTTCGACTCTGAAATATGCAGGAACTGTAATTACAACTCTTTCAATAGTATCATTTAATTTCTTTTCAGCTATCTTTTTAAGCTCCTTCAATATCAAGGCTGATATTTCTTCGGGTCGTTTCCATTCATCTCTCAAGAGGACTTCAACTCCTCCATCTTCTGCAGGGCGAATTTTATATTGGACACTATTTTTTAAATTTTCTGGCAAGTCTTTGAATTTTTGACCCATAAACCGTTTTATGGAATAGATAGCGGGATGATCCGGATCTCTCATGCCAAGTTGTTTAGCGATATGTCCTATTACAACTTCACCTTCCTCATTCTTGTAAACTACTGAAGGGAGAGTTGCGCCTTTCTTTGAGTGAATAATTTCTGCATCCTCATTAGGCTTTATATAACTAATCACGGAATTGGTAGTTCCTAAGTCAATTGCTATAAATCTTTCCATTCTCTCCTCCCTTTTATTTACTAACAACTATCTTAGCTGTTTTCACAACTTCTCCATCTAAAATAAGTCCTCGCTTGGATACCTCTAAAACAATTCCATTAAATTTTCCTGTATTTTTCCGATATTCCTCCACCATGCATATTTCCTTTAACTTTTGGTCAAATTTTTGACCCACATGAGGACAAATTATTTCTCCTCCTAAATTTTTAATAAAATCATCGAGCTTTTCTAATAATAGCTTCATCTGAGAAATATAGGAAATTTCCGTTTCATTCTTATTTTCTTTTTCTTCTAAAAATTTCAATATTCTAAATACTGATTCAGCAATATTTGAAATCTCAAGTATTACTTTTTTTAAAAATTCCTTCTTCTCTTTTTTTTCAGCAATCAAATCTGCTTCTACTTTTTGAAAACGATTAAAAATATCAGTAATTAAATTTTCTCGATTTAATATTTCTATTCCGCTTTTGATTTCCAAAGGTTGCTCTATTATTTTAAATTCTTCTTCCATTTATCCCTCCACTTTTTATTTGAGTCTTCTTAATGCTTCTTTAGCTGCTTTAGCTACATTCTCATGCCTATCATTAAGCATGATTTTTAAAGGTCCAATTGCTCTCCTGTCTCCTATTTTCTCTAAGATTCGAATTGCAGACAATCTCACATGCCAATTATCATCTGCTAAAACTTCAATAAGAGGTTCTATTGCTGGTTCTCCAATCTCTACCAGAGTTGATTCTACATTATTCCGAAAATTGCCATTTTTAAACTTTAAAGCTTGAATAAGAGGAACTATAGCAGAGTTTTTTAATTTTTTTAATTCATTCCATTCCTGTTTTGCAATCAAATAACAAGCATTTTTTGTATCATCTTTAGGCTTCCAACCCAACTTGTCCAAACTTTCTGCTGCCTTTTTTCTTATATTCTCATCAGAATTTTTAAGATTTTGAACTAAATGAGAAATAGATTTCTGAGAAATTGCTGATTGAACTTTACTTTTATTGCTTCCTTTTGGAGCTATTTTCCCATACCATATGACTTCTTTTTTGGACTTTATTTTCACATTTTTCGAGGATATCCATCCTGAAGAACCATTTGGAATTAAAATCTTATACCATGAACCTTCTTCTTGAAATACTCCCTTTTCTTTCTTCGAGAGAACTGGGAATACCTGCTTCTTTTTAGCAGTATATACAACCTCACCGCCCATAGTGCTTTTGATATTTTTCACTTGTGCTTGCTCGGTTTTGACTATGGCGATTTTATTTGGCTTTATCGTAAAATACTCTCCAAATATTGAACGCCGGATTTTATCAGTTCCTCCCCATCTCTCATTTTTAACCCATCTTTCTACTACTGCTCTTTCATCAAATTCCCGAGTTAATGAAAAAATTCCAATGTAAATAGATAATATTAAAAAAACCCAAACCAACCCTTTAATCAGATTTCTTTTTTTCTTTATTATTATCATATTCATTAAGATCCAAAAAGCAGCTATCAGGACAACAAATATAATTTTATACCCAATGCCTAAATGAAAGGCAGCTCCTAAATAATTTGTACATGGGATATCAAAAAATAAGACCCCAAAAATTAAGTAATAAGGATGATGGAGCCAAGCAATGGGATATATAGGGATTAAGATTATGATTTTTAATATTTTCCCGAAAAAAGATAGCAGGGTTTTTCTTTTACCCGTTCTTGATCCCATATTATTTTTTTTCTTACGAGTGGCAGATACTTTTTTCCTCTCTTTTTTAGGAATAGGTTCTTTCCTTGAAAGAGGTTTACTAATCTCCCACTTAGGTGAGGGAATAGTGATTTTCCAACTCCATTCTTGAAAAGGTCCAAATATTTTTACATGCAAATCCTTACAGGAATTGTAGTCTCTTTTTATATTTTCATCCTTGGGGAGGAGTTGATGAGCTTCATAAAAACATCCAGTCATAGCTTCACTAAATAGCTTCCAACGATTTCTTTCGGTTTCTATCCTCCAAGGCTCTTTTTCAAGAGTTTGTCGAAAAATTTCAAAAGCCTCAAGACCCAGAATATATTCCAAATATCCATAAAGAATCCTCACTGGCTCATGATAACCATATTCTTCAAATAACGGACCAAGGATTTTCTTAGCATCAGCAGTTTTTTTGGCATCTATAAGTTTTTTAGCTTTCTCTAATTGGGGATCGATAAGGTTTAATTCAACAGTTAATATATCTTTTCTAATGCTCTCTTGCAATTGTCTGTCAATACCTTTAATTGTCTTATAAGCCTTTATTAAAATAGCCAAAGCATTTTTCCAGTCCTTTGTTCTATTAGCAATTT
>Ga0190363_1002369_pt1 | contig 10797 bp, 11 predicted proteins | sample 48721867_MG_FD_161272 | JGI IMG/M metagenome (GOLD analysis project Ga0190363, IMG submission 161272) | Hydrothermal vent microbial mat bacterial communities from Southern Trench, Guaymas Basin, Mexico - 4872-18-6-7_MG | ecosystem: Environmental > Aquatic > Marine > Hydrothermal vents >...
AGATAGTAAAGGTAATAACTTGAGAAATCAAATAATGGACACCGTTAATAAGCAGGGAAGGAAAATAATTAAAGAGATTTATAGCAGTATTGCTAATTTATAACATAAGTTTTGACCTCTTACGGTACCACTGGGAAGTAGTTTATAATGTATGTAAGTATATCATGATATTTATGTAGGTCTGAAAATGCTTAAACGTGCTAGAGTTAAAGGTGAACTCCGCGAAGGATATGTTGTTGAAGCTAAAGTTAAGGGTCATAAAATAATTATGAATCTACCCTCATCACTTAGTAAGAACTTAGGTTCCACCTCCGTAGATCTTAAGCTTACTTCATTAATTGGATATATTAGGTATAGTTACCAGCCATCATGCTAAGAACTTCAGTATAGATATAAAGTCACTTAAAGTCATTGTTGAGGCAAAGTACGATACTGCAGAATTTGAAGGCAAAGATGTAAAGGCTGGTATGCATAAGATAGAGGCTAAGATCGTTAACTCACCTAACAGTATTGATGAGTTAAGAAAATTCTTTAAATTTGTCGAAAAACACTGCCCTATAGGTGATACATTATCAAGTACCACACCACTAAGTGATAGTGTAGAAAAGGAGGAATTGAAGTAATCACAAGATAACTAATTAAAGAATTTTTGACTACAGTTATTTTAGAAAATTAAATTCAGAAATATTTAAGAAATAAAATCTAAAAAGTGAGTGATGATAGTATGAGCACACGTGAAAAGAGACTTCTAGGGATTAATGGATTAGACAGCATTTTAGGTGGAGGCGTACCAAGAGGGTCAATAATACTTGTAACAGGAGAGTCAGGAAGTGGTAAGACTATATTTGGAGCTAAGTTTTTATATGAAGGTGCATTAAGATATGGAGAAAAAGGTATCTATATAAGCTTTAATGAGAGTAAGGAGAAATTCTACAATTATATGATGAAGTTAAGTATGGATTTTCATGATCTTGAAAGAAGAGGGTTAATACATTATGAAGAGATGCTTGAGTACCGTAGTGTTGATGAGATAGTAAATAAAATCAGTAATATATTAAGCAAGTTTGGATATTCAAGAATTACTATCGATTCTCTTACCTCATTAAAGATGCTGGGAGATGAGAGGACTGTTAAGGAGTCAATAAGGACTTTACTAACTAACTTAGCTAAGAGCAGAGACTCTATAACATTACTAATAGCTAATTGTAGGAGTCCGAACGAACTAACTAGTTTAATAGACCTATCATCGATTGATGGTATAATCCACTTAGATGTAGTAGAATATCAGGACTTTATGATTAGAAAACTAAAAATAATTAAGTTTAGAGGTGTGGATATAGTTCCTCAAGAGTCATTAATATTTGATATAACGCCTAACAAAGTAATAAGACTCCACGTGCCAATACATATAGAGGAAATTCCACCACTAAGTGAGGAGCTTTATACGTTTGATAATGACAGGATAAATAATCTATTAGGAGGTGGTATAAGGAAGGGAGCTCAAGTTGCTGTAGTTTCTAACATACCTAAGATAGGCTTTATATTTAGTCTATGTCTAGCTAAGTCACTAGCTATGAAATACGGTGGTAGACTTCTTGTTCGAACATATACATTATCCCCTAATGAGGTTGATATATTATTAAGTAAGTGCTACGTGCTTGAAAATGTAATACTTAGTGAAGATGTTAGAAGGAGGCCTAAAAAATACATAAAGCATATAATGTCTCATAGTCTCACATCTAAAGACTTATTTACAATATCCTCAGAGAATAGAGCTATGGATTTAAAGCTTAGAGAAGATTTTCTTGTTGCTGATTCCTTTGAATTAATACCTGCTAAATTCACTGATGTTGCTAGGGAGCATGTGAATAACATATGGCTAAGGAAGAAATTAGGAATTACCGCATTTTACAATTATCATAAAAGTACTTATAACGAACATCCTGAACTATTCAACATATACGACATAATATTATTACTTGAAGCTCAAACATACCTTGGTAAGGCATGCCTTAAAATATCAGCAACAAACTTTGCTAGATTGAGGCCTCCATCAGAATTGATGCTGTGTTATGATATACTCAAGGACTCATATATACTAATGCATAAGTAGTTCATGAGTAGAACGTCTAGCAAGTATTACATTAACAATGATGTATAATACTACAAATACTATGCTTAGTAGCATGCATGAGATAATGTAAGCATTTAATAGATAGATCTTTAGAATGGATATTTCCTGAGGAATTTGGTTGAATCCATCAATTAAGCCTACATACATCAAAATCATAGAAATTAAGGCTATCAGTACATAAGTAAATTTTACGTACTCCCTCTTAACTACTCTCGGTAAATACCTTAGTGTTAAATAAGCTACTACAGCTGAGAATAGAGGTGTAAAATACTTTGAAATGACATCAGCAAATCCGTAGCCATATAGTATTACGTAAGTACCTGAAGCGCCTAAAGCAGGACCTCCATAGTAATATCTAGAGACATTATTATTTGTTACTATTTCGAGTTCCCTACCCCTAAAAACATAAACATAACCCTCACCTGTACACTCATAGTAATTCTTGCCTGCAACTATTCTGCAAGTGACATTACCTTCAACATGTGGAGGACTATAAAATCTCATAACACTCGATGCGTTAATCTTGACTTTATCATAAGCTAAACCTGAAATTAACATTGCTGGGTGAATCTCGGGTGATGAGAAATTACTTATTGAGAGTTTAGAAGGCCTTGAACTTACGAAGAATCTTACCTCTAATGTGTGTCCTGTACCTATTAAGTAGCCTATGTATATGTAGGCTAAGATTAAGATCGCAATCATGAATACTATAAAGACTGATCCTTTCTTATGCATTGCTATTTACCCAAGGATTTTCCGAGACTATTAATGTGCTTAGATAATCTATCAATCTTTACTAGCTTTTCTACCTCACTATCTTCATTTATGTCAGCCTTATTAACGTACCTTATTTCATCTACCTCTGCTCTCTTCTCCACTTTAACTTCTACTGCTTCAATGTACTCTACTTCAGCTCCCTTATCTACATGAACTCTCTCACCAATAACGCTCTTAACTTCTGCTTCCTTGCCTATAAATATGCTTTTACAGATAATGTTGCATAATATCTTAGACTTCTTACCTATATGTACTTCACGTGCATATAATTCCTCACATTTTAATGCTCCATGAACTTCAATCTTATCACACTCTATACTTTTAGCTTTAAAACTACCGGAAACCTCCATGTTGTTACAACTAACGTTATTTCCTACACTAACAGAACCTGAAGCTTCAAACCCTACACACTTAATGTTGCCACCTACTTTAAATGAGCCTGAAATGCTTATCCTTTCACACGTTAAGTTACCACTTACAGAACCTGACCCACTTACTGAGAGTTCAATACCTTCAGCATCACCGTCAATACTTATTGAACCACCTGCCTCAATCTTCCTGAATTTTAAAGGCCCTCTAAACTTTATTGAACCACCAACCTTAATTTCCTCAACTTCTTGCAAATCAACACCGTAAAATACGGTGTTAATGCCTATATAAGCGAAACTCACAAATTGTACATATGAGAAAGTATAGGTGCTATCATGACATCATAGAATCTATACTTAGAGCTATAAGTGAGGGTGAAAGTAAAATAACTAGAATTTGCCTGAAAGCACACATACCTATGGATAGATGTAAAAGGATACTTAATATGCTTGAGTACTACGGACTAATCATGAAGTACTCAGTAGGTGCAACTACATATTACGTAATTTTAGATAGAGGTTATGAATGGTTAGGAACATATGAACATTTAAAGACTCTCTTACCAATAAGAAAGCATAGGTAATTACGACCTTTCATCATTAAGTTTTATCTATATTATTACGGATGGTATTAATGTTATTAAGTTAGATATCATACCGCCAACAAATAACGAAACTATTGTCTCCTTTCTTTTCATCCCTAAAATATATGCTGCAAGAGATCCTGTCCAAATACCTGTTGCCGGTAGTGGTATTGAGACAAATACTATAAGTCCTGGAATACCCCACCTCTCAATATACTTACTTGACCTTCTCCTAACATCTTCCAAGTACTTTAAGTAAAGTAATGCAAAATTACTTAATGACTTACCCCTCCTAGCTAACTTAAGCATTAATTTATCAATAAGTGGAAGTAATGTAGGTAAAGTTAGTGACAATGTAATGACGCCTAGAGATGCAACAAGGAATGAAGTACCTAAATTTAAACCTATAAACCTACCTACAATTAGAGCATAACGACCTTCAAGTCCTGGAGTTAATGATAAGGCATATATCCATAAGATTTTGAGTATTAAATCCTTCATCCCTGCACCCTTTACATGTAATTTAAATTAATACCGAAAATTAAACGTGGTTACTTACTAATATTGAATCTTCACTTTTAAACAGCAAGTCTAAAATTATGTATATGGTGTGTTTAAGTTCATGCTGAATAGACTGCTAGTACTTATGTTACTGTCTGTGATAGTGTTGACCTCGAGTATTCGTAGGATAGCTAATTATAGGCATTATGTAGCATTAGGTGTAGCTATTGTTTCAATATCCCTAGGGTTATTACCTCTAAATAAAGTTCTTAACTATGTTGATGTAGATGTAATAGGTTTAATTATAGGAATGTCGATAATGACTATATTTATAGAACTTTCAGGTCTGGCTGAATTTTTAGCCTTAACCATTAGTAATTATGTTCGTAAACCATCGTTAATAATCTTATCGCTAAGTTTAACTGCTGGAATTATAAGTATAGCATTAGAAAACGTTAGTGTTGTCTTAATTATGGCCCCAATAGCGTTTGCTTTGGCATCTAAACTTAAGATTGATCCTAAAGTGATGATCATAGGTATAGCCTTGGCTTCAAATCTTTCTGGCTCCGCAACAATGATTGGTGATCCTCAAGCAATAATAACTGCAGGATACTTTAGGTTAGCATTCGGTGATTTCATAGTGTATGGAGGTAAGCCATCAATGTTTTTCTTCACATTAGCCGCCCTAATTTTAGCCTGCTTAAGTCTAGCCTTTATAGCCCGTACAAAGTACCTTAAAAGTAATCATAATGAAAATATACGAACAGATACCATGAGTGAAGTTAAGAGGAAAGTTGATAAGATATATATACTTGAGACAATATTATTTCTCTCAATAAAGATAATATTGTTAACGTTTAGGAATGAGTTAGGTATACCCTTATCATTTGCCGCATTCATAGCTATTACTGGGTTATCCATTACTAGGTTAACACTTCATAGAGATGTGAAAAGCGTTATCAACGCATTAAAAGGCGGGTTTGAGTGGAGAGTTGCAATGTTCCTAATAGGTGTCTTCACTATTGCTGGCTCCTTCAGTGAACAAGGTTTAGCCAATGATTTGGCTAAACTGATATATTTCATTGGTGGTAACAACTTATTTTTAATAACTTCAACCTTAGTATGGATTTCAGTACTAGCTTCAGCATTTATAGATAATGTACCATACATCGCAACAATGCTTCCAGTTGTTGAAGGTCTTCAGAGGATGCTAAACGTAGATCCCATAGTTCTTACTTGGGCCTTACTACTAGGTGCTACTTTAGGTGGTAACTTAACCTTCATAGGTGCATCAGCAAATGTTGTTGCTGTAAGGCTTCTTGAGAAGAAGGGGTTTCAGACTAGCTTCATTGAGTTCACAAAATTAAGTATACCATTTAATACAGTAAGTGTATTAAGTGGCTGGCTTCTTTATGAATTAACATGGATACTTACTTAGACCTTAACTATGTTGTAACCACTAGCCTTTCTTAACCTGTTCATAATAGTTAAACCAAGACCTTTCTCCTCGAATCCTTCACATATAGCCGTATCTACATTCATTTCATCTATAATTCTTAAGATTTTGAATAAGTTTTTAGCCACTTCAAAAATATTCTTCCTAGACCCTAGTGCTATTACCTTAAATCCTTTAGACATATAATACCTACTCGTCTCTTTTGATGCAAGGATTACTATTCTTAAACCTTTCTTAATATAGTTTTGGGCTATGTTCATAACCTTATATGCATATTCTTCATAATTACTGTAGTTACTGGACTCGATGAGTATTAATGCTTTCTTTGGGGCGTAATGTCTATATTTAAGACCTGGAGCTAATGCTTTCTCTGCCTTTATTAATCCTCTAGCAAATGCTGGTATTTTAATCTTTATGTTGAGAACCTTCTCTATTTCCTCTACAGGTATGGCACCAGGTCTTAATAGTACTGGAGGTCTATGCGTGAGGTCTATTATTGTTGATTCAACACCGAATAACGTTTCACCAGCATCTATTATGATATCAACCCTACCGTACATATCTCTAATTACGTGCTCTGATGTTGTGGGGGAAGGCTTACCTGATAAATTCGCGCTTGGTGCTGCTATAGGTACACCACTTAACTCTATGAGTTTTAAAGCTATAGGATGTGCGGGCATGCGTATGGCAATAGTTGGAAGACCTGCAGTTACCTCCTTAGGCACTCTCCTGGACTTAGGTAACACCACAGTTATAGGACCGGGCCAGAATTTCTTAGCAATAATAAACGCCTCTTCAGGTTGCTCACTAGTTAGATTAACTAGTTGATTGATACTGTTTATATGCACTATGAGCGGATTGTCAATAGGTCTTTCCTTAGCTTTAAATATTTTAATGACGGCTTTAGCGTCATAAGCATTAGCACCTAAACCATAAACTGTTTCCGTAGGGAACACTACTAAACCTCCACTTCTAATAACTTCTGCTACACTACGTAGTAATCCAACATCAGGATTTATAGGATCAACCTTGATTACCCTAGTTCTAATAGTCCTCATATCTTCCTTAAATTACTGTGTCTTCACAAATTAATAACAATATGTACAGTCACTAACGTGACACTAATAAGTAGTGAATCATAAACTTAATTGAAGAATTGAGCTTAGTGATGAGCTAAACGGCGTCCTGATTGTTGATGAAGGGTAGGGGTTCTGATAAGTTTAATAGTGAGGTCTATAATCATGACTTGGTGAGATTCTTGAGCTTAGAGGTCTTGAGGAGAATACCTGGTTATGAGCCAGGTAAACCCCCTAAACCAATTCTTGATAAATCCTTCCTAGATGAGTTAAAAGCCACGTGGGGTGAGGAATGGGGTGCACAATCAGCCGTTGGTAGGCTCAGGAAAGTTCTTGTACATAGGCCTGGTGATGAGAATAAATCACCCTTAATCGCTGCAGACCCTGCTTTCTTTAACTTACCTGAAGGATTGCCTAATCTAGAGGAGATGCAACGTGAGCATGATAACTTAGTGGAGGTCTTAAGAAGTGAAGGGGTTGATGTTATTTACTTAAATCCTAAGGAGCCATTAATAGGTACTTATGGCATACCTTTAAGATCTGCATGCTTTATGCATGAAGCAGTTGTAATTAAAGGCGGGGCTATAATTGAGAGGCCTGCTATGGCGTATAAGAAGGGGTTAGAGGTGTTCATAGCTAAGAAACTCATGGAGCTAGGTTGCCCGATACTTTATACTGTTCACGGTAATGGTATTTTTGAAGCAAGTAATCTGTGGTTCATAAATGAAAGAACTGCAATAATAGCTACAGGGCTTAGAACTAATATTGAGGGGGTTAAGCAGGTAGCTTACATCTTAAGGAGTGTTGGAGTCGAGGAAATACATATAGCCCATCTACCTGGATATCTTGAGACTAGACCAACACAAGTTGGTGGCATATCGGGGATATTTCATTTAGATATGACATTCGGCATGGTTGATGAATCGTTAGCCGTAATATATCCAGCAGGAGTTGATTACGATACAATACTATTCCTAAAAAGTAAAGATATAAACTTAATAGAAATACCTGAGGAAGAGTTAAGAAAATGTGCAGCCAATGTCTTACCATTAGCACCAGGCAAGGTAATTATACCTGCGGATAATAATGAGACTATAAGGAAGTTACGTCAGGAAGGTGTAGATGTTATCGATGTAGAGTTATCTGAATTCTGTAAAGCTGGTGGCGGACCTAGATGCTTGACTTTAGAGCTAATAAGGGATTAATTCAGAGGTCTAGTAATTAAATAGCTGAGTTTAACTACGTTAATACTCATCCTCTAGGTAGAAGTAGAATGCATAATATTAGGATAGGCATAGATATCGGTGGTACCTTTACCGACATAGTGGTGTTAAGAGATGGTGGGAGCTTTAAGACCTTTAAGGTTTTAACTAATCCTAAAGAACCGTGGATTAGCTTTATCAGGGGTATAGAGGCTTCAGGCATAAAACTCAGTAATGTTCATATAATAGTTCATGCGACAACGTTAGGTTCAAACCTACTCCTTGGTCAAGTCGGTCTCGAAATACCTAACGTAACATTACTAACCAATGAAGGATTTGTAGATATTTTAGAGATAGGTCGACAGAATAGACCTGAACTCTACAATCTATTCTTTAAGAAGCCAAGACCATTAATACCACGATCACGTAGATTCGGTGTTAAAGGTAGGATAAGTGCTGATGGAACCGAATTGGAACCATTAGATACTGATAGCGTTAAGAAGTTAGCAAGTGAGTGGTGCGATAAGACTGATGTTTTTGTAATCGCCTTCCTTCATAGCTACAAAAATCCTAAACATGAGATTAAGGCTAAGGAGATGATTAAGGAGGTATGTCCTAACACTGAGATCGTCCTAGGTTCGGAAGTTGATCCTCAGCCCAAGGAGTATGAACGCATGAGTACTGCCGTTGTTAATGCAATACTTAAACCTATACTCTCTAAGTACCTAACCATACTTAAGAATGAGCTATTAAAGAGAGATTTTAAAGGTAGGTTATTAATTATGCAAAGTAATGGTGGTATGGTAGGTAGTGATAAAGCTATTGAAGTTCCTGCAGCCTTTATTGAGAGTGGGCCGGCAGCAGGCGTCATAGCTACAGCCTATACTTCGAAGGCTTTAAACATAAGTTATGCACTGAGCTTTGATATGGGAGGTACGACGGCCAAGGTTGCCACTATTCTTGATGGTGAACCATTAACCATACCTGAATTTGAGGTTGGAGGTCAAACACACATGGGTAGGTTGATACGTGGTTCAGGCTACGTAGTTAGGTATCCCTTCATTGACTTAGTTGAGGTGAGTGCTGGTGGAGGTACTATAGCATGGGTTGATGCTGGTGGTGCGCTTAGGGTGGGACCTATGAGCGCAGGTGCGGATCCTGGACCTGCATGCTATGGTAGGGGAGGTACTCAAGCTACGATAACTGACGCTAACTTCTTACTTAATAGACTACCTAATACTCTTGCTGGCGGTAAGATAATCTTAAAGAGAGACTTAGCAATTAAAGCATTAAGGAAATTAGGGAAAAGTTTAGGTTTAGACTTATATGAAACTGCCTATGCTATAATCAGGATAGCTAATACATTAATGTCTAAAGCTATTAGGTTAGTCACCATAGAGCGTGGTCTTGACCCGCGAAAGTTTACCCTATTTGCGTTTGGTGGCGCAGGTCCCTTACATGCCGCTGAAATAGCTATGGAATTAGGTATATCGAAGGTTATCATACCGCCATATCCAGGTGTTTTCTCAGCTCTTGGATTATTACTTGCAGATTATAGACATGAGGCTCTAATTAGCATACTAAAGCCTGCTGATGAGTTAAGGGAAGAATCAATTGAAGTACTTGCCAGTAAGCTTGAAGATAAGTTAACATCAATGCTGATGAGTGAAGGCATACCCAAGAACCGGATAAGAATAATGAGATTTTTAGATATGAGGTACAGAGGTCAGGAGTATACCATAACAGTGCCTTATAGGGACTCACTTCATAATGCTGTCAATGAATTCCTTAGAAATCATCTATTAAGGTATGGATTTACAATACCTGGTGAGGTAATTGAAGTCACGACCTTGAGGGTCTCAACAATAGGTTTAGTTGATAAGCCTAATATGTTACGTGAAACTATTTGTAAGGGTTACGAGCCTAAACCCATAGGTCGTAGAGAAGTATACTTCGGTGAGTGGGTAAAGACTTCAATATATCATAGAGAATCACTTAAGGCTGGAGCGCGAATCGAGGGACCAGCGATTATAGAGTCTAATGATAGTACTATATTAATCCCGCCAGGATTTAAAGCTTACGTAGATTGCCATAACTTTATTATCATTGAGGTGAAGAGCATTGGATCCCATTACCATTGAAGTAATCAAATATGCTACAATATTTATTGCTGAGGAGATGGGTATAATACTTAGAAATACAGCCTTTAGCCCCAATATAAAGGATAGACATGACCACTCATGTGCTATAGCAACAGCTAGCGGTGAAATAGTAGCTCAAGCAGAGCACATACCTGTACACTTAGGTAGCCTCCTTGTTGGTATAAAGAACGTACTTGAATACCTGAGTAAGGAGGGTATTAGTTTAGATCAAGGAGACATAGTCATAACTAATGATCCATACATAGCTGGGACTCATTTAAATGATGTAATGCTTTTGAAGCCTATATACGTTGAGGGTAAAATTCTGGGTTACTTAGTTAATAAGGCACACCACGTAGATGTTGGTGGTTCAAGTCCCGGTAGCATATCTATTGACGCTAAATCGCTTATTGAGGAGGGTTTAATCATACCTCCTATTAAGATAGTTGAGCGTAATAGACTTAGGAAGGACATTATCAAGGTATTACAGAGTAATGTTAGAGTTCCTAAATACTTTAAAGGTGATTTGATGGCTCAAATAGCATCCTTAAATGTGGG
>Ga0190363_1002370_pt1 | contig 10794 bp, 11 predicted proteins | sample 48721867_MG_FD_161272 | JGI IMG/M metagenome (GOLD analysis project Ga0190363, IMG submission 161272) | Hydrothermal vent microbial mat bacterial communities from Southern Trench, Guaymas Basin, Mexico - 4872-18-6-7_MG | ecosystem: Environmental > Aquatic > Marine > Hydrothermal vents >...
GAATTCTAAAAAGTATATTGAAAAGTTCGGAATAAATCCTTTAGACTACGTTAAAGACCAAGTAATAAGAAACGATGACATAGTAGCTATATGTGAGGACAGAGTCTATGGTTCTGAAAAAGGATGTTGGACTAAAACTGAAGATTTAACACCTGACCAAGAGGCTATGTGGAAAGCTGCTATGAGCCCCTTTGCTCTCCACGAGAACACAGAATTCGATGAAAATAGAAATCCATGTTTTGAAGGAAAACTTTTCCAATACTTTGGCATGCCAAATAGAAATTCTAGAAGCGTAATAAGACTTGAAGATACAGGTTATTTTGACGGAGAAATAGTTTCCTCAGGGCCCTTAACTACAGCTGTTTTCCTAACGCCAGGTTACTTTACAGACTATGCTTGGATAAAAATAGTTGACCCGGCAATTGCAGCTAAAGCCTTGGCTGATGGTAGAACTATAGGTCATCCTGCTCAAGCCAAAGAAGTCATAGGTAGAGTAAGATATGTTGCGAGATATGCTCAGCCATTCACCATGGGCGTTACCAACACGGCGCATGTTGTAAGGTTTTATGAAATGCTTATGAAGAGAATCGAGGAAGGGAACCCTGTAGAAGTCTACATGTTTAATACTACTGGAAGAATAGTTGCTAAATATGAATGGGTTGAGAAGAAGCTTGGTAATAAGACGATTGTAGCTCCAGAACCTATACTTGTAAAGGATGAAAGAGGCATACCAAGGCCTCTAGGAGGGACAAACCCGACAATTGAAGAAACAGAGCTCTTCCTCCTGCAAGCAGTTCGTGGAGCAGTAGAATATGAGCCTCACCCAGTATGGGGAGAGCGGGTTCTTGTGCCGAAAAATGTCCCTGGAATTTCAGGGGAAAGGCTGAAGCAGCTCAAGCCAACCACATACCTAAGCATGGAAGAATTCAAGGCACTACTTAAAGCACAAATAGAAGAAAGCAAGTACTGGCTAGATAAAAACTGTCCAAACCTACCTGAGAAAATACGTAACGCAATGGACTTTGAATAAAAAGTTCATGCACATCGCTAAGTAATTGATACTCCTTAGCGACAAGAATTCAGCACATAGAAGATAGGTAAACAGAGATTATACCATATAAAGTTAAACTTTAAAAGATATAGCTAAAAGTTTAACCAAGTATTTAGTATTATGTTGGTTCCACTCTTAAAGAGTAATATGGAATATTATTTAGAACTTTACATTATTATGTCATTAGAGTCTAAAATATATGTAGGAACCCGTAGTGGCTCATTTACTCTTAACATTGATAAAGGTGATGCATGGAATTTTAGGTATGTATGGCTTAATCTTAACTCTACATCATTAGAGGAAGCCTTAAGTATTGTCGGCAAATATAAGAACATACTTTACGATGTCATATCTTCCGGCGTTCCAGCATCTATTTATGGAAAAGAAGAGCGCATTCACATAATGTTTAATGAGCCTTCAAGCAATATTGCAGTAATTGATGAGGCTGTAATAAGAATAGTAGGATTGAACATAACTGACTTAAAACTAGACAATGCTGTTTTGATTATAGAAATCGCTAACCCTGTTGGTCAAATAGTTGGATATGAGTTAAAATCTAACGAGAAAAACCCTCATCTAGGTATTTTTATGCTAAAATATTAAGAAGCGGAATCTACACTATTAGAATAGTTAACATTGCCGAGGTCCCAGTAATGATAGCGTTAAACATTGAAGAAGGAACAATGTCCATGAAAAGACCCTACATCTACTATGGAATAATGGTGTTCATTATAGGAATCCTTCTAGGGATAGTATCAACTAGGATGCGGGGATTCGAAAATATGTTGTTTACCCGTAAAAACAAGTCTCAAGGTACGTGATGTAAATGTTTAAGGTCATTAACATGGTTTTAAGTTTAAAAAATAAGAACATAAAGATGTTAACCTTAAGTTTAATACTTGCTTTAGTTATTTGTTTATCTATTTCTATATACTATTATTATCCTACTACTATTGAAGGTATTGTTGATCATAAAACTGTGGTTGGAGTTAAGGATGGTGTCGCCAAAACTATTCTGCTAATTATGCCTGATGGCACTGTTATTATTAAGGATGAGAATGTAAAACAGCATGTAATGGGCGCCAATATTACTTCATTAGAGAAAATTAAAAGCATACTTCACATGTACTATGCTAAAGTATATTGCACGGTATCTGTAAGAACGTTGACTGGAGATCTATTGAACAATTTAGCTCCAGGTGAAACATTAGCATACATTGTAAGCGAAGAACACTTTGACATGTTAAAGATAGGTGCTAACGTCAAATTTGAAATTACAAGAATAAATCCATTAAAAATTAGCAAAATAGTTGAAATAGAACTTTAAACTCTTAATTTTACAAGGTCTTTAAGCAAGCTTAGGGAAAGAAATAAGATAACTGCTTTGAAAAATAGTTGTATGAGACGTAAACAGAGTTGAATAGTAAGTATGCTTTAATTAGTTATGTATTGATTTGAGCTATTGCAACACCTATATTGCTTTTGATTTTATTCCTACATGGTATCCCTTTTTCGACAAATTATGAAGCATTTATAGGAAGCATTCCGCTTTATCTAAGCGTCTTGATCGTCTGCGCTTCTGCTATTCCAAGCTATTATATTCCTGCGAGTATCTATTTTAAAAAGGTGCAAAAGAAGGTAAATTGCTGGTTCATATTGAGAACAGCGCTTATTTTTCTGGGGACTAAGTATACTTTGTAGATGTTATATTCGTTGTACTAATAGCAGGAATAAACATACTTGCCTATCCCTTTAACTATATTTACCTAGGGTAAGCCCTGTAATGATCATATCCGTGTATATTGCAGGAATACAAGTTCTTTATAGGGGTGAATAGAATGAGAAAAATGGCCGACGTTGATGAATTCTTATATTCTTGCGGAATAGAAATTCTTCACCCCGGTGGTTTAGAAAAGACAGATGAAATGGCAAAAATGTGTAAAATAGGGAAGGGCAAGAGAGTTTTAGACATAGGTTGTGGTAAAGGCATAACAGCCTGCTACTTAGCTCAGAAATATGATTGTGAAGTTGTTGGAATAGATGTTTCAGAGAAAATGGTTAATTATGCAAGAGAACTGGCGAAGAAAAAGAAGTTAGATAATAAAGTTAGCTTTAGAGTGGCTGATGCACATAATTTACCGTTTGAAGACGAAAGTTTCGATATAGTTATAGCAGAATGTACAACTGTGGTTTTAAATAAGGAAAAAGCTTTTCGAGAATTCCTCCGCGTCCTAAAACCTGGCGGATATATTGGTGATTTAGAGATGGCCTGGAAGAAACAACCACCGAAGGAGTTAGTAAGGAGAACATATGAGGTCTGGGGAGGATTTAAGACAATGACCCTTGAAGAATGGAGGAAATTCTTTGAAAATTTAGGATTAGTTGAAGTTAAGGCTATCGATTTTTCTAACGAGATACCAGATATGGAAAAAGCGTTTAGGAGAGAACTAGGCTTTAAAGGAATGATAAAGATGGCTTGTAAGCTCTTATTACGTCCTGATTTACTTAAAACAATGAGCGTATACATGAAAATCTTTAAAGAATATAAGGATTACATAGGGTACGGCTACATAGTTGGAAGAAAACCACTATAAAAATGCAACTACTATACCACATTCCTAACATAGTTGTTTCATAAATTAAACATTGCTATTAATGGTTAAGGCAGTAACGTAGTTTAGATTTTTATTAGGTACTCTGTTTTTCTTTTACACTGTTTTTCAACAAGGTTTTTTCGTAATGTAAAGCTACTCTATCGCAAAACCAGACTTTAAATATGAATGTTAAGGTAGCACAGTAAAGGGCTGGCCAAAACATGTTCACATAGGTAAAGTAAATAGATGGAATAAAGAATAAGGCTATAAGGATATTTAGTATGAGCGAAAGATCAGGCTTAGCCTTTTTCCTAATATTCTCTAGCCATAGTTTCTCGCCTAGAACTACTCTGCTTACCCAACTATTCGTATTCTTAGGCTTTGGAAATACTATTGGGTTTACAGCAGCCCATAGTATTATAATGCCTAAAGCAATCCAGTTATGATACCAAATAGATAAGTAGAGGAAAGGTGCTATTGCCATTCTAGCCCATCCGCTCCACGGATTAGAATGACGCTTCCAAAATTCTTCTTTTAACCTTCTTAAATTGTACAAGATCTTTACCCGAATCTAAGCCTAACAATACTATATATAAAGGTTAAGTGTGTGAACTTCTAATTATGAAACGTTTTTGATAGTCTGCTTAGAAATAAGTTATGCACTCTAAAATAGTGTTTGTGAAAAATTATAAGAGAAATGCTTTTATCACACACCATGACATATTTAAAATTCATGAAAAATACTATTGTTCTTAAATTAGCAAAGAATAGGAAATCTATTAGACGCTACAAAACTGTGAGTTTTAATATTTCTAAGGTTCTATATGCTATTGAAACTGCTATTCAAGCGCCTTCTGGAGCAAATCAACAGCCTTGGATGTTTATAATAATAGATGATCCAAATGTTAAGTTTAAAATAAGAGAGATATGTGAGAGCGGTGAGAGAAAGTTCTATGCTAATGTTAGAGGGGAGCTTAAGGAGTGGTTGGCACGTATGAAATTAACATGGAGAAAACCTTTCTTAACGGAAGCACCGTACCTTATAGCTGTTTTTTCAAACCTTAAAAAACCCTATGCGATTCAGAGTACCTGGCTTTCAATAGGCTATCTACTATTGGCTCTTGAAGAAAAAGGTTTAGCTTCTCTAACATATACTCCACCTAATCCTAAAGAAGTTGCTGATATGCTTGGTGTTCCAAACAACTTTGCTTTACAAACCATTATACCTGTGGGTCTGCCTGAAGAGGATAAACGAAAGGAACCTAGGAAAAAACTGCATGAAGTTGCATTTCATAATCACTGGGGAAAGCCCTTAAATAATACCATAGTGAGGGGCTTTACATCATTAACATGTTATTAAAATACCTGTCATGATTTCGTGAAAATAACCAGGTGTTATTTAATGGGAATAGATGGTATTGCCGCCTTGGTAATATCTATGATTGTAATCTTTATACTTATTAGGTTTGAATTTCATGTTAGCATAGCTACTTTTATAGGGGCACTTATACTTGCCCTTCTCAGTATCGGTTATAATAAAATACCATTTGTATTTTTAAACACTATTCTAAACATGCAAACCTGGAGACTTATCATTATTATACTCTTAGCTATAGGACTCAGTGTAGCAATGGATAAGGAGGGGCTTTTAAGGAAACTTGCAGAAACCTTGGAAAAGATAGGGTCTAGAGTTGCGCTTTTTGCAGCACCAGCATTAATAGGTTTAGTTCCAATGCCTGCCGGCGCGTTAGTTTCAGCATCTATGGTTAAAGATGTAGCTAGGAGACTAGGTCTTAACCCTGAAGAAACTACGTTCTTAAACTACTGGTTTAGACATGTTATGGAATATTCTTGGCCAATATATCAGGGAATAATTCTTACAGGAGTAATTTTATCTGTAAGCATAGGTGAAATAGTTAAATCACTTTTCTTCATGACCATAGCCAATGCCGGAATAGGCCTAGCTATAGGACATTTCTTTTTCAAAAAACAAGCAGTTAATAAAAACAATAAGACCTCTACAGCTGCTTTCTCAGCAAAGTCCTTTTTTCGCGAATTTATCAATGCATCATGGCCTATACTCCTAATAATAATCCTTGTAATAGTTTTTGAAATCGATATTTCTTTATCATTTGCAATTTCTCTTGCAATGTTAATAGCTATCAGAAGAATAAATAGAAGGGAATTAGTTGAAATTTTAAAGAAGACTTTTAGCTTAAAGATCATGTTCTTACCAGTGGCCATAATATTCTACAAGACTGTGGTAGAGCATGCTGATATAGCTTTTCTTCTTTTCAACACCCTTTTCCAATATAGTATCCCTGAATATATCATTACCATTATTTTACCTTTTATAGCAGGTTTTGCTACAGGAACATCTCTCGCATTTGTTGGAATAGCGTTTCCATTGCTTATACCGATAATAGGTCATGGAAGTATTAATGTAGGGGCTTTAATACTGGCTTATGTTAGCGGTATGGCAGGTCTTCTTTTATCACCAATGCATTTATGCTTAATTCTCTCAGTAGATTATTTTAAAGCAAATCTTTACAGAACTTATAAGTACGTTTTACCCGCTGTAGTATCATCTGAAGTTATTGCGCTAATAGCCTACTTTACTTATAATTACTTCTTTTACACTTAGCTTTAACTAACATAGTTATTATTTTAGATACAACTTGCTCGTAACCTTAGCACTGAAACTAGTTTATAGTTAATGATAAGAGTTAAAGCTAAAACGTTCTATACTAAGTTTTGTTTAACATGCGCTACTGTGGCCTCTTCAGAAAAAGTAACTGATATCAGTAAAGGTTCGATGCTGCATGAGTAGCAAGATTTATCTCGCTTCTTGTACACCGTAATGCATCATTATTTGTAGAACTAATAGCCGGTCCTAATCCTAAGTGGTGGCTGTAGGTGTTATGTACTTTTCTACAAGAATACTAGGGCTACCATTATTAACCATGGGTATGCTGATGGACTCTTCTCTTAGAGTTACTGGAGCTACAAGGTATTCTATGGTAGCTATTTTATCCAGTACTGCACTAAATACTGTATTAGATCCGATAATGATTTTCGGCCTTTTCGGCTTCCCTAAAATGGGTGTCGCAGGAGCAGCATTAGCAACAATATTATCTATTGCTTACATTATTCCGCTTGAATACGTTTTCCTTAGAAAAATAAATCTTACTCCAATTTTTGGTCTTGGAAATGAATATATTGTGAAAATGTTTAGAGTAGGAGCACCTACGGCCTTAGAAAGGCTTGTATTTGCTATTGGCAATAATGCTTATATAGCACGCTGCAGTGAAGTGGCATTAGCTGCTCATCAGATTGGTATAAGAATTGAAAGCTTCATTTATATGTCCGGCTTTGTGTTTATGGTGGCTGCTTCAGCTCTTGTAGGGCAAAGAATAGGCTTTGGTAATGTAGAGGAGGTTAGAAATATTGAATGGGAACAGCTAAGATAGCCACTATTCTTATGGCTTTTCTCGGAGTGCTCGTAGCTGTTATTTCATGGTACTTAGTGCTGCCATTTTCACCTTCAAGCAAGGTTGTCGAATTAGCGAGCATATATCTTATATTAGCAGGTCTAAGCGAGCCTGGCCTCGCATTAGCTATGACCTTAAGCGGAGGTATACGTGGAGGCGGAAATACCGTAGTACCTATGGTGATTAATGCAGGTGGATTAATTTATTCCGTGTAATACCAGCAGCTATATTAGTAGGTTTTCTCAGAGCAATAGGTGCATGGACAGCAATGTTCATAGACGTGGTTGCCCGTGCTTCATATTTTGGGTATTTTCGAAACTACGGGAACCTGCACGGGCTTCCCCTTCATCCCTTCTTGGGGTTGCATCTGGTCGGAGGCTTTCATCCCTCTACTTACCACTTGGGGGACACATTCTCTTAGAGCAAGATTCCATGAGGCAACTACATCTCTACTAGTTACTATCCCGTTAGGTAGCTTAACCCACCTATAGTTAATGAACTCTAGTTTCCCACCTATCGGTGAAGTCTTAGGTGTTCCCTTAGGATTGGCATAAATTACCTTTAACCCTTCCAGTACTGCTTTATAATGTATGTACATTTGGATTCTATGGTAAACCCATAGAGACATTTTCCAATTAAATCTCCTATCACCATTAACTCTACTTCTTAACTTGTTAAGGTCTTCAAGAACAATTATTGCATCATACTCTTTAGCAATCTCCACAATCTTTCTTGAAGCGTAATGTGAGGAATCAACTAGAATATTCTTAGCTCTCCTATAATGCTTCCTAATAACCTCTAATAGTTTCTTATTAAACCTCCACGATTTAGGATATTTTCTTTGAAGCTTTTCAGCTATCTTTTTATGTATTAATGCTCTAGTTAAACCAGTAAACAGTATGACACCCATTGATACTAACCTACCTCTCAAATCTACAATCGTATACGTTATGTTGCTAAAGTTAATGTCCACACCCATGACTGCTCTTGGAGGCTTAACAACGATTTCTTTCTCAAATACAAAGTAAACCCATATCATGTTATCCCTACAGCTTACTAGTATCTCCTTAAGCCTCCATTCACCATTAAAATATTTGTCTAAACGCTTGTACCATATCAGCTTCAACTCCACACATTCATCATTAAGAACTGCAATCCTTAACGTCTTATCTTCTAAGTTTAGTTTATAATCTTGACTATCAAGTCTAGCCGTTAGCCTCTTTAGAATAGGTTTTGAGACCTTCTCTTCATTCTTCATTTTCACCCTTATTGCTTTTACTATTTCTCTAGTTCTACGCTCAATCTTGTGACAGTGGTGTGCACGGAATCCTTGTTCCCTAAGTACTCTGTAGAATCTATGGTGTAACTCTTTCATCGATGGTATGTAGTTTAAATTCCATATCTCATTGACTATATACTGAGTCCAATCACGGTAGGCTTTAAGGAAATCTATTAGAGTCTGGGAGTTAGGGGTAACCGCTTTAACCTTAGCGGTTACTTTAACCTTCATCCCCAGACCCCATATACAACTATTTAGATAGCAATCTTTATAAGTTTTGTTATCTATGTTTGCATGTGGTGATAGATGTTGTGCGTGGTTTACGTTTTCGAAGCTACATTAATGAAGTTCTCCTATGATAGAACCTTAATCTATCCACCAAAAGATTATCAAGAGAAACTAAAGAAACATAGAGGAAAGAAGGTAAAAGTAATCGTAATTATAGAACCAGAATAAAAATACTCAGAAGTTATCATAGTTCCTAAAATACTCTAGGTACTCAAATAAGCGTATAGTCTATTTAAGAGGACTAATATTCATATTCATTTATAGGAAATATTTCACAATACTTGTAAAGAAGATTATTTAAGAATAATAAATGAGAAGCTAGTTTTTATACTTTTACAAATAATGCTATGATTATTTACTGTTTGATTTTTGAAAACTTCTCTACAGCGTGTTTAAGTTTTGATAAGGCTTTCCTTATTGTTTTCACGTCAGTGCGTGCAAAAGATATTCTTATATGACCTTTTCCATCAAATATGCTACCTGGCCTTACTTTTACTCCTTCTTTTAAAAGAGCTTCTGTAAACTCCACATCTGATACTTTATCTAAGTTTAGCTTAGGGAAAACAAAATATGTTCCTTGAGACTTCCAGTATTCTATATTCTTAATATCGTCTAGGCCACGTATGAGTACATCTCTACGTTCACGTAAAACTCTAAGTATGTCTCTTAGATAACTTTCTTCGGTTTCCAAAGCTGCTAATGCTGCAACTTGGGAAATAGGGTTTAGACTAAACGTTATTGCTCTATGGAGTTTACGAATACTGCTCAAAATTTTTGAAGGACCATAGAGAAACCCTACTCTCCAACCAGCCATGCCATACGTTTTTGAAAACGAATTTACGAATATCGCTCTGGATTTAGCTTCAGGGATATCTACTAAAGTATAATGTTTTCCTTCAAAAACTATTTTCCCATAAACTTCATCCCAGACTACGAATAGTCTCTTTTCTTCAATGAACTCAGCTAAGGCTTCAACTTCTCTTTTCGACAAAACTCTACCTGTAGGATTATGAGGTGAATTTATGAGTATGAATCTTACATCCTCTGTTAAATGCTCACTTATATATGATAATGTTTCATTAAACGCAATATTAGGTTTAAACGGATAGGTTATAATTTTTCCTCCTACTTCATGTATTTGATCCTTAAATAAAGGGTAATGAGGGCTAGGTATGAATGCTTTACCCTCGCCTCTTAATAATACCCTAAATACGACATACAATGCTTCAGAAGCACCATAAGTAACCAGGATCTCGTTTTGCGGATCATATGATGTTCCATGTTCTCTTTCAATAACTTCGGAAATTTTCTTTCGAAGTTCAGGAATCCCATCAGGGCTTATATAGTGTAAGCCTTTTTTCAAGGTCTCTGTTGCTTTTTCTAAAGCCTGTGGTGGTGGTTGATAATCTGGGTCGCCGGATGCAAGATCTATGATAGGTGGTCTGACCTTTGTAAATATTGTTTTTGCAGCGGGCTTTAACCTGGAAGGTAGCCTATTATATATAGTTCTTAAAATATCTTTCAAATCTTAAGAAACCTCCTAATTTTACGTAGAGCTTTTCGAGCTAACTTATATGGAGTTTTAAAACTGGAATAGTGTTCATATTTCATAAGTGTACATGTCATGAAACGTTCCAGTAAATAGCTTAACTTAGGTACAAATTTAAAGTTTAATCTATAGTCTGTTTCACCATAAACCTCTATTTCCTCTATTCTTATTCCAGAATTTTTCAAAACATAGCTTAAATGCGGAATACCCATAGGATTAAAACCCATAACCCTGGCAGCTACCACGTCTGTAGCTAAAGGATTATCTCCGCCCAGTAGTAACTCTGTTTTCCTAGGTATACCTTTAAAAGGGCCTTTTCCTTCCATGCTATATATTCCATCTACAATTGATAACGATAGCTTGGGACCAAACACGTTGTATAGGTCGTAAAGAACCTTAGATATGAAAGGATGGTAAAGATGCTTACGACGTTCAGGTAGTAGACCGAATAAGTTTTTAAGGGTACACGTCATTTTTTCCATCATATGGGTTTTAAGTTTAGCCACCGAAATTATTAGCTCACAGTTTAAGAGTATTTGTGG
>Ga0190363_1002371_pt1 | contig 10793 bp, 15 predicted proteins | sample 48721867_MG_FD_161272 | JGI IMG/M metagenome (GOLD analysis project Ga0190363, IMG submission 161272) | Hydrothermal vent microbial mat bacterial communities from Southern Trench, Guaymas Basin, Mexico - 4872-18-6-7_MG | ecosystem: Environmental > Aquatic > Marine > Hydrothermal vents >...
AGGTTTCTGCCGGCTGTGGTAAGCTGGTAGGGCAGATTTTCAACCCCGATGATGCTGGCTTTAATCAGGTCTCCGGGGCGGAAGGCGTCGTGGAGGCTTTTAAGGAAGCCTCTGACCGCGTAGGATACGTGGATGATAGCTGTGTAGGGCCTGTTGAGTTTTTCACAGTTTATGCTGAGCACTTTGACAGTTGCCATTTTATCTTGAACCTGCTGGACTTCACCTATGATTATGGAGCCCTTCCTTGGGATAGGTGGAACCCTTGTTTTAGGTTGAACGCTTATCCTTTTCCTCTTCAGGTCGATTACCACTTTACCCAGCGTTCTCGAGTATATTACTCCCTTCTCGGTGTAGGTTCCTCTTCCAGCCTGGAACTCTTCGATTACGCCAAGCCTGTCGCCGGGGGTTACAAGATCCTGTCCCCGTTTAACCTTTAATTTATCGCTCAACCTGTTTCAACCCTGTAAATTTCCACTTCAACACTTCTTTCAGGCTTCCTGTGAAAGCTGAACATGTAGGGTATAATTATCCGGGATTTAAAGGCAGCCGTTATCCGGCCTCCAAACTTCTGGACGGCAGCTGAAATATGCCGCCGGTTCCCAGCCTTATGCACACTATAAACTATGGAGGCTAGGGTTAAAGCTTTTCCCAGAAACTCTAGGTCAGCACCCCTACGCCAGACGCCGAAGGGAGGATTCTCCACCACCAAGTCGAAGCCTCCCCTCACAGCCTCCAGTGAACCTGCAATCCAGTCTACGTTTTTAACCCCAAGCGAGAAAGCGTTCTCCCGGGCGACCTTGACGGCTTCGGGGTCCAGGTCTAACCCCACCACGTATTCGGCGCCCAGCAGCGATGCTCCTAAAGCAAGGATTCCGGTGCCGCATCCGAGGTCGCAGACAACCCTGCCAGCCAGGTCGTTGAAGGTGTAAGCCGCGGTGTGGAGAAGCGTTGAAGCCAGCCTTGGAGGGGTTTGATACTGCTCCAGGCGGACTTTGGGTTTAGGATGCGGTTTAACCTTTCCAAGCATGACCTCCAGTTCCCTACGCCTAACGATTCTGGAAACAGTCAAAGCAGGTTAGCCTCCGAAGACATCGAGGAACTTGGAAGCTGGAACCAGAGGCCTGCTAAACCTTTCAGCATCGTCAAGCCCAAGCCTAGGGCAGGCTGTGCAGACGAAAGCTTCGATGTCAGGGAAGCCTTCAAGCTTCAAGCTGTCAACCTCGTCGAGGCTTAGAAGGGTGGGATGCTTTCCAAGCCTTTTGAGTTTCCGTGCAACTTTAAGCGCTAGCTGAAGGTTGAACTGGCCTGGCTTCATTCCAACGATCACTCCAACCCTGCGGGCTTCTCCTAGGCGTAGGAAGTTGGCTTTAAGCTTTCTCTTCACTTTTTCGCCTGCCTCTGAAACTTCCACGGCTTTCCCGCTGTGGGGGTCTGCTGCTACAACAGGCTTTCCAGTAGACAAATACACGCCTAGGGCGTGGAATACTCCTCCCCCAAGATGAAGGTAGGCTTCAACCTTGCCGCTTACGGACTCGGCGGCGGAAACGTTGCAGCCTAGGATTTGCCCTAGATAGGCTACGCCATGCCCTTTAGGGCTTCCAACCTCCACCTGTTTTTCTTCAGCCTCTAAAATCTTCCTGGCTTCCCCAAGCCTGTGAACATGCTGGAGGCTTACGGTAAGCCCAATTTTACGGTGGGAAGAAAGCATGGGGAGAGCTGCCCTAACGGCTTCCCCCACCCTGAATTTGCATCTGGCTTCAACGTAGACCACTTTGGGCTTTGGAGGCGGGGGCAGAAAGGCTGTATGGCCGAAGTGGACCAGTAGGTCTGCTTTAAGCCTTTCAGCCTCTGTTAGGGCTAGGTCGCAGCCTCCGTAGCAGGAGCCTGCTGAAACGTAAACTTCCACTCCTGCTCGCCTGCCTATTTCAGCCGTGAGAGCTTGAGCGTAAGGTTTAAGCCCGTCGGGCATCTGCAGTAAAACTTTCCCAGCCTTGGAAAGTGAGATTTCCCGTAGAATTCTGTCTAGCTCAAAATCGTAGGGAGCCTCCAAAAAGGGCTGCCTCCTTTAGGGCTGTGGAGGAGGGCTTACACGTTCAGCTTTTCTGGAGGGGTGCTATCTGGATGGTGCAGGGAGTTGGAAGCTTGCTTGCTCCAACCTTTAAGGCTTTCTTGGCAACTTCAACGCCTTCAGCGTTAACTTCGATTTCGACCACGGGTTTTCCAGCTTCAACCCTGGCTGCTAGGCCTACTGCCTTGCCGAAGGCCCTCCTCATTCCCTCCTGAAGCCTGTCAGCTCCTGCGAAGGCCATCATCTTGTTTTCGCGGAGGACCACGTGGGGGTAAGCCTTGATGCGGAGGCAGTAGTTTTCTCCTCCAAGGCTGTCTGCAAGCTGCTTGTTCACCGCTACCCTTAGGGCTTCCAGGGCGTTGTGGCGGATTTGAACTTTCCTTAGGGGTAGAAGGGAAACCTTGTAGGCGAAGTTGCCTTTAGAGTTGCCCATGGTGAACTTGGTTATTTTAGGCTGGGGGGCGCCGTGAATATATTCACGTCTAACGTAGGGCATTCCAGCCGGGGTTCTGTAGTTTTTACCCTTCAAAGCTTTTCCAGCCTCTCCACCAGAACACAGAGGGCAAGCCTACTAATAAACCTCACCATAAAGCCTATTAAGCTTGAAGGGCTAGCTGAAAGCCGGCTTGGAATACGTTAAGGTCAAAGCTAAATCGCTGCTTAACAGGCTTAAACGCAGGGATGACTGGTATAAGTGCGCCTACACGCTTAACCCTTACAGGGGATGCCAGTTTGCCTGTCCCTACTGCTACGACGTAGCCCAGCAGTGGCGGGGACAATACCACGCCAAGTCAAGCGAGGTAGCATGGAAAATCTTCGTTAAAGAGAACGCTGTGGAAAGGCTTAGAGAGGAGCTGAGAGGGAAGCCTAGAGACATTGTAGCCATAGGCTCAGCTACAGACCCCTACCAGCTGGCTGAAGAAAAATTCGAGGTTACAAGGGGGTGCCTGAACGTTCTGGTTAGGGCGGAATGGCCTGTTGAGGTGGGAACCAAAAGCCCTTTAATCCTCAGAGACCTAGACCTCCTAAAGGAGGCGTCTAAGCGTAGTTTCTGCTGCATCTTCATAACGGTGACGACGCTGGACGAGAGGCTTGCAGGAGTCTTCGAGCCTGCAGCGCCTAAACCAGCTGAAAGGCTTAGGACGGTTAAACAGCTTTCGAAAGCCGGAATAGAGGTATGCGTCACCATGATTCCTGTTTTCCCCTACCTCACAGACGGCTTTAACGACGTTTTAGAGGTGGCTTCAAAGGCTGAGGAGTGCGGAGCTAAGTATTTCATGGCTGGAGGGCTAACTCTCCCAGGCGAAACCAGGCATCGCTTCTACAGGCTGCTGAAGGCACACTTCCCCGAGCTGCTTCCAAAATACGAGAAGCTATATAGGGCTTCAGGCTACCCTGACTCATCAGTATGAGGCTAGAATAGAGAGGATGACGGATGCAGCCTGTGGCAAGCTTGGACTGTCCAGGGAGGTGAAACCTAGCTTCAGCTGGAGAAAGCTTGAAAGCTTCTTCTAGCATCCTTTCAGCCTTTTCTTTTACGGCTTATTCCCGCTATCACCTTGCCCGTTGTGAAGCCTTTCCGCACTTCCGCCCTCATCTCCCTAAGCCACCGCTGGTAGCCTGCTTCCCGTATTCTCTCCAAGTTTTTAAGGTTCCACTTCCGGTATCGGCGGGTGATCCAGTCGAGTTTCCGGCAGGGCATTTCAGGGCAGTCGGCACAGCTTAGAAACCCCTTACGCTGGCAGCACCGTCTAATGGCGCAGAAGGGGTTTCCGCCTCCGGTTTGGCAGCCGTTGCAGGTAAGCCTTTTAAGCCAGGTCAGCCATCGTTTAAAGTCCCTGTAGCTTCCAACCCAGCTGAAGGCTGTGGCAATCCTGTCGAATTTTTCCTTTTCCAAGAGTTCTTTAAGTTTCCCCGCTTCGCTTGACAGGCTTCTGCGGTAGGCGAAGCAGGCTCCACAGTATATTCCGCAGCAGCCTACTAGGTCCCTGCCTTTAATGGTCGGATTCCCTCCATGGGAGACCTTAAACAATTAATATTAGGGGGCAGAAAGGATACTTATAAGCTGGGATTTTCGATGAATCCCCTGCTAGCCCTCGGACCCATAGGAATTATTCTAGTCGGAGTTCTCTCGATCATGTTCTGGAAGTTGAAGAGGAAAGTAGGATTGAAGATTTTTCTCGCCGGAGGAGTTGTCTGGGCTGCTGCTGTTGCACCGAAAATCCTTATGGATTACGGTTTGACTCCTACCCTAAGCAGGTGGGCTGCTTTAGCCTACGGTCCAGCGGGGATTATGGCGATTGTTGGAGTTTACGTTGGACTTAGAACAGGCTTCTTCGAATGCGGCTTCACCTACTGGGCTTTCTCTAGGAGCAGGCTGAAAGAAATGTCTGTGGATGAGGCTACCGCCTTCGGAATAGGGTTTGGAGCCTTCGAAGCCATACTGCTCGGGGTTCCCGCGCTAGTTCAGATTTTAACTTTCATCTTTAATCCTTCCCTGCTTAACACGCTGCCTCCGCTTGAGAAGCAGATAATGGAGGCGCAGCTTAGCCTTCCCACATGGGTTGTTCCAGCCCCGATAGTGGAGCGGTTTCTCACAATGTTCATACACATCTTCACGGCTCTGCTGGTTTTCATGTCGGTACGCCAGCGTAAAGCAAGCTTTTTCCTCGCCGCCTTCTTCTATAAAGGATTCGTCGACGGTCTGGTGCCCTACATACGAACGGTTTTACAGCCCGCCATCTCGCCTACCGGAATCTACATGGCGGAAGCTGTGATCGCCGTAATAGCAGCAGCCGCCATAATAGGTATTTTCCCGGCTAGAAGATACCTGCTTAAGCAGCCTTCAACCCAAGAATCTTAGCGTCTCAATACTGCCCTAAGGTTGGTGGGCCGGGCCGGGTTTGAACCGGCGACCTCTGCCGTGTGAGGGCAGCGTCATACCACTAGACCACCGGCCCTTTCTTCCGATGATAGTTTATTGCTGGGAGGTTTTAAGAGTTCTGCTGTTGTGGGAAGCTTATTATACGTAAAATGCGGTTTATTAGAACTGTTAAAGGGGTGCTTGCTGTGGTACGAGTTCCTACAGTTTCTAAGCCTGAGGTTCAAGCTTTAGCTGCTAGAGCCTGGGTCAGCCACATGCTTGACACATTGGGCTTTCTTCAGGGAAAGTTTGGAGAGCAGTCTGTGAAGGCCTACATAGACTGGATGGGAAGCCAGACGGCTAAAAAGTTCAAGGCTGCCAGGGCGTCCAGCCCAGCTAAGTTTGCCGAGGCAAACGCGCGTACAGCTAAGAACGTTTATGGAGGCAAGGTTAAGCTTAAGACAGGCCCTGACCGAGCTATTCTCAGGATTATTGAATGCGGCTGGCTTAAAGCCTTAACCGAGCTTCCGGCTTCGATCCGTGCCTCAAGGGAAGACTACTGCAATGGGTGTTTAGCCTTCTTCTCTGTGGTGGCAGCAAATTTAGGCTTGAACCTTAAAGGGAAGCTCTTAGAGAAAGGTTGCAGGATGGCTATTAGAAAGAAGGCTTAACCTTCTCTCTTCCCCTTTTTTCTATTCTGAAACTACTTTTTGGCGCCTAACTCGCGTTTCTTCCATCGTAGATTTCTGCTGTGGCATTTCCTGCATTTCTCGGCGGTGGGGGCATTCCGCACTCCGCAGACTCTGCATATTTTAACGTAGAGTTTATGTTTCTGAGCTAGGGTACGCTTAAAGTAGTCTGTTACCGGCATTGCGTCTTCCCAAACCTTAAACCTGGATTAGAAAAATGAGGACCTTAAAGTTTCTTAAGCTTTTCCTCGAGGAGCCGCATACGCTATCCTTAGGGGTTCTATGGTTATGTAGGAGAGAGTCTGCTCTACACCTTCAACACCTGAAATCTCCTTGAGAACCTCATCCAGCTTGTCAGCTTCTATTAGGAGGGCTAAGTCCATCTCTCCTGCAACCCTGTAAGCCTGCCACACGGGAAGCTTTGAAACCATCTGGTAAACCTTAGGTCTTTTAGACGGTGAAACCTTAACGAAAACTATGGCTATATTTTCCGAGAAGCCTAAAGCCTTAATGCCTTTAGCCGTTATCTCGATGAAGCCTCTTCCAGTTCTTATCAAGCCTAGGGACTTAAGCTTCCTCAAATGAATGTTCAAAGCCTGCCTCGTTATCTTAAGCTCCTTAGCCAATGTAACCTGGTCTATGTTTACAACATAGGAGAAGGCAAAGGAAGCCCTATCGAAGAGCATGCGCAGTATTTTTAAAGCTTTACCTAGAACTAGAGGTTCAAGCTTACTCATAAAGCATCACAGGTTTAAAGTAAAAAACAAAGTTATATTTAAATCTACTTGTGAGCAGACCGCAACATATTTATGTCTATAAATTGCTAAAAAGAGTAAACACCGGTAAGCTACGACAAAACAACTGGTGCATGGGAAATGGCGAAGGTTAATGCCATCCTAATAGGCAAAAAGCCCGTAATGAACTATGTGCTGGCGGCCTTGACTCTACTGCAGAGCGGAGAAAGCGAAGTATGCATCAAGGCTAGGGGGAGAGCCATAAGCCGAGCTGTAGACGTAGCCGAAATAGTCCGTCGAAGGTTCATCCAGGACATAAAAATCAAGGACATAAAGATAGGCACGGAGCAGTTAGGCTCAGAGGAAGGCGGCGTCCCCACCAACGTCAGCACCATCGAAATAACACTGGCAAAGTGAAAACCGGTTTTTACGGGCTGAAACCACCCCCTCTCCTCCATTTTTTATTCTGGCGTATCCCTCTAAACGAAAACATCATATAGGGTTGACTGTAAAGTTTTCAGGAGGCTCTGGGAGAAGGCTTCAGGTGTCTAGGCTTGAAGGTTACTTTTATAGGTTCAGGAGGATACATCGTCACGGCTGACAGAAGCTGCCCGAGCATTCTGGTGGACGGAGAGCTGCTTCTCGACTGCGGTTTCGGCGCCCTCAAAAACCTGAGGGCCCTAAATGTTTCCTTAAAGGATTTGAAGAAGCTTCTCTTAACTCATCATCATGCAGACCATATTGGAGACCTCGTAGGCCTCCTCTGGGCTATGGCCATGGAGGGAAGAGATGCTCCCCTTGAAATCTGGGGGCCGGAGGGAACTGACAGGCTTACTATGGACCTCTTGGAACGCATGAATACCCCGCCGGAGTACACCGTTATCAAGATTAACTTTAGAAACCTAGCAGGCGGGGAAACCATGGACGGCGTGAAAGTTTTAAAGGCTGTCCATAAGCCGGTTAACCTAGCCTACAGAATCGAGAGAAACGGTAAAAGCCTGTGCTACAGCGGGGATACCTCCTACTGTGAGCAGCTTATTTCCTTGGCCTCCAAGTGTAACCTGCTAATCCATGACGCCGTTTTCCTAGACGAGCAGAGGGAAATAGCGGTTTTAACCAACCATTCAACGGCTGGAGAGGCTGGAAGGGTCGCCAGAGCCGCAGAAGTTGAAAAACTCGTTCTGTTCCACATTTTACCTTTCAACAGGGCGTTTGAGGCTGAGCTTTTAAGGCAGGCTAAAAGGGAGTTTGACGGGGAAATCCTGATCGTTAAAGACCTGGAAGTGCTGGAAGTGTAGCCTTAGGTAGGCCTCGGATGGGGAAACCAAAATCTCTATATTGCGCTAGGAGCTAACTATTATGAAAATCTTTCCGGCAAAATCTTGGAGGATCGGGAAATCCGATGCACACGAAGATTTGCACCGTAGACCTGAAAAGCGGTATTCTATGCCCTAAATGCGAGGAGAAGGTTAGGCGTGGAGAGGTTACCTCCCTCGACCTGGAGGTGGCTAAAGTTCTTTTAAGCCTTGAATCCAAGTATTCGGCGCTTCAGAACGCCTATTTTTACAGGGCTGTTGAAGCTGGAGACACCCTTGTAATCCTGATGGGGAACCAGGATGTCCCTAAAATTCTAAGCTATGGAGGAAGGCTTTTAAAGGAGATATCGGAGCGCACTGGGAAGCGTAGAATCAGAATTGTGGCTTACAACGCTGACAAGCGTAGGCTGCTGGAGGAGCTTTTCGCTCCCGCCTCTATTCTAACCATAAACACGCTCTGGCTTCCAGACGGCTCCACCGAGACCAAAGTTGTGCTTTCAGGGAGGGAAGCCCGGAGGATCCCCATCAGCATTAGCACGGTTAAGGATCTGGCTAAAAGCCTGATGAATATTAACCTTAGGGTTGAGTTTGAGGGGGCACCAGCCTACAAGACTGTTAGAGGTTGAAGAGCGGATGGCATGGTAAGCCTCTCCAAGCCTGCTAGCCTACAGCATTCCATGAAAACTCTATTATGAATGTTTTTGAGCTAATTATGGGGGCGCGAATATTGGAAAACTTGGACAAGCTGGAGGACTGGCGTAGAACCCACTACACCTCTGAGATTACTCCTGAAATGGCTGGGGAAACGGTAACGGTTTTCGGCTGGGTTCACGCCATCCGGGACCTCGGAGGAATAAAGTTTATCCTGCTCGCCGATAGAGAGGAAACCGTCCAGGTAACTATCCCCGTCAAGAAGGCCAGCCCGCAGCTCCTTGAGAAGGTTGAGAAACTGAAAAAGCAGTGCGTGGTAGGGGTTAAAGGCAAGGTGAGAGCCTACGAGAAGGCTCACAGAGGCGTAGAGCTTATCCCCGACGAAATAAAGATTCTTGGGGTTGCCGAGCACCCTCTAGACCTAGACCCAACGGGCAGAATTCCAGCGGACTTGGATGTCAGGCTTAACGCTAGGATTCTGGACCTTCGGAGGCCTGAAGGCCTGGCCATCTTCAAGGTTAACCATCACGTGCTAAGGGCTGTGAGAGACTTCCTGGAGGGAGAAGGCTTCCTCGAAGTTCAAACCCCGAAAATAATTGCCACAGCCACGGAGGGTGGAGCAGCCCTTTTCCCCGTGGTATACTTCGACCGGGAGGCTTTCCTAGCTCAAAGCCCCCAGCTTTACAAGGAGCAGTTAACCTCGGTTTTCGAGAGAGTTTACGAGATTGCCTCCTATTTTAGGGCTGAAGAGTCTAGGACGGTGAGGCATGTAGCGGAGTTCGTCTCCATAGATATTGAAGCAGCCTTCATGAACGTTGAAGATGTGGTCAACCTTTTGGAGAAGCTTATAGTTTACGTGGTTTCCTATGTTAAAGCGAAATGCAGCGGAGAGCTGAAAGTTTTAAAGGCGGATTTAAAGGTTCCTGAGACACCTTTCAAACGCTACACCTACGACGAGGTTTTAGAGCTTCTGGCCGATAGGGGGGTGAAGATTCCTTGGGGTGAAGACATACCTACCTCCGGCCTCAGAGTGCTGGGAGAGCTTCACCCTGAAACGTACTATTTCATACTGGACTGGCCTACCGAGTCTAAACCATTCTATATTAAGCCCAGAGACAGCAACCCAAAGCTGTGCGAAGCCTTCGACCTCATGTATGAAATGCTTGAACTGGCCTCGGGAGGAACTAGAATTCACAGCAAAGACCTGCTCGTGGAAAGGCTGAAAAGCCAGGGTTTAACTCCTGAAAGCTTCAAGCATCATCTACGCGTTTTCGACTATGGTATGCCTCCTCATGCCGGGTGGGGCCTAGGCCTGAACAGGCTTGTTATGGCCCTGACACGGCGGGGAAACATTCGTGAGTGTATTCTGTTCCCGAGAGACCGTGACAGGCTTACACCATGAACAAGTGGAAGCCGCTTTCACTGTGAGGAAATCTTCAAGGAAGGATAGTTAATATACGGGGAAGTGCTCATTATAGTAGGTGAAGCCCGCTTGTCTGAGCTTACTCCTTTTAAGAAGAGAGCATACTTGCTTGTGGAGGTTGAACCTGGAAGGGAAGCGGAGTTCATCCGCAGATTGGAGGAAATGGATAAAATAGTGAACACGGACTTCGTCCACGGCGAATACGACATAGTCGCTGTCCTAGAGGGAGATTGGAGGGAAATAGACCAGACGATAATCGCCGTGAGAAAGCTTCCAGGACTCCGCAAAACGGTAACCCTCACAGTCTTCGACCTACCCCTAAAAGCCCTCGAATAAACCCCCTACCTAATTTTTTAAGGCGTGTCAGCTTAAGAGACTATTTTTATGATTGTTTTTGTTTGGGTGGTGGTTGTTTCCCCTTGCAAGGAGGCTTTTTCTTCGGGTAGTGGCATATCTATCAGCCACTTGTCCTTTTCAAGCCGTAAAAATTGTATCGTTTCGCCTCTATCGTTTTCAAACCCTATGAAGCCCTCTTCAAATTCTTCGATCGTCGGGAAAGCGTCTATTTCCCTTAAAGCCTCCTCAACCGTGATAGAGCTCGGACGATCGTAAGGAATATCCTTTTGCGGTGTGTTAATGTAAAATTTCATTTTTCTTCCCCTATTAACAATAAGACCCTTTACTATTTACATGTTGGGGAGTCTAGTTGGAAGCTTCCTCAGCTTTCTAAGTTTCTCTCTTTCTTGGCTTCTTAAGTTTCCATTCCCGTAAGTGTGAATGTATGGAAAAATAATTTCCCAGAAATATGAGAAAAGCTCAAAAATAAACGATTTTAGCGAATAAAATCTGGAAAAAGGAAAGAAAAAGGCTTATTTTTGGTCCCGCGGGCAGGAGTTGAACCTGCGACCAATCGGTTTCTGTTGCCTGGAAGGCTGTTTGAGGCTCGCCTTTGAGGCGGGTTCTACAGCCGACCGCTCTTCCAGGCTGAGCTACCGCGGGCCATCTAGCATTTTTGCTTGTGTGGGATATTAATCTTTTTTCCTGTTTTG
>Ga0190363_1002372_pt1 | contig 10792 bp, 13 predicted proteins | sample 48721867_MG_FD_161272 | JGI IMG/M metagenome (GOLD analysis project Ga0190363, IMG submission 161272) | Hydrothermal vent microbial mat bacterial communities from Southern Trench, Guaymas Basin, Mexico - 4872-18-6-7_MG | ecosystem: Environmental > Aquatic > Marine > Hydrothermal vents >...
TGGTTAGGATGCCGCCCTTACACGGCGGTGGTCGTGGGTTCGAATCCCACCCCGCCCATAACTCATCATCAAATTGAAGATAAAATCCATGATAATCAAGATTCTAGTAGATACAAAATAATTATTAATAAGTCTTAGTCTTTAATTTCAATTTGCATATCACTTACAATTCAATTTCTTATAAACAAAAATGCTGTGACCTATCAATTAAGCACTTCCCCATCCAAGCTAAGTTAATCAAAACCAAGTAAATTAACTATCAATTTCAACAAAATCCTATCCAAAACTATCACCAACAAATAATTGAAGTTATTATTCTTGAAAATCAATTTATCTAAAAATAAACAATATTCAAGTAAATAATTGTCTTTAAATAAATAATAAAAAAATAAAAATTTAAATACAAGCCATGATATAATTTATTTTAGGAGAGATCTGAAAATATGAATAAAAAATTGCTTTCAATAATAATATTTCTACTCCTAAACATGCAAACCTATCTTGCAGCAGCCGCAGAATGGACAATAAACTCAGATTTTAACAACAACGGAGAAAATTGGGTCGCAAGAACATGGGTATGGGATGTATTTGACATCTACTATTATGAACCAGAATCTCCAGGAGAAAAAACTGGTGAAGACTTTGCCAAATTTATTAAAGTAGGCAATGACTGGATGGCATACCTCCAAGCCGACCATGATTATAAAGTTGGAGAACCTCCATTTGGCTATTATAGAACTGTTTGTGCTGGTGTTACTCAAGGTTGGGTTTGGGATGAAAATAAACCAGATGGAATAGTTCAGCCAGATCCATTACCAATTACACCGGAACTATCAAGCTTAATGATGTACACTGATATTTATGAAAAGTGGGGGTGGGGTTTAAGTTGGGAATATGGTATACTCACAGATATATGGTTCAAGGCTTATGATGTTGTTAAAGAAGTAGATGGAACTTATTATTACTACCCAGAAACAGTATTCGGAATAGATTTCTATTATGATATCGGAGGTCGCATATATCCATCAGATGGTTCAATGTATGATCGTCTTCCAGTAGCTTTCATATATATTAAATATAATTTGGGATTAGGTTTACGTGTAAATGACATTCTCGCAACAATGATAGAAGCATCACAAATTTCACCAAACTATGGAATATACTTCTCCCACTGGAACTGCAAACTATATCAAGTAGAAGCTCTAGTCGAAGAAGCAGGAGGATATGCAAGAGCTAAATATAAATACCTAAAAGTAAACTACACATATTCCTCCTCCTCAACCAGTGATTATCCAACACTACTCGTTTTAAGTGAAAATGGATGGATAAACGAAGAACCAATACTAATTTGCACTAACAAAGACATCTATGACATACATGTAATTAAAACATTCCCAATTGAGTACAATGGAACTTATAGATTAATACTAAAAGGAGCCAAACAATACACAATACAGATTGATGAAATATTCCTAATAGCAATAAACTCCACCACAAACAAAGGATTCAAATTACCATTAATCAAAGCAATCCACTCATCAAAAGGAAACATAGAAAAACAAATAAAATCAAGAGACAAAATATACATAGAAATAAAACCAAAAGAAACCATAAAACTACAATTCAAAGCACTAAATACCATCAAAGGACAATGGAAACTCATGATCATAATAAAAGGAAAAACAAAACAACTATAAATTTTATTTTTAATTGGAGGCTTAAATTTGAATGATAATCTTGAATTTGAGATTCAGACTCCGGGAGTAGTATCTTTTCTGTTTAATTGGATTTTGATTATTTATTTTATAAATGGATTTCTTTCTTTTTATTGGTTTTTCATTGCTTTTATTTTAGGTTTACCTGGTCTTTATTGTTCATTTCAATTTATAAAGGGTGATCTTAGATATTTTAAGATGGAATTAAACTTAATTGCTCTATCAACAATAGCTTTCATAGTTGCTAATTTAATAGATATTTTTTCCTTTTTCTTATTTAATGGACCAACTACTCCACCTAAATGGTACTACTATGCTCCAGGTGTCATGGCAGCGTCATTAAGTTTCATTAGCAGTTTTATACCTGTATCAGTCATATTCTTCCTCAGTTTAGCGATTTTCCGATACGATTTAGTTTATGCATATCTACTAGCAACAACCTTATCAGCTATTATTGGAATAATTTCACTTACCATATTACGAAAAACTCTCAAGAAAGAAGAGGTAAAGAAATTTTTCAAACTGAAGTATAAAAACAAAAATAATTATTAAAACATCCAAAAGGTTAGCTTCATAAAGCCTATAGTAAACAATTATTAAGAATTTTAACACTTAAGAATCATATCTGGCGAAGTAGGGACTTGACTATAGTTTAAAGATTAAAATTTCATGTCTAAATGAAAATAATGTCAAATTAAGATGCGAAAAAGAATCGTAAATGCCTAACTCCATCACTATTACCATTGTTTTCAAGTATGGCAAATGGAGTATATCAATGATCCGTATCTGCAACACTTACATTGAATTACCTAAGTATAATAATGTATTATTTATGATCCTACTCATAATCGATGCCCATAACTCATCATCAAATCGAAGATAAAATCCATGGCAATCAAGGCTTCATATGGATACAATTTTATGGTTGAATTCAATTCTGCATATCACTTTTTATAAGACGAATTGCAACAATTTATGGGTAGAGAGGCTGTGATCCAAGTGAAGTAAAATTAAAATCTACTAGCGATGAAGATAAACATAAAGTATTTTACTACATTGAAAGTAAGACTGAATTCTATGAAGAAAGTTAATATCACAATAAATGTTTGAGAGTGTCAAAGCTTTAAACTAATAAGGAGAAGTTATGCTTAGATGAATTTTCATATAAATAGCCATTATTCTTTTTAAATTTTTTATTTAAATATTTATTTTAATTAAAAATTAATCGTCAAATGAGATAGCATTATATAAACTTTTTAAAACCAAAGTAATTAAAAATATTTATTTTTCAATCTTTTTTAAAAAATGTTTAAATATTCGGGTTGGGCATTTTGTATTTAGAGGTTAGTTCTTGGGGGAGAGATATTTATGAGGAGAATTTCCTTCCTAATTTTGATTGTTGCAATATTAGCAATTCAATATATATCACTTGTTCAAGCTGTCTCTAATGCTACTTTAAAGACTTGGTATTATCTAGGTATGAAAGCTGAGCTTCAAGATTACTTGAATCTTGGCCCTGGAGACAAGGTTTGTCAAGGATTTAAGCCGCCTAGAAGTTGGACAGTGGATAAGATTTCACTTTATGCAGAATATAGCGCCGGAGTTGAGGGAGTTGAAAAAGAGAAGAATATTACAATACAAAGTGTGTCATATATTTACGTTGAATTACGTGAAGGTGGACCAGACGGAACATTACTTGCATATGGAACAGTTTACATAGGCTACCTGGATTGGTATGACGTTCAATTAAGTAGTCAAGTAACTCTATCCCCAGACAAATGGTATTATATAGTAGCTTACTCACCATATGACTCATGGAACATATATTACCATTATGACGGACAACCAAACAATGATGGCCCAGCAGGAATAAACAGATTTGGATACTGGGAATCATTATCAGTAGACCTCCTAACAAGATACCATGCAACATACACAATAGACTCAACAAGAATACAACAACTAAAAACACTAGCACAAACATACAAACCATCATTACGATTTGAGACTGGTATGATTTATTTTCCATGCGACTTCTACTATGACCTTGATATTGATGTAGACAATAACACAGATAACTATCCTTCAGAAGAATGGAAAAAATTGGAAAAATTGAGAGTATTCATCCACATAGAAGAGTATTCATTCTCAGACGAAGACGGCATAGGACCAGCAATAGCAATAGAATATTGGTTCTACTACGTATACAATATATATTATATAGGGGGTTCTCTCACATATGAACATCCACATGACTGGGAACTACATTTAGTTGTATTTGTAGATCAATATGACACTTCAAATGTAGTTTTGCTTAAAACTGGTGTCCATGGAGGTCTATATAGTCGTTCATGGGAAGACGCCATAGAAAGAAGTGGAACCCATGTCACAGTTTTTATCGTGCATGACTCTCATGCAGCTGATATTGATAGAGATATTCCTAAAGAGGGCTGGGATGGAGATGGAGTTTTCATTTCTTATGACGACAGTAGATATAAAGAGATTTATGTTTGGGATAGTGAGCCATGTGAGTATGAAGATACATTCAACGGTGAAGTGTATTGTAGGATAACTAATTGGGAGGGAGCTCATGTGTATTGGGATACATTTTCACAATACTGGTGGGCAAAAGATTACGGAAGTGTTAGTGTTGCATGGCATAAAGATGCATGGGATGAACCGGGGGTTACGTATTATTAAATTTTCTTTCTCTTTTCTAAATGACTCTGTGGTTGGGGCTTATGTCATTATATTGTTTAGTTTACTTTTTCTTCCACAATGGATTATTCCTACTGATGTTACTACTCTTATTGGCTTTTCCTGGGGTGGTATTTGGCCTAATAAATTGAATCCCATAGAAAACCTTACTTATCTCACTCATGGAGGGAAAGTATTAAGATTATTTTACTTTATCCTTGCTTACATAATTATATCAATGTGTGCAGTTTTACTTTATCTTAGAATAAAACATGCTAATAAATGTAAATATGAATTAATAATTAGAAAGATTATGACAGAGCTTATCATTATATACACAGTGTTTCCCCTATTATTCATTCTTAAAGTCCTCATATCTAAGCCAACAAGCTGGATAGGAGGCTACCTCATTTTATTACCTCCATTTAATTTGAGTGCTGTTGGAGTTATTTTGGGGTTGTGGAATTTATTTAGTCCACCCAATTTGGTGGAAAGGAGAGAGGTAATTGATATATTTAGGCGAATACAGATGGATGATGAATTAAGTAGAATGTATAGAGATTTACTTGAAATTTATAGGGTTAAATATCCGCATAATCCTGAAGGAGTGCTTAAATATCATATCAATAAGGAATTGAAAAGTGGAATAGAAGTAGATTTGACGTTAAAGAGATTAATACAAAGACATAAAGTAAATCAATAATTCTATTCCTAAGCATTTACATTGAATTGCCCGATTCTTGATGAATGGTATACGTTTATACTTAAGTGAGAATAATTGCTGGATTTTGCAGGACCTATGAGCAGCTATTCAATAAACAGAGAGACTTTAAATTTTAAGTAGTTTGATGTTTTATTGTCTATTTGATTGTTTTTAGGTAGATTGTGTGTTGGATGGTTTGTATTGGTAGGTATCCTATTGGCATTAAAGCGTATATTTTGGATTTTATGGTTATGGGTAGAGTATATTTTCTGGTGGATTTTCAGATTTAGTTAAATATATTTTAAGAGTATGTGGTCATCCATATTCCACCAGTAATTGGTTGGATGTATTGATTGTGGATTGCTGTGCATTATGGAAGGATTAAGTTTATCTTTTTGTTTGCTTTATTTTTGTTGGTCGGCGGGCTTGCTGATTTGATGATGAGGCCTGCATCATCCCTCTATACTTTTTGGATAAATAAAGCTTAAATAGTGCCTTTATATTTTCCCTACTGGCATTAACGGGTGTATAGCCTTGGCGTTTAGACATATTGTGCGTATTGCAGGTCAGGATGTGGATGGTTCTAATAAGGTAGTTTACGCCATTTCTCAGATTAAGGGTATTGGTATAAATTTAGCTCATAGTATTGTTCGTATAGCTAATATTGATCCTGACACCCGTGTTGGTTTTCTCTCGGATGCTGATATTAAGAGGCTTGAGAATGTTATTAGGAATCCTAAGAAGTATGGTGTTCCCACTTGGATGTTGAATAGGAGGAAGGATTTGGAGACTGGTGAGGATTTACATTTAATTGGTTCTGACTTGGTTTTACGTGTTAAGATGGATATTGATTTAATGAAGAAGATTAAGTGTTGGAAGGGTGTTAGGCATGCTCTTGGATTGAAGGTTAGGGGTCAGCGTACAAGGACTACTGGTAGGACTGGGCAGACTGTTGGTGTTACTCGTAGGAGGAGGTAGTTTATGGGTGATCCTAAGCGTTCAAGGAAGAAGTGGAAGGGACCGAGACATCCTTGGAGAAGGGAGGTTTTAGAAGAAGAGCTTCACTTGATGGGTCAGTATGGTTTGAGGAATAAGCGTGAGCTTTGGATTGCTAAGACTATGATTGCTAAGTTTAGGCAGCAGGCTAGACTTATGTTAGCTCTTCCTCCTGAGGAGCTTAGTGTGAGGCAGCGTCAATTAATTAATAAGCTTACTAAATTAGGGTTGCTTCCTGAGAATGCTACTCTTGATGATGTTTTAGGGCTTAGGGTTGAGGATTTACTTGAACGTAGGCTTCAAACTATAGTTTATCGTAGGGAGCTTGCAAGATCAATTTATGAGGCTAGGCAGCTTATTGTTCATGGTCATATTGCGATTAAGGGTAGACGTGTAACTTCTCCTGGATATGTTGTTAGAAGGGATGAAGAGAACTTGATAGATTATGCTCCTGGAAGTCCGTTTAGGGAGAAGCCTCTAACTCCGATTGCCACTAAGCCTGCGGAGGGTGAGTAGTTATGTCTATGGGTCGAACTGGTTTGAAGTGGGGTGTTGCTCATATTTATAGTTCATATAATAATACGATTATTCATATAACTGATCTTTCAGGAGCTGAAACTATTGCTTTATCTTCTGGAGGGGTTGTTGTTAAGGCTGATAGGGAAAAGCCTTCGCCTTATGCGGCAATGCAGGCAGCTTTCAGGGTGGCTCAAGTTGCGAGGGATAAGGGGGTTAATGCTATTCATATTAAGGTTAGGGCTCCAGGTGGTCATGGACCTAAGACTCCTGGTCCTGGTGCACAGGCTGCAATTAGAGCCTTGGCTAGAGCTGGATTTATAATTGGTAGAATTGAAGATGTAACTCCAATTCCACATGACACGACAAGGCGTCCTGGTGGCCGTAGAGGTAGAAGAGTGTAAGTGGAATGGAGGTTTTTCATTGTGGAGATACCGTTGGATCAATTGAAAATTAGAGTTTACTATATTGATAAAAGAGATTTAGAGGATCTTGCCTTTTGCGCCTATTTATCTAGGAAGAATCCGTTATGGATTAAGGGGCTTGTGTTGTGTGCATGTTGTGATTTCCTTGATGCTAGGACTATTGCAAGAGAGTTTTTAAAGAATAATGTTATTTTGATGGAGCAGGTTTGCTACTCCTTTAAGAAGAATTATGATAGGGTTATTAAGGTGAAGGATGGAGATGTTGTAATTGACGCTCCTCTGATTAGGGCGTATGGTGTATTTAGAGCTTTAGGTGAATATTTATTGGAGAAGATAAGTTTAGGTGAGTTGGAGGCTTAGTTTAATTTATGGTGGATTTTATGTGAAGTTTTCTAATTGTGATTATTTATCTATTTTCTTTTAAATGCTGATATCTATTTTAGCATAATATCTATTTCTTTGTTTTTCTAATCATTTTTAATCTCGATTATTCGTCATAAAATTTAAATCTGTCTCTTGTAATTCTCCCTTCTAGCTTATATTTGCGAGGTTGCGTTGATGCAGGTTGAGATATTAGAAATTACGGAGAAGTATGCACGTTTCATATTGAGTGATGTTGATGTTTCATTTGCAAATGCACTTAGGAGGATAATGATAGCTGAGGTTCCATGTATGGCTATTAATGAAGTGGTGATTTTAGATAATACTTCTCCCATGTTTGATGAGATTTTGGCTCACCGTTTATCCTTGATTCCTCTCAAGACTGATTTGGATCGATTTTCATTTCCAAGTGAATGTCAGTGTGGTGGCGTTGGGTGTCCAAAGTGTCAAGTTACATTGATATTGGATGTTAGAGCTGATGAGGGGTCACGTGTTGTTTATTCTGGTGATTTGTCTTCTAGTGATCCTTATGTGAAGCCCGTTAGTGATAATATTCCTATAGCTAAGCTTGCTTCTAATCAGAGAATATTCTTGGAGGCTTATGCTAGGCTTGGTAGAGGGAAGGATGGAGCTAAATGGCAGCCTGTTTCTGCATGTGCTTATAAGTATATGCCTAGGATAGCTGTTGCTTCGGATAAATGTATTAATTGTGGAGATTGTATTGAGGCATGTCCGAGGGGAGTTCTAGAGTTTGATGAGAATAAGGTTCCCTACTTAAAGGATTATTTGAATTGTAATTTATGTAGGGCTTGTGAGGAGATTTGTGAGGTTGAGGCTATTAAGGTTGATCCTGATGAGAATAAATTCATATTTTATGTGGAGTCTACTGGTGTTCTTCCTGTGAGTAAGATTATTGAGCTTTCAGCTAAAATTTTAGCTGAAAAGTGTTCAGACTTAATTGATGCTTTGAGTGGTGGAGGGGAAGAAGTGTGAAGAGAACTGGTCCTACAAATGTTCAGGTTAGGAAGCTTATTAGATTTCTGAGGAAGGCGTCTAACTTGTACAACGTTGATATATGGCGTGATATAGCTGAGAGATTAAATGCGCCTAGAAGGAGGAGGGTTGAGGTTAATTTAAGTAAGATTCAGAGGTATACTAAGTCTGGTGATGTTGTAGTTGTTCCAGGTAAGGTTTTGGGGTCTGGAGTTTTGGATCATCCTGTAATTGTGGGTGCTTTAGCTTTCTCTCAGAAGGCTTATGAGAAAATTCATAGTGCTGGTGGGGAGTGCTTGTCGATATTAGAGTTGGTTGAGCGTTTTCCACGTGGAAGTGGTGTTAAGATTTTGGGGTGAAATATGTTGTCTGGTGAGGTTATTGTCATTAATGGGGAAAACATGATTATGGGTAGGCTTGCAAGTGTAATTGCTAGAAAGCTTTTAGAGGGTAATCGTGTAGTTGTGGTTAATGCTGAGAAGATAGCGATTTCTGGAAATAAGCGTAGTATTGTGAATGAGTATAGGGCAATGCTTGAGATTGGTACTTTGAGAAATCCTAAGCGTGGTCCTAAGCATTTTAGGAGACCTGACAAGATTTTTAAGGATGTTGTTAGAGGGATGTTACCGAAGAATACTTATCGGGGTAGGGAGGCACTTAAAAGGCTTAAAGTTTATATTGGTTTTCCTGATGAATTTAAGCGTTATAAACTTGTCACCATACCTGAAGCTGATGTGAGTAGGTTGGGTAGGAAGTATGCTTTATTAGGTGAAGTGGCAAGAGAAATTGGCTGGAAAGGGTGAAATATGCTATGGTTAAGATTCTGGTTATAAGTGGTAAGAGAAAGACTGCAGTGGCTAGGGCGACATTTAAGCCTGGTAGGGGTAGAGTATTGATTAATAAGAGGCCCATAGAGCTTTTTGAACCTGAAATTGCTAGATGGAAGATTCTTGAGCCCTTACTGCTTGCTGGTGAGAATAGAGTTAGTAAGGTGGATATTGAAGTTTATACTCGTGGTGGCGGCTTTATGGGTCAAGCTGATGCTGCTAGAATGGCTATTGCTAGGGGTTTGGTGAAGTGGTTTAAAGATGAAAAGTTGAAGAGGCTTTTCCTAGATTACGATAGGACGATGCTTGCAGGTGATCCTAGAAGGACTGAGCCTAAAAAGTTTGGAGGCCCCTCTGCTAGGAGGAGGAGGCAGAAGTCTTATAGGTAGGTGTTTAATATGATGCTTCCAATTAGGTGTTTTAGTTGTGGTGCTTTGATTGGAGATAAGTATGAGGAGTTTGAGAGAAGAGTGAGGAATGGGGAGGATCCAGGTAAGGTTCTTGATAGTTTAGGTATTAAGCGGTATTGTTGTAGGAGAATGCTTTTGAGTCACATTGAGCTGATTGATGAGGTTATTAAGTTACATGAAGTTTATGGTGGTTATAAGAAGATTAGGAGGAGCTGAGTTGACTTTTCTGCCAACAACTATTAAGGATGCTATAGCTAGGAAGGTTTTTGATAGTAGGGGTTCAATTTCAATTGAAGTTGACATTTACACTGAGTCTGGTTTTGGAAGTTTTTCTGCTCCTAGTGGTGCTAGTAAGGGTAAGTATGAGGCTGTTGCCTTTCCAATTGGAGGTGTGGATGAGGCTGTTTCTATTTTTGAGAGCGATGTTGCCCCTGAGCTTATAGGATTGGATTCCTTAAATCAATTTGAAATTGATAGTGTTCTTCTTCAAGTTGATGGTACTGATAATTTTTCTAAGATTGGTGGTGCTACTGCTCTTTCAACTTCCATTGCTAATGCTAAGGCTGCAGCTTCATCGCTAGATTTACCTTTATATCGATATCTGGGTGGTATGTTGTCTTATGTTTTGCCTTTACCTCTAGGTAATGTTGTGGGTGGAGGTGTTCATTCAAAGGCTGGACTTTTAGATATTCAGGAGATTTTGGTTTTACCTCTTAATGTTGACTCATTTTTTAAGGCTGCTCAGGTAAATGTTTCTGTTTATTGGCAAATATTGAGGGAGGCTCCTTCAAATGTTATTCTCGGGCGTAATGATGAGAATGCATGGGTGGTGAATTTAGAGTTTGAGGATGCATTGAAGCTTGTTAGGAGAGCATGCAATTATATTGAGGAGAAGTATGATGTGAAGATTGGTATTGGTGTTGATATAGCTGCCTCCTCTTTATGGAATGGTGAGAAGGGTAAGTATGTTTATCCAAGGAAAGGTTTAGCTCTTACATCTGAGGAGCAATTTAACTTTGTAAAGAATGTTATTGAGGAATTTAACTTAATTTATATTGAAGATCCATTTAGGGAGGATGATTTTTCTTCTTTTGCTAGGTTGACTGAGCTTTTTCCTAACCGTCTTATT
>Ga0190363_1002373_pt1 | contig 10791 bp, 13 predicted proteins | sample 48721867_MG_FD_161272 | JGI IMG/M metagenome (GOLD analysis project Ga0190363, IMG submission 161272) | Hydrothermal vent microbial mat bacterial communities from Southern Trench, Guaymas Basin, Mexico - 4872-18-6-7_MG | ecosystem: Environmental > Aquatic > Marine > Hydrothermal vents >...
AATGGTATCAACCAGAAATAATTACTCATTTTTTACCTCGGAAAAACAGAAATCTAAATTCGAAAATCGGAAATTGAAAACCGGAAATCGGACAACAATAATACAAAAACCCTTAGTTCTTAATCCCTAATCCTTAATCCCTAATCCTTAATCCCTAATCCATATCCCTTAATCCATAATCTCCATTATTCATCCTTTCATTATATTCATCTTATCTATATCAAAGGTATCTTTATTCCTCATAAAAGCCACAATTAATCCAAAACAAAGAGCTGCTTCTGCCACAGCAACCGTAATAATAAATAAAGCAAAGATCTGTCCTTTTATTGAATTTAAATAATAGGAAAAAGCTATAAGAATAATATTTACTCCATTAAGAATAAGCTCTATTGACATTAATATAATAATGATGTTCCTTCTTATTAAAACGCCTAATATTCCTATTAAGAAAACTACTGAACCCAAAATCAACAAATGATTAAGTGGAACCATCTCTTACCATCCTTTTAAACTTTTTTTCTTGAAAGCATAATAGCACCAATCATAGCAACTAATAGAAGTAAAGAAGCTACTTCAAAGGGAATAAGATAATCTCTAAGGAGAGAAGAACCAACAGCCTGAACAGTTCCTCTTGCTATGCCGTGTTCTTCTGGAAGAAAAGGAACTTTTCCTTTCAGTAATAAATATATTATTTCAGCCGATAAGGCTAAGAAAATAAGAGCTGTTAAAAATTTAATCTCCCATTTTCTTTTTAATCCCTCGACAACTTCCAATTTAATTAAAAGAATAGTGAAGACATAAATAACCATTATTCCGCCAGCATATACAATGATTTGAATTACCCCCATAAATTCAGCCTGAAGTAAGAAGAACAGCCCTGCAATGGATAATATGCAGAAAATTAGATAAACAGCACTATGAATAGCATTTTTTCGAGTAATGACCATTATCCCTAAAACAACACTCAAAATCCCGAAAAAATAAATAAAAATGCTATAAAAACTCATCAACTCTCCTTAAAATATTTCCTTGTATTCTCATCAAGGTACATATCTTTTTTATGAATATAAAGTTTTTTCTTATCATAAACAGCCAATTCATATTCATGAGAAAAACGAATGGCGTTTGTTGGACAAGCTTCCACACATAGCCCGCAGAACATGCAGCGACTCAGATTGAATGTCCATGTAACTGGGCGTAGTTTTTTATCAGGTCCTCTTTCAGAGTAAATTGAAATCAATGAATCAGGGCAAGCACGAATACACTGCCCACAGGCAATACACAGGTCATTCCCCTGTTCATCTTTATATAATCTAAGTAGCCCTCGGAATCGGGGTTGTAATTTAAGCTTTTCTTCAGGATATTGAACAGTAATCTTTCCAAGAAAGAAATATTTAAGAGTTACTAATAAGCCTTTTATTAAATCAATTAAAAATATTTTTTGCAGAATTTTCTTAATCATTTCACCAGAATTACTATGAATCCAGTTATAAAAATATTGGCTAACGCTAATGGAATAAGCCATTTCCAGCTTATCATCTCTAATTGATCATAACGATACCTTGGCCATGTTGCTCTCATCCACATAAAAAGGAAAACAAAGAATGCCAGCTTGCCAAGAAACCAGAAAACAGGGGGAATATAATCAAGAAAACTCAACCAGTTTACATTTGGGAAGGGTCTTAACCATCCACCAAAAAAGAGAATTGTTACAAGAGCAGAGAAAAATAATACATGAGCAAATTCAGCAACGAAATAGAAGGCAAATTTCATGCCACTGTATTCGGTATGGAATCCGCCCACGAGTTCACTTTCTGCTTCTGGAAGGTCAAAGGGAAGTCTGTTAGATTCAGCAACCCCAGCAACAAAGAAAATAAAAAGAGCAACAGGCTGAATAAAACCAAACCATACTTTCATTTCCTGTTGAGCTTTAACAATTTCAACGAGGCTTAAGGAATGGGTAAAAAAGAGAACACTTACTAATGACATTATCAGAGCCACCTCATAACTTATCATCTGAGAAGCAGAACGAAGACTTCCGAGCAAGGGGTATTTACTTTTTGCAGCCCAACCTCCCAAAATTATCCCAAAGACTCCAATTGAATTAAAGCCTATTATAAATAATAAACCCACATTTAAATCTGCTAAATAAAGGGATATTTTTTTTCCAAAAATGGCAAATTCTGTTCCAAAAGGAATAAAAGCAAAAACCACCAAGGCAGTTACAAAGGCAATAACAGGGGATAGGTTAAAAATGAATTTATCAACTTGATGGGGAACTACATCTTCCTTTGTTAATAATTTTAAGGCATCAGCAACACTCTGCAATATCCCTTGAGGACCGACTCTATTAGGACCCAAACGGGATTGCACAAAACCCTGAAATCTTCGTTCAATCCAGATTAAAATCAGAACCGCTACAAAGACAAAAGTTATCACTATAAAGATTTTGATTATTGGAATAAGAATATAATCAATAAAAATATTCACCTATCAACCTCTCCCAAGACAATATCAATTGAACCAATTATTGCGACTATATCAGCCACTAAATGGCCTTCTATCATTTTTGATAAAGCCTGTAAATTTACAAAAGAAGGAGCTCGTATCTTCACTCTATAGGGCATGGTTGACCCATCACTTACAATGTAAAATCCCAATTCTCCTTTTGGAGCTTCAATCGAATGATAGACTTCTCCCGGTGGAGGCTTAATAATTCGAGGAACTTTAGCTCTAATTTCTCCTTCTGGCATCATTTCCAGAGCCTGCTTTATTATCCGAACACTCTGCCTCATTTCTTCAATTCTCACTTTGTATCTATCATAAACATCTCCAACTTCTCCTGTTGGAATGTCAAATTCTAATTCATCATAAACTGCATAAGGATTTGATTTGCGAATATCCCATTTTACTCCTGAAGCTCTTAGACTCGGTCCACTTAGACCTAAATCTATTGCTTCCTCAGCAGTGATTATACCAACATTTTTTGTTCGCTGAAGCCATATTCTATTTTCACTTAATAACCTTTCATAATCATCTATGTATTTTGGAAAACGTTCAATAAAATTTTTGACTTTTTCTTTAAAACCGGGAGGAATATCATTGGCAAGACCTCCAATTCGAAAAGCATTAAGGGTTAATCTTGCCCCACAGAACATTTCAAAAATATCAAGAATTTCTTCTCTTTCACGGAAACAATAGAGTAAAACAGTCACTGCTCCAATATCATTAGCCTGTGTGCCTAACCAGACAAGATGATTTGCAATTCTCATGAGCTCAGTAATAATTACTCTTATAAAATCTGCTCTTCTCGGAACTTCAATTCCCATTAATTTTTCCACTGCTTGAACCCAAGCTAAATTATTTGAAGCAGCGGAAACATAATCCAATCTGTCCGTTATCGGCATAAACTGAGTATAAGTCCGATATTCAGCTAATTTTTCAATACCTCGATGCAAGTAGCCAATTATTGGTTCTGATTTAACAACTGTTTCCCCGTCTAACCAAAGTTTAATTCTCAAAACACCATGGGTACTGGGATGTTGAGGTCCCATATTCATTATTATCTCTTTAGTATGTTCTAAATATGTCTTCGTCATTTATTTACTTCTCTTCTCCTGATAACGGATAGTCCTTTCTCAAAGGATGACCTTCCCAGTCATCAGATAAAAGTATTCTTTTTAAATCTGGGTGACCATCAAAAGTAATTCCTGACATGTCATAAACTTCTCTTTCCAGCCAATTTGCAGTAGACCATACCCTTGTCAAAGAAGTTACAGATTCTCCTTCATTAATTCTGACTTTCAATCTCAGGCGGTGATGATAAGGAATTGAATACAAATTATAAACTACTTCGAACTTTTTCTCCTTTGGAAAGTGGACTGCGCAAATATCTGAAAGAAAATTAAATTTTAATTCCGACTCTTCTTTTAAAAATTCCGCAACTGGTATTAAAAATTCGGGTTTTACAGTTAAGGTAAGTTCTCCTCTATCAAATTTCTTTTCAATTATTGCAGTGGAAAAAATACTATTTATCTTATTAACGATCTTCTCGTAATTTTCAGGTAGCTCCTTTTTTTCATTTTGATTATTCATTTTTTAACCGTCATTTTGCTTATTTTTTGCTGAAGTTTAATTAAACCGTTCAAAAGAGCCTCTGGTCTTGGAGGGCAACCTGGAACATAAACATCAACCGGAATGATTTCATCTACGCCCTGAACAACATGATATGTAGGAAAAGGACCACCAGCTATAGCACAATTTCCCATTGCAATAACCCACTTAGGTTCAGCCATTTGTTCATAAAGTCTTTTCAATACAGGAGCCATTTTTTTTGTAACTGTTCCTGCAACTATCATTACATCAGCCTGTCTTGGGCTCGGGCGGAAAACCTCAGCCCCAAATCTTGCTATATCAAAACGGGAAGCAGCAGTTGCCATCATTTCAATTGCACAGCAGGCAAGTCCGAAAGTAAGAGGCCACAGAGAATTTTTTCGACTCCAATTTACAATATAATCATATGAGGTTAATATGACATTTTTTGGAATTTTCAATATCTCACTCGCCCCCATATTTCAACGCTCCTGTTTTCCAGATATAGAAATAACCGATTATTAAAATACCTAAGAAAATGAACATTTCTATAAGTCCAAATAAAGCTAATTTTTCATAAAGCACAGCCCAAGGGAAGAGAAAAATAGTTTCTACTTCAAAAATTATAAATAAAAGAGCTATAAGGTAATAACGAATTGAATATCTATCCTCTGTTTTTGTTTCTGGGTCAACTCCACACTCGTAAGGTAAAAGTTTTTCAGGAGTTTTCTTTTTTGGGTGGATAAGTCTTGAAAAGATTAATATAAATATTCCCAATAAAATTGATATAATAAGTATTAAAAGTATAACCCAATAATATAATAGCATTTTATTAGTTAAAAAATTAGACTCAATTTAAACAAAGTTTTTAAATCCTGTCAAGAAAAAGGTCAAATAAGTTCTGAAAATTAACTCTATTTATTATCTTTCTTTAAATAATTCAATAATTGATTTGCAACCTTTGTATTTGGATTATCGGGAGATGCTAATTCTAAAAATTTCTCAAGATAGCTAACTGCTTTATCCTGCTCATTTCTACTTATAGATAATGTTCCTAAGTGATAATAAGCATCTGCAAACTTCGGGTCTAAACTTATAACTTTTTGCAGAATCTCCCATGCCTTATCCGAGTCTCCTGTATTTATATAGGTTACAGCTAAATTATATAATACAACTGTATCATCTGGGCTCAATTCTATAGCTTTTTCAAAATAAATCTTTGCATTTTCATAATCATTATTTTTAGCATATAATTCTCCGAGATTTTTATAACTTGAAAAACTCTCCGGATTAAGTTCTACACATTTCAAAAAACTTCCTATTGCCTCTTGAATTCTATTAATTTTTTTATAAGCCAATCCTAAATTGAAGTAATATAAAAAGAGATAGCTCTCCTGCCCGGAGCCTAATTCAATAGCCTGCTTATATCTTTCTATTGCTTCCTCAAATTTATTTTCATTAAAATATTTATTTCCCTCCATAAAAGCCTTATTAGCCGGAGATAACTTTTTTCCAATATATTCATCAGTTGATTCCATTTTAACCCTGAGCCGAGTTGCTTCATCAATGCTCACTTTCACTTCTTTTGTAATGGTTAGATAACCGGGCTTTTCAAATTGCACTATATAATAGCCGGGATAAAGTCCAACCTGTGTAAAATTTCCTTTTTTATCAGTTTTTATTTCAAAATGGATTGAGAGAGTCTTGGTAGAGGTAATTTTAACCTTCACACCTTTTAATGGGTTTCCTTTTTTATCAGTAACCTTTCCAACAATCTTTCCCTGAATGGAAGCCAGTATGAAATTAGAAAATATTAAAATAAGGCAGGTAAACAAAATTAATTTTTTCATTTTAAACTCTCCTTGCTCATTTTTTCTCTAAAGAAATTAAAAGATTTTTAAGATTTTCTTGGGAAGGATTAAGCTCTAAGGATTTTTTTATTAAATAAATTGCCTTTTCTTTTTCTCCCAATTTAATGTAACAATCTGCGGTTAAATTGATAACATTTACTTCTGTACTTTTTTGAAGCACTTCTTCTAAATACTTCACAGCGGAACGGAAATCTTTAAGATAATAGTAATTGAGAGCAATTAATTTTATTGCTTCTAAATTCTTTGTTTTTCCATATAGAGGAAAAATAATTGAAAGGGAATTCCTGTAATTCTTAAGAGCATAATATGTCTTAGCTAACATCAATCTGTATTCTGGGCGGTCAAGCATTTTATATGCCTTTTCAAAATAAGGAAGAGCTAAATTGTATTTTTTAAGAGAAAAATATTGAGTTCCCAAAATATAGAAATAATTATGATGTGGGAATAACTTATTGTACTGGGAAAAAATCCAGGGATAAACAGGATAATTTGAAGGTAAAATTGAGAATTTCTCTTTTTCTGAAAAGATTATTTCTCCCTTTTCATCAATTATTCCCACCTCTAACCAGTAAAAAGCAGGATTTAATCCCTTTAAGTCAATTGAATCTATATCAAATCCTTCAATCAGATTTTTATAAATATCAATCAATGGAATTTCTTTGGAAAGGATAATATTATTGTTTTTAAAATCTTTTATTAAAACTTGAGCTTTTCCTTTCTCTATTAAATTATTCGGGCAATTAATTATCTGAAAATAAATTCCTAATTTACTATCTGGAGAAAATACATTTTCTGTAGAAACAAAAAATTGACGATCTCCAAATTGAAAGGCTTTGATTCCTCTTAAATTCTTAACCCTCTCCTTTGCAAAATAAAGAAGCAGATTGGATAAATAAACTTCTTTTCCTATCTCAGGAGCAGAAATTTGCGATTGGAAGGATGTGAATTCTTTTGAAACTTTATTTCTCAATAGAAAAAATAATTTATAATTTCCTGGAATTATTGGCAAAATGCCCTGAAAAGCAAAAGGTTGATTCTTGTGTTTCTGATACTGTTCTTTATTTATTTCAAGAGGTATGTTCTCAGTCCTCTGGTAAATAGTTGAACCTTTCAGACTCTCTATCTTTATTGTAAGGTCAAAGGATGAATAAAACTTATTTTCATATTGTCCAAAAGAGATTTTTTTAGGTTCCAGACTCCAGTGAATAAAATTTTGCTTTCTATTCTGGAAAATTTTAATCGTAAAATTACACTCTATATAATTGGCTGTATAATCAACTTCAACATAATCCTTATAATTTTTAAATTCCAGTGCATATCTATCCGAAACTTGTTTCTCAGGAACAGCCCGAATTCTTGCAAGCAATGCTTCAGAAGAAATAGGAGAAATTTCTCCAGTGGAATCTGCTGGAATTAAACTTAAAGTAGCAGAAGCGAGCTCAGCAGAAATGCCTTTAATTATTCTATAAGCAATCTGTCTATTCAAAGGTTGATATAAAGATGGAAGAACTAATCCTTCTGGACCAATAATAGATGGATGATAAAGTTTATATTCGCCTATTCCCTGGGGTTGATAAAAAATAAGATAAAAATAAGGAGGTAAACCCCACTCTGGTTTTCCTTTATAATACCACAGTTCACATGGATAAAGATTTGAGTAGGTATCAAAAACCTGTCTTTCAAGGGGTGGACCTAAAAGGAGGTAAATTTTTCCTCTTTCTGTCTCTCTCCCCCTTTTTACACTTCCTCTTCCAAACATTCTATCTACATAATTTAATCTTCGCTGATATTCTTCATAGAATTCATTACGGGGAGTACCAGGAGTCGGGTCTCTTTGCTTCCAGAATAACTTTATAAATAAATCTCTCTCCTTGTCCGAGGTTAAATTTAAAAACACCTCTTTTTCTGTCTCAGTCATTATCGGCTCAACAGACTTCAGCCATTCCTTATACTTCTCTGAAAGCTCTGTCTTTGGAAACAGAAAAAAATTCACAAATAGAACAGGAATAATTATAAGGACAATTTTACGAATTATAGATTTTTTCTGCATTCCTTAAAACAAAATAGCATATCATAAATTATTCATCAACTATAAAAATAATTCCGTAATTTAAGTCTTTAACAAATTAGTGAAATTTCCTCCATATATTGACTGATTTTATTAAATAAAATATAGTTAAACAGAAGATGAGCCAAAAAGAAAAAGGTTACATTCAAGTATACACGGGAAATGGGAAAGGCAAAACAACCGCAGCCTTAGGGTTAGCTTTAAGAGCATTGGGTTATGGGTACAGAACATATATTGGTCAATTTCTAAAAGGACAGCATTATGGAGAACTTGAAGCAGTAAAGCATCTATCTCCATATATTGTTATTGAACAATTCGGAAGAAAGGGTTTTATTCATGTTACAGAAAATCCCGATGAAGAAGATATAAGAAGAGCTCGCGAAGGTCTTGAGAAATGCCGAAAAGTAATGTTATCAAATAAATACAAAATAATAATTCTGGATGAAATTAATGTAGCTATTTATTTTAATCTCCTTACAGAAAAAGAAGTTCTTGATTTCATTAATCAAAAACCAGAAGAGGTTGAGCTTGTCTTAACCGGAAGATATGCTCCTGAATCTATTATTGAACGGGCTGACTTAGTCACGGAAATGAAAGAAATAAAACATTACTATCAACAGGGTGTTAAAGCAAGAAAAGGCTTTGAGAAATAATTAATGGAAAAAGAGAGATTCGAAGAACTCGTTGAAGAAACCATAAAAAATTTACCCCGAAAATTTAAAAAATATCTAAATAATATAGCTATTATTGTTGAGGATAAGCCTTCTGATTTAGACACATACAATTTTGTTCTTGGTATTTATCATGGTGTTCCCCTAAAACATAGAGGAGCATTTTATGGAAATGTGCCTCCGGATGTTATAGTGATTTACAAAGAACCAATAGAAAGGGTGTGCCGAACAGAAAAGGAAATTAAAAGAAAGGTTAGAGAAGTTGTTCTTCATGAAATTGGACATTATTTTGGGTTAAGTGAAAAGGAATTAAGAGAAATTGAAGAGGAAAATTAGAATTACGCATGAATATTAAACACAAATAAAAATAAATATGTATAAAAAGGCGGTTAAAATTTTAAATTTAAAAATGGGCATTCTCACAAACAGGAAAGAACTTCTCCCGAATTTTCCTCTAAAAATAGAACTTGAATCTCTTCTCACAGATTTTTATAAAATCGAAGAGATAGATTACTCTTCAAATCTCGACGCCTATTTTATTATCTTAGATGAAGAAACATTAACACCGGAAATTTCAATTTCTGAAAGCAGAATTTTTGCAAGCGGTCCTTTTACCAAATTGACTCAGGAATGCGAGGATTTAAGATTTAGTTTTTTTGGCAATGAAGGACTTTTTTTTCGCTATGTTCTGGCTCTTCTTGAGAAAAAAAAGAATATTTATAGCTTCCATGCCTGTAGCTTATATGATGAAAAATCAAAAAATCTTTATATTGTATGCGGGTCTGCTGGGGCTGGCAAAACTTGTCTCCTTTTAAGAGGTCTGGAACTGGGTTTGAAGCTTTTCTCTGCTGAAATGACTCACTTTAAAATTGAAAATAATTCAGTAAAGTTTTTCAAAGGTGCGTTGGTAGATAATATAAGAATAGGAAATATTAAATATAATTATCCTCTAATCTTAAAATCCCTTTCAATTGAGCTCCCAGAAACAGAGGATGAATGGGGTAAAAAAATAGCGATTAATTTAAAAAAATACGAGACTTCTTTTGATGAATTAAGTAATCCTGAAATAACAATCATTTTCCCTCATATAGAAGAGGAAAAGGAAAAAGTAAACTTAATTGACTTGGACAAGAAAGAAAAAACAGTTATTAAATTACTTTTTGAAAATGCAACAGAAAAAATAGGAGAAGAATTTTTAATTTATGAATCCATTCCCATAGCAGGAATTGACACTCCGCAAATGAGAGAAGAAAGAATTCAGAATATTAAAAATTTCATTAAAAAAGGCAGAATAAAAAGGGTCTTAAAAATTATTGCTGGTGCACGAAATTGTTGGGAAGGAATTATAAACTAATGAGTTTTCAAAAAATACAAAATAATTATCAAGAAAAAGATAATTTTTAGTTTTTAGCTTTATAAGGAGGTTGGTATGAAAGCATGGGAAAATGTTATTGACTCGCCGATTAAAGGAAGAACTCAAAAACCAAGAGAGAATGGTATCACAATGGTAATTGACAAGGGGCTGGGATTGAATGAAATAAAAGATTTAATTTCATTAGCAGGCGATTATATTGATATAATAAAATTAACCTTTGGCACATCTGCTTTTTATGAGGAAAAATTATTAAAGGAAAAAAATAAATTAATAGCTGAGGCAGGAATAGATGTTATGCCAGGCGGAACATTTCTTGAAGTAGCCATATGGAAAAATGTTTATGAAAAATTTCTGGAGAAAGCAAAGGAACTCGGTTTCACAGCAATAGAAGTCTCTGATGGGACAATAGAAATAGACCTGGAAAAAAGAAAAGAAATTATAAAAAAAGCTGTGGCTATGGGTTTTAAAGTAATTTCAGAAGTGGGAAAGAAAGACCCCAATGAAAAAATATCAATACCTTTAATGCATAAAGAAATTCTCAATGACCTCGAAAGTGGAGCCTTCAAAGTCATTGTGGAAGCACGCGAAGCTGGAAGAGGAGTCGGAATATATGACAGCGAGGGAAAAATAAAAGAGGATGAGATTGATAAAATAATCTCAGGAATAAAAGATGCAAATTGCTTAATATGGGAGGCTCCTCATAAAAATCAACAA
>Ga0190363_1002374_pt1 | contig 10789 bp, 11 predicted proteins | sample 48721867_MG_FD_161272 | JGI IMG/M metagenome (GOLD analysis project Ga0190363, IMG submission 161272) | Hydrothermal vent microbial mat bacterial communities from Southern Trench, Guaymas Basin, Mexico - 4872-18-6-7_MG | ecosystem: Environmental > Aquatic > Marine > Hydrothermal vents >...
TTCCTCGACGAAGCCCGATATATCGTCGACCTCGGAGCCGCTCCAGGTGGATGGCTACAGGTGGTCGCCGAGCATCTACCCAAGGATGGCTTAGCCGTCGGCGTAGACCTCAAACCCATAAAGCCCCTGGAGGCTGAGAATGTCATAACCCTGGAGGGGGACGCCCTAGAGGCTGAGACCCTAAAGCGATTGAGGAGGCTCTTCCCGAGGGGTGTGGACGTCGTCCTCTCAGATATGTCGCCCAGCATCTCTGGGGTTTGGGAGATCGATCATCGTAGACAGCTTGACCTCGCTAGGGGCGCCCTCAGAATAGCCTTGGAGCTCCTCAGACCGGATGGATGGCTTGTGGTTAAGGCCTTCCAGGGATCGGAGTATGAGGCCTTCCTGAGGGAAGTGAAGGCCTCCTTCAGCTATGTGAAGGCCCATAAGCCTATGGCTTCGAGGAAGGGGAGCGCCGAGATATATGTGGTAGCCCGAGGCCCTAAGAGAGGAGCTCCTTCAAGGCTCTCGCAGCCATGGAACTCGCTAGGATGACGGGTCTCCCCGTTATCTCTCGAACTATACGCTTCATCTCCGCCGTATAGCCCATACAGATCATCAGCGTCAGGTCGACGCCCCTCTCAGCTAGTCTATGGGCTGCGGCCTCCACCTCCTCCACAGGGCCGTAGGGGGAGGCAGCGTCTGCGTAGACTCTCCGATGCTCAGTGGCCCATTCATCAGCCGCCTTAGCCGTCTGCTCAGCCGCTGGATAGAGGATTCCCAGCAATCCACTCCTCAGCGAGGCGTCGACGACACCCCTGAGAACCTCTAGGGGTCTGACGATGAGGGCCTTAGACCGAAACTCGGGGAACTCCCCTGCGCATAGGAGCATTATGACCTCCAATCCCATGGAGTTCAACTCGTCGATACATCTCTGCATCCTTGGGACGACGAATTCCTTGGTGACCCTCACCTCGGTTCCATCTCTCATCCTAGTCACTAGGAGTCCCCTACCCGTCTTTGGTTCATGGCGTCTCACCTCCTCGAGGGTTAGGTCGTCGAGGGCGCCCCTCTCAACGGCCTCGAAGCCTGGGCCGAGATCCTTCATGATCTCGGGGACCAGGTCGCTCCTAGGCGACTGACCTATGGTGACGAAGCCTATCCTCTTCATCTAATTGAAATGGTGTCATTAGGCTAATAACCTCGTCGCTATAGGAAGCGGGCTTTAAGGGCCATCCTCTCAGCTTCCACGATGCGCTCGAAGAACTCGTCGGATTCATCTTCGGTCTCCGAGAGGATGTCCCAGGCCTCTGAGGGTTCGATCCTCTTGGCCACAGCCACCAGTATGGCCCTTCGACCATAGAGGGAGACGAGCTTCGAGTAGTCCTTCCCCCTCCTCCACCACTTCGCCGTCTTCGCCCCTCTGCGATCCCTCGATGACTGTTCCATCACCTCTTCAGGGCTGTGGTCGAAGACCCCTAGCTCCGATGAGCCGCAGAGGGGGCAGCGGGGCTGATCGGGGAGTTCTCTCACCGTCACCCAATCGAGGTATCGTCGGCATCTCATGCAGAGGAGAACTCTAGACTCGTTTAGGAGCCTCACCCTAGCTGATTCGATGATGATCCTGTTCATCCGCTCCGGTGGGACGATGTCGGTCTTCATCCTTATACTCTCCATGGCGGCCCTCGCTATCGGCGTCGGCCCCTCGTCGAGGGCTATGACCTCTATCTCTCCCTCAGCGATCTTCCAGAGCATCCTCAGCGTCGACTCCACATCCATATCCTTCCTCAACGTATCCTTATAGGCCTCCTCGAAGATGCAAGTTCCCTCAAAGCCCTTAATTAAACGGCCCAAGGTGACATTGCTGAAGTTAGCATATTTACTGAGGGCTCCGCTCTTCCTCGCGACATTTATCAATCTACGCTTGAAGAGGCCGGTCTTCGTCACCGCCTCTCTAAGCTCCTTCTCCAGGTTTCTATGGGCGAGTTCCTTGAGGAGCTCCGCTACATATCTCGCATCGACCCCGGCGACGGTCTCCAATATCACCCTGTAGGGATCCTGCTGGACGGCCACTGGGAAGCCGGTTTCCTCGGAGATTACGTGGCCCAGCAGCCTGGCGAGAGTTCTGTTTACGAGGGTGCCGAAGTGGGCGTGGACGACGATGTTCTCTTCAAACTCCTCGACGATGATGCGCCTATCCGTCGGGACGGGCAGCCCCATCTCCACCTGCTCAACCGTCTCCCTTATGGCTCTGAGGATCGTCTCCCTACTCGCTGGATAGAGGGCCGCCAGTCTCTCAGCCACCTCCTCCCTCGTGGCCCCGTGATGAAGCAGCCTCTCAACCTCGCTTCTTATCCATCCGACCTCTAGGGCCACCTCCAGAGGGACGGGTATCTCCTCACCGATCCAGCTGGGTATGGCCCCCGTCGGATCCTCCTCCGCCTTGACATATATCTTGTCGCCGTAGATGTTGAGGATTCTCCAGGGACTCCCCCTAATGATAAACTTCACCCCTGGTTTGCCATACTCCGCAACGAAGGCCTCATGGAGTATCCCCACAGGTGTATCGTTGTCGACGTCGATGACGAGATAGTCCTTCTCATCGGGTATCATGGAGATGTTCTCAAAGAAGTATCTGTAGAGGCTTCGACTCTGCCCCTTCGGCTTTATCAGAACCTCATCGACCTCCGAGACCCAGGCCAATCGGGGGAAGCGTTCATGCATATATCTCGCAACGAACTTGATGTCATCCTCCGTCAACTTCCTATATGGATAGGCCCTGCGGAAGACCCTGAGTATCTGGAGGAAGTATAGGCGGCCTCTAGGCATCAGCTCCGCCACGATCTGGTTTATCAGGACATCATAGGGCTTCTCGGGTATAACCACAGGCTCAAGCTCCTCCTTCAAGGCTCTGCGGGCGATGGCCATCGCCTCCAGGGCGTCGTCGCTATCTATGGCTACGATGACGCCCTTCGCCACCCCGCCGAGCCTATGGCCGCTTCTGCCGACTCGCTGTAGCAGCCTCGTCACCTGCCTCGGGGAGTTGTATTGGATGACGAGGTCTATGCGACCTATATCTATGCCCAGCTCCAGGGATGAGGTGCAGACGACGGTTCTTAGGTCGCCAGTCTTCAAACCCCTCTCAGCCGCTATTCTACTGGTCTTAGCCAGGGAGCCGTGATGGATACTGAGGGGGAATCCGACATCCCAGATGTTGAATCTGCTGGCCAACACCTCCGATGTGGATCTCGTATTCGTGAAGATCAGCGTCGTCCTATGCCTCTCAACGAGCTCCCTCATCACCCTAAGCCTCGCCGCCACCTCCGGATGCGTATAGAGCTTCTCGGCCAATTCATAGTCCTCAGGCTCCACCTCAGGATATAGAACCTCCAGCTCCATCCGCCTCGCGACGGAGACCTTCACCACCTCTATAGGTCTCTCATCGCCCACGAGGAATCGTGCCACCTCCTCTGGGCTGCCGATGGTGGCGCTGAGGCCGATGATCTGGAAGTCGCCTCCAGTGATCTCCCTCAGCCGCTCCAGGGCGACGCTGAGCTGGCATCCCCTCTTGTTGTCGGCCAGCTCGTGAACCTCGTCGACGATAACCCATCTTACAGCCTTCAAGTATCGCTTCAGCCTCCTCCCGAGGAGGACGATCTGCAGAGTCTCAGGCGTCGTTATCAACATCTCCGGGGGGCTTCGACTCTGGATGCTTCTCTCCCTCAGCGATGTATCTCCATGCCTCACCGCCAGCCTGATATCCAGCTTTGAACACCACCAACTCAACCTATCGAGGATATCCCTATTCAGCGCCCTGAGAGGTGTGATGTAGAGGATGCTGATTCCAGGTGGTCTTTCACCGCTCTGGAGGTAGAGGTGGAAGACGGGGAGCACCGCGGCCTCGGTCTTACCCGTCGCCGTCGGCGAGATCAATAGGACATTCTTCCCCTCTAGGATGAGGGGGATCACCCTCCTCTGAGGCTCCGTCGGCTCCTTAAACCCCCTCTCCTCGATCAGTCTTCGAATCGGCCTGCAGAGGAGGGTGAAGACATCCCCCTGGCTCAAGACAGCTTGAGATATGAGGCGGCTAATAAAAACCTGTGGGAAGTATTAAATCACCCATGGAGGAGGCTATAGAGATGGACTATGATAGAGATCGAGAAGTTAGAGGTTGAGGGTAAATCTTTCCTAGGTTTGAGGGTTGAGATGCCTGGGACGCCTCCGATGCTCCTCATCCTCGGCGAAAGGGGCTTCATCATGTGCGGCTACCTAAACCTCGAAGTGGCAGAGAAGCTGGGGGCAGCCGCCGCGGTGGTCACCGGTGTTAACACCTTCGAAGACGTCCTCAACGCCGAGATCAAGGCCGCAACCCCTAAGGGGGAGTCCCTAGGACTCAAGCCGGGTAAAATCGTCAGGGAGGTTATCGGTGGTATCAGCTAGGATAAGGGATGAAGCAGTGAGAGTCGCAGCTTAGAGGAGGCTCCTTAATTTATCTGCCAGCTCCGGATGTCTGCCAAGGGCTTCTCTTATCGCCTCCAGGGTTTGCTCTGGGAAGTCTCTCAACAGGCTCTCGATGACGGTCTGAGCAATGTACTTCTTGAAGCCCTCCTCGTCGAGGGCTGGGAAATACTTACGCCTCATCCCACCCTTACAGGTCTCCTCCTTGTAGCGTAGGATGCCGTCGTCGCACATCGTATTAAGGAAGTTTATGATGGACGCCCTAGAGATGGTCTTTACACCCTCCAGAGCCTTCTTAACGCTCTCCCAAACCTCCCTAGAGGTCACACCCCTCTCCGCATTGGCCCAAACCACCCTTAAGGCCTCTATCTGATAGTCCCTTAGGACCTTCTCCAAACCCTCTTTCCCGGGATCAAACACTATCGGCAAGGGTACCCACCTGAACCTTCAATATGAATAGGGTACCCCTATAAAAGTCTTAGTGTTCGACAACCCATAAGAAAATCGATTTAGGAAGACTCCTTATCTCGAATCTTGTCGAGGACATGCTGCTCCAGGATCACGCAGTCCATGAAGCCCTCGAGAACTGTTCTCCCATCGACGGAGACCTTCACCTCAACTCGTCGCCATCTACCCCGCTTCTCTATCACCCTCGCCTCAGCCCTCATCAGGTCTCCGATCTTCACGGGGGCTGTGAAGCGCACCTCCGCTGAGGCCAATACAACGTTGGGATGGTTGACGGCGAGCATAGCAGCATAGTCGGCCAATCCGAAAGTGAAGCCTCCGTGGATGAGTCCCCGATCATCGACGGCCATCTCCTCTAGGGCTTCCAGCTCAGCCACCGCCTCGCCTTCCCTCAGCTCTATGGGTCTGCCAACAAATCTGGGGCTGACCCTCCCGTGGGTCTTGACCTCCATGCCAATATGAATAAAAGTCTCAAGCCTAAAGGGGTTGTGTATGAGGCTCGTCACCTATCGTAGGGATGGCCGCCGGATAGGCGCCCTCATCGGGGAATACATCCTCGACCTGAATAGGGCCTTTGAACGGCATCTAGGGGGAGCGATGGAGGATCTCGATGGCCCCTTCAACTATGATATGATCTCCCTACTGGAGGAGGGGCTGAGGGAGGCTGAGAAGGCGGTGGAGGAGGCTGAGAGAATCCTAAGTGAGGGAGAGGCTGAGGAGCTCCTTGGAGACGGCCTACTCGTAAGGGCTGTGGATGTGGAGCTTGACGCCCCTCTGAGGCCGAGTAAGAATATCATCTGCCTAGGCCTAAACTATATGGATCACGTGGAGGAGGGTGGAGCTGAGCCTCCGGAGGTTCCCGTCTTCTTCACCAAGGCTCCAACAGCCATCGTGGGGCCCTATGATGACATAGTCTATCCGAGGGCGACGAGGGAGCTGGACTATGAAGTGGAGCTGGCCCTGGTGATAGGGCGCAGAGGTAAATATATCTCTAAGGGGGAGGCCTACAACTACGTCGCGGGATACATGGTCTTCAACGATGTCACGGCGAGAGACCTCCAGCGGAGGCATAGACAGTGGTTTAGGGGTAAGAGCCTCGACACCTTTGCCCCCATGGGCCCCCATATAGCGACGCCCGATGAGGTTGGAGATCCTATGAAGCTAGATATGTGGCTGAAGGTGAACGATGAGCTGAGGCAGAGCTCCAACACGGGCCGTATGATCTTCGATATTCCCGAGATAATCAGCATACTCTCCGAGGGAATGACCTTAGAGCCTGGAGATGTGATAGCGACTGGAACCCCCTCAGGCGTTGGCATGACTGACCCAGAGAAGCTGCTGAAGCCAGGGGACATCGTGGAGGCCTGGATAGAGCGTATAGGACGGCTTAGGAATAGGGTTGTAGCCGAGTCCCAGCCTCTTAGAGCTTGAATCGCGGTGAAAAGTTTATATTCCAATTCTAGGGTTTCGTCTATGGTTTCCCGGGGTGAAAATAAGATGAGCATAGCTGGTTCTGCAGGTGGCATTCCGGTTCTCATTCTCAAGGAGGGAACCGAGAGGAGAAGGGGTGACGAGGCCCGTAGGGCCAACATAATGGCTGCGAGGATTATAGCTGAGGCCGTTAGAACCTCCCTTGGGCCGAAGGGTATGGATAAGATGCTCGTCGACAGCTTCGGTGATGTCACCATAACCAACGACGGTGCGACGATGCTGAAGGAGATGGATGTGGAGCATCCAGCTGCGAAGATGATGGTGGAGGTCGCCAAGGCTCAGGATGATGAGGTCGGCGATGGAACCACCAGCGTCGTCGTCTTCGCCGGCGAGCTTCTAGGCAAGGCTGTGGAGCTGATGGATAAGAAGATTCATCCAACGGTCATCATCGACGGCTTTAGGGCTGCCCAGGAGAAGGCTCTGGAGTTCCTAGAGGAGATCGCGATAAAGGTTGACCCGACGGATAGGGAGATGCTGAAGAAGGTGGCCAAGACCTCCATGGCGAGCAAGCTCATAGCCGGTGAGAGCGACTATCTCGCCGACTTGGCCGTCGACGCCGTGCTACAGATAGCTGAGGAGAAGGATGGGAAGTATACGGTCGACATAGATATGGTGAAGATAGAGAAGAAGCAGGGAGGCTCCGTAAGGGATACAAGGCTGATTAAGGGGCTGGTCATCGACAAGGAGGTCGTCCACCCAGGGATGCCGAAGGTGGTGAAGAACGCCAGGATCGGCCTCCTAAACGCTCCACTTGAGATCGAGAAGACGGAGTTCGACTCAAAGATACATATAGAGACCCCCGAGGAGATGCAGGCCTACCTGGATCAGGAGGAGCAGATGCTGCGGGAGATGGTGGAGAAGGTGAAGAAGGCGGGGATAAACGTCCTCTTCTGCCAGAAGGGTATCGACGACATGGCTCAGCACTTCCTCGCAAGGGAGGGTATCCTCGCGGCGAGGAGGCTTAAGAAGAGCGATATGGAGGCATTGGCCAAGGCGACGGGGGCGAGGATCGTCACCAACATCGACGACCTCTCCGAGAAGGATGCCGGCTACGCGGAGCTCGTCGAGGAGAGGAAGGTTGGGGACGACAAGATGATCTTCGTGGAGGGCTGCCGCAACCCGAAGGCTGTCTCCATCCTCATCAGAGGTGGCTCTGAGCGGATCGTCGACGAGGCTGAGAGGTCTATACATGATGCGCTCTGCGTCATAAGGGACGTCGTCGAGGAGCCTAAGATCGTCGCCGGCGGTGGAGCTCCGGAGATAGAGCTGGCGAGGAGGCTGAGGAGGTATGCCGACACCCTGACGGGGAGGGAGAGGCTAGCCGTAGAGGCCTTCGCCGACGCCCTGGAGGTTATACCCACGACGCTCGCCGAGAACGCTGGCATGGATCCGATAGACGCCATCTCGGAGATGAGGTCGAGGCATGAGAAGGGGGAGCTCTGGGTTGGCTTGGATCCCTTCGCCGGTGAGGTCGCCGACATGGCCAAGCTGGATGTCTATGAGCCTATGCAGGTGAAGGCTCAGATGATGAAGTCAGCCACAGAGGCGGCGACGATGCTGATAAAGATTGACGACGTCATCGCCGCGGCGAAGATGAAGCCTCCTAAGAAGGGTGGAGAGACTGGAATGGAGGAGGAGGCGCTATAGCCTCCCAAGCTCTCCACAACGAGGAAGTCGAGATTCGGATAGGCCCCCCAAAGCTGACTAGGTTTGAGAAGGCGCGCATCGTCGGCGCGAGGGCCCTCCAGATTTCTATGGGCGCCCCAATTCTCATCGAGGTTCCTGAGGGAGTGAAGGATCCCATCGACATCGCCCTATTGGAGCTTGAGGCTGGAGTGCTTCCGATAACGATTAGGAGAACCCTCCCCGATGGAACCTATCAGGACATACCGCTTATAGCCCTCATCAAGCCTAAGGGGGAGGAGAGGTGAGGGATTCGGATTGGGAGGCGACAATGGTTGTTATGCTCCTCATCTCCATCGCCGTCTTCACCCTACAGAGGGCGCTGGGAATCCTAGATCCCATCTTCGAAGTCTGCGTCTTTCACCTCCCAGCTCTCCTCTCCCTTCTCCTCTACCTTAAGGAGCATCTCTCGGGGGGTGGGTGAAACCCCTTTTTAAATCTCTGAGTCTTCTTGATCTCGATGCTGATCCTAACCGACTCCGATTTAGAGCGTCTCGTCTCCATGCGGGACGCCATAGAGGCGGTGGAGGAGGCCTTCGGGAAGCTGGCTCAAGGAGTGGTGCAGATGCCTGAGAGGACGATTATGGCGGTGGGGAATGGCTATATCCTTCAAATGCCCTGCTACATAGAGGGTCTAAGCATAGCGACGACGAAGATAGTCTCCACCTACCCCGAAAATCCGAGGAGGGGGCTGCCGACGACCCCCGCTTGGATAGTGGTTAACGACGCCGAGACTGGAATGGTGGAGGCTATCTTCGAGGCCACCTATCTGACAGCCCTCAGGACGGGAGCCGTAACCGCCGTCGCAGCCAGGTATTTGGCGCCGAAGGAGAGCCGCGTCGCAGCTGTCATAGGCTGTGGATTCCAGGGGCGTTTCCAGGCTTGGGCGCTGACCGAAGTCTTCCGCCTTCAGACCCTCTGGGCCTATGACATCTCCAGGGAGAGGCGGAGGAGATTCGTAGAGGAGATGGGTGAACGCCTCGACGTTGAGATATTGGAGGCTGAGAGCGCGGCTCAGGCGGTGGAGGAGGCGGATATCATCGTGACGGCCACCACTTCTAAGGAGCCGGTTATACGCCGGAGCTGGATTGGGGAGGAGGTTCACATCAGCGCTATAGGGAGCTTCCAGCCGGATCACAGGGAGCTGGACACGGAGACGGTTAAGGAGGCGAAGCTAGTCGTCGACAGCCGTGAGGCCGCTCTGAGGGAGGCGGGGGACATCCTAATACCCATGAGGGAGGGAGTTATCACCGAGGATCATATCTACGCCGAACTGGGGGAGCTCGTCCTCGGCCTTAAGCCAGGTCGAGTTAAGGGGGACGGCTTGACGGTCTTCAAGAGCGTAGGCCTCGCCATCCAGGATGCCGCCGTCGCCAGCCTCGCCCTTAAGCGTTGGAGGGAGCATCTTGAATAGGGAGCTCCTCCTCGACTCCCTCATGTTTCTCTCCCTCCTCATGATTCTTACATGGCTTGTACTCCAGCTCCTAGACCTCCTAACCGCTATGCCCTGTTTCATCTACACCCGAATCTGGAGGGAGTATCTCCTCATCATCGGTTTAGTTATAAACGTATTCCTCCTGGCGGCGCGGAGGCGTAGATAGAGATTTATCCCTGAAGCCCCCCACCAATTCGAGGTGTCAAATCGAGATGGGGAGGTTCAACGTCGTCATAGACCGAGACCTCTGTAAGGGATGTCTACTCTGCGTCTACATCTGCAATAAACGCGGCGGAGGAATCCTAGCGGAATCGGAGGAGAGGACGCTGCTCGGGGGAGCCTTGCCGAAGGTCATAGGCGAATGTATCGGCTGTCGATGGTGTGAACGCATCTGCCCAGACTTCGCCATAAGCGTGGAGGTGTCTCAATGCTGAAGCCAGGTAGACATCTCGTATTGGGGAATATAGCCCTAGCCGAGGGGGCGCTGAGAGCTGGATGTCGATTTTTCGCCGGATACCCCATAACGCCGGCGAATGAGATCGCCCACTATATGTCCCAGGAGCTCCCCAAGGTCGGCGGCTATTATGTTCAGATGGAGGATGAGCTGGCGTCGATGGCAGCCGTCATCGGAGCCTCCTGGGCTGGGGCTAAGGCGATGACGGCGACATCTGGCCCAGGCTTCAGCCTGATGCAGGAGAACATCAGCTATGCCTATATGACTGAGACTCCCTGCGTCGTCGTCGATGTCCAGAGGAGTGGCCCCTCTACGGGTCAGGCGACGATGCCGTCGCAGCAGGATGTATACCAGGCCCGATACGGCGCTCATGGAGACTATGAGGCCGTCGCCCTCACACCCTGGTCCGTTCAGGAGATGTTCGACCTGACGGTTAGAGCCTTCAACCTGGCTGAGAGACTGCGGATGCCCATCATCCTGCTGGCCGACGGCATGATCGGCCATATGAGTGAGAAGCTGGTCGTACCCGAGGAGGTGGAGGTTGAGGAGAGGCGGAGGCCGAGTGGTCGGGAGTGTACCCCCTTCGACACGGATGATCCCAGCCTCGTCCCCGAGATGCCCCTCTTCGGTGAGGGCTATGAGCTGCTTGTCACCGGCTCGGCTCATAGGCCCTCTGGGCGGAGGGATTACACGCCGAAGTATCTTCAAAGGAAGATTTGGAGGATCAGAGAGAAGGTTTTGAGGGCCGAGCCTGAGCTGAGGGACGTCGTCGAGTACGAATTAGGGGATGCCGAGGTGGCCGTAATCAGCTATGGGGCCTCAGC
>Ga0190363_1002375_pt1 | contig 10787 bp, 10 predicted proteins | sample 48721867_MG_FD_161272 | JGI IMG/M metagenome (GOLD analysis project Ga0190363, IMG submission 161272) | Hydrothermal vent microbial mat bacterial communities from Southern Trench, Guaymas Basin, Mexico - 4872-18-6-7_MG | ecosystem: Environmental > Aquatic > Marine > Hydrothermal vents >...
TATTCGATGACCCGGATGTCTTCAATGAATAATGAGGGCAATAGTAAATCGCATCGAAACGAGCGCCATGTTGAATAAATACTTCTTGCATTTTTTCATGAATTTTTAATAAGTCTTTTTCTGTAAAGAATCCCCTTGCTATTCCTGATTGATTTGTCACAATAATTGCAAGTAACCCAGCCTTATTTATTTTCTTAATTGCTTCAAAACTATAAGGAAAAATTTTTATCTGCTCAAAACTTGAAGGATATCCCACATCCTCATTAACTGTGCCATCCCTGTCCAAAAAAACTGCAATTTTTTTCATGGAAGTAAATCCTTGCTAATTTCAAATACTTCTTCAGGATTTATATCTCTCATACATTTATGGTTCAATGGACAATCTCGATATTTACACGGAGCACATGAAACTTTTTTCTGAATTATTCTAAATGGAGGATGAAAAGGGCGAGTCTGCTCAGGGTTAGTGGGTCCAAAAATAGCGATTATGGGTATTCTAAGAGCATTTGCTATATGCATTGGTCCAGAATCGTTTGAAATAAATAATTGGCATTTACTGATTAGAGCAATCAGCTCTCTCAAAGTAGTCTTTCCTATAAAATTGTATATGTTTCTATTATTACCTGTAAGATCAGAGAGCTTATTTCTCAAGAATTTCTCCTTTTTGCTCCCAAATATAAATACTTTTGCATTTAATTCATTCGCAAATTTAATACCTAATTTGGCAAAATTTTCTATCGGCCATCTTTTTGCTGACCCATAAAAGGAACCCGGATTCATCCCAATAATTAGTGACTTGGGAGAGATTTTTAATTGTCTTAATAACTCATTAACCCATTCTAACTCTTCCTTTCGAATTTTCAAATGAAGAGATGGCTCTTGGATTGTAAAACCTAAATTTTCAAGTAAATTCAAATAATAATAAACCTGGTGTTCTTTAAAATTATTTTTTAATTTTACAGTTTCTGTAAGAAGGAAGCCTCTCCCTTCCTTAGCGTAACCTAATCTTTGAGGTATTTTAGAAAGGGAGAAAAGAAGGGCAGATGAAAAAGAATTGGTAAAAAGAATACCTATATCAAAATTTTCTTTTTTTAATTTTTGAATATTTTTATAAAAATTAGAAATAGAATTTTCTTTTAAAAGAGGAATTAACCTATCTATATATTCATGATTAAAAAAAATATCCTTTAACCACTCTCGAGTAGCCACCCATATTTCTGCTTCGGGAAAATTTTTTTTTACACTCTGTATAGCGGGAAGACTCATTATACCATCACCTATCCAGTTAGGCACCCTAATTACTATCTTCATGTTTGAATTAAAAATTGTTGGAAATCGAAGATTAAATTTTCATTGGCATTAATACATATTTGTATCCAATTTCTTCCTTTTCTCCTGGCTGAATCAAAACTGCACTATTCTCGTCTTTTATTTCAAAACGAACTGTTTCACTTTTAACAGTATTTAAAAAATCTAAAATATACTGGGAATTAAATGCAATCTCTAAGTTTTCTCCACTGAAATTTACATTTATTATATCTCTTGCCTCTCCTATTTCTGGATTGGATGTATAAAGTTCCAATTGATTACCTCTGATAATGAATTTAACTCCTCTTGACCTTTCACTTGAAAGAAGAGCTACTCTTTTTATAGAGTTAATTAAATCTTCCCGGGATATGGTTAAAATATTCTCATTATTTTGTGGAATCACTGCTCTAAATTCAGGAAATTTTCCTTCTATAACTCTTGAAATTAATGTTCTTTTTCCAATTCTAAAGAATAAATTATTTTCGTCAAAATCGAATTCTACCTCTTCATCATCCATTTTTCGTAGTTCATTTAATGCTTTTTTAGATATAATAATTTGAATTTCCTGAGAGAGATTAAAATTAATATTTTCTTGAATAAAGGTATAAGCCAAACGGTGACCATCTGTGCTTACTAATTCCCATGATTCATTATTTAAAATCATTAATGCTCCGTTCAAATAATATCTTTGCTCCTGAGTAATTGCAAAATATGTTTTATCTATCATTTTATGAAAAGTACCAAGGGGTAATTTTATACTTCTTTTAAAATTAGCAAGAGGAATTTTAGGATAATCTTTTACTGAAAGACCTGAAATTTTAAATTCACTTGCTTCACATTTAATTTTAACCAATTCTCCATCTCCTATTGTTTCAACAAGAATATTCCCTTCTTCTGGTAAAGACCTAATAATCTCAAATAACTTTTTTCCATTTATAGTAATACCACCTTCCTCTTCTATTTCAGCTTCACAGAATGTAAGCATTCCAACTTCAAGATCTGTGCCAATTAATCTTATTTCTTTTTCTTGAGTCTCAATTAAAATATTTGCAAGTATTGGAAGAGTATTTCTTTTTTCCACAATTCCTTGTAAAAGTTGAAGCTCTGGAATCAATCGATTTTTTTGAGTTGTAAATTTCATTTTTATCACCTTATTATATTTTTAATTATTCTTATATTATATTTTATTTAAATCAAAATAATAATAAAGTAAACTCTTTTTCTGTTGAAATTTTCTTAATTTAATTTTATTCAAAGAGTTAAATAGTTGAAAAATCTCTTTAAATCTTGTGAATATCATCTGAAATAATTCATAAAATCAGTAATCATCTTATCAAATTTTGGGTCAATATTCCTTAGTTCTGAAATTTTCTTAATCGAATGCAATACTGTTGTATGATGCTTATTTCCAAATTTTTTTCCTATTTCTGGTAAAGAAGCGTTTGTTAGTTCTCGCGCCAGATACATAGCAATTTGGCGAGGAAATGCGACATGCGGAGAATTATTTTTAGATTTTAAATCAGATATTTTTAATTTAAATTTTTGACCTATAAATTTTTGAATTTTTTCAATTGTAATTAATCTTTCTTCCTCAGGAAGAATATTTCGAAGTGCCTCTTTTGCTAAATCTAAAGAGATTTTTTTCCCTTTTAAAGAAGCATATGCAATTACTCTTCTTAAACATCCTTCTAATTCCCTAATATTTGAATGGATCTTGTTTGCAATATACAGGGCAACATCTTCGGGTAATGTTATATTCTCTAATTCTGCCTTTTTATACAAAATAGCGATTCTTGTTTCCAGGTCAGGAGGTTTTAAATCTGCGATGAGCCCCCATTCAAATCGAGAAAGTAATCTTTCCTCTAAATTAGGGATTTCCCTTGGAGGACAATCACTAGAAATGACAATTTGCTTTTGGGCATCATATAAGTGATTAAATGTATGGAAAAATTCTTCTTTTGTTCTTTCTCTTCCTGATAGGAATTGAATATCGTCTATTAATAAAATATCAACACTTCGATATTTTTTTCTAAATTCTAAAATTTTTCCATGCTGCAAATAATTTATTAATTCATTCATAAATTTTTCTGTAGTAATGTAGAGAAGTTTAACAGAAGGGAATTTTTTAAGAATGTGATGCCCTATTGCATTCATTAAATGGGTCTTTCCAAGTCCAACACCACCATAAATATAAAAAGGATTGTAAGATTTAGCAGGGTTTTGAGCAACAGCTAAGGAAGCTGCGTGAGCGAATTGATTGCATGAACCTACCACGAAGTTTTCAAAAGTGTAATTAGGATTTAAATTTGGATGAATTAGAGGCCCTGCCTCTTTTCTTCTTGCGAGAGGATTTTTCCTCTGGAATTTCGCTTCCTCTTCAAAAATATATCTAAATTCTAATTTTCTCCCTATTAATTCTTCAGCTATTTTTTGAATTATAGTAGAGTAATGAAGTGTGAGCCATTCTTTAAAATATGAATTTGGTACTTTAATGAAAATTGTTTGTTCATCTCTTCCGATATATTGAGTGGGCTCAAACCATGTTTGGTAACTATGAGAGTTAATTTTTTCCTTTATTATACTTTTTATTTTTTCCCAAAGATTGTTATCCCTATCTTCCATTTTTCCTCAAGTTATTCACAGATTTTTCCACAAAATATATGAAATTAATTTTTATAAATTGTACAGAACAGTGGTTAATATACCATCCCCCCTCAAAGATTGCAAGAATTTTTTAAAATCAAAAATCATATCCAAACCATATTCTTACACCATCAAACTTTTTTGTTCGATAATCTAATGGATTTGACCAGTCAGGGATTTCAATTCTCCTAACCCATTCTAAATGAAGGGGAATCCCGAATAGAAATAACTCTAAACCCCAACCATACGAACCAAGAATATCTATATTAATAAATCTATTCTCAGCTTCTGACCAAACAAAAAAGCCTCCTGGATAATCTTTAATCTTGGAATAGGTGAAATCAAAAAATAAGGTTCCACGAATAGGGCCAAGATTTCCAATTAAGGTTTGAATTGAATTTGCAAGGGGAAATCTAAGTTCTGCATTAAAAAAGAATCCTTGATTTGCAATTATTTCTCTATAATAAACAGAACGGACTTCGTTGTTTCCACCATAATAATAAAGAAAAGGATTCTTTCCTGAACTCATAAAACCATAAAACCGCAATGCTAACAAAGTATCATTTGCAATTTTTATGTATTTCCTCAAATCAGCTTCTCCGCCCGTTGATTGAATAAAGTTTTTTATGGGTAAAGCTTGATAAAAAGATAGTCTAAAAGTGCTACCTGAATATGGACCATAATATTTAAATCTTGTTGTTTCCCCAATTAAAGAAAAAGAAGTTAAAAGCATATTCCCATTATAAAAGTATGGGAAATAAGCTCTCCAATAAAGAAAATCCTCTTCATAACGATAAAAACCAAAGGAAGCCTCAGCCCGATAGAATCTATTGAAAGGATAATAGGCGAAGATTTCTGCTCCTGTAATTGTTCGAGAAGCTATTGCATCATAATAAGTATAATACTGATATAATTCTGGATACCAATAGTAATAACTTGGATAGTAAAAAAGAGTATACCTAAAAGCATGAATCATATATTGAAGTCTATTTTTCTGATTTATATAACCAAAATGAAGAGAGCGAAATTGCCTTACCTGATATGCAATCATAAATAGTGTATAATCTCCCAGAATATCAGTAAAGGTGAGAGCAGAACCTCCTAAGATTGAGCCATCTGTCGAAATTATGGTATCAATGGGCGGGCGTCCAGCAAGATATAATTTCCCAATACCTTTGTGCGGAGATATTTTTTTCTCATCTATTTTTTCTTTAACAGCAGGCTGAAAAGAAGGAATTTCTTTTGCCGATAATATTTTTTTTGGTTTAACACTCTCTTCGACGATTGGATTTTCAAATTCTTTCTGATAAAGCCTGTACATTCCCTTATGAAAGGAGGAAAAAATAATTTTCTTTGGATTTTTGGGAGAGGGAGTCGGGAAGAAATTTCCTGTTCTTACATCTGTATATCTTTTAATCTCCTTTGTTTGTAAATTTATAGAGTATATATTAAAGGCACCTTCTCTATCAGAGGAGAAGTATATTTCTTTCCCATCAAGAGAAAAAATGGGGGAGATGTCATTCCCTTTTCCAAAAGTTAATTGTTCTTTAATATTTAAATCTTCTAAAGGAGAAATAAATATTTTATCCTTTCTATCCACTCTGATTGTGTAAGCTAAAAACTTTCCATCAGGGGAAGCGGAAGGAGCTTTTTCATATAATTCATCATTGGTTAGCTGAGTTATTTTCTTTGAATTAAGGTCTATTTCAAAAATATCTGGCTGTCCATTTTTTAATGCGGTAAAAATAATTGAATTATTATCATGAGTAAAACAGGGAGAAGCAGGATGGTCAACAGATATTTTTATACTTTTGAGTGTTTTACCTGTAATTGGATCCAAGAGATAGAGGGAATGTTTTTCTCCCTTACGGCCAAAAAAGGCAATTTTTTCTCCATCAGATGACCAGCAAATACTTCTTCCTAAGGAAGGGTCAAAATCCATTTTTATGTATTCATATTTTAGTGTGTAGCCTTTTGTAATATTTTTTATTACTGAGCCATCTTTCGCTGATATTAGAATAATATCAATATCATAATCTCTTATATTGTAAGTTAATACAGCAATTATATCTCCTGAAGGAGAAATTTGATGGGAAAGACTATAAGCATAGGGAAACTCGGGCCCAAGAGGAACACTATAATTTTCAGGGTTTTCTTTTGACAAATAAATTTTAAATTTCTCTCTCAGATATTTCTTAAATTCAAAATTAAATTCTTTATAGCTATAATCAAATGCTTTTTTTAAAGGATTAAATCTCTTCATTAAAGATGTTTGTTTAACCACCTTCCAGAGAAGACGGATTCCTGTTATTCCATGTTTATGTTCAAGAAAATCAAATATAGCATGACCAAAGTCATAAGCAGGGTCCCGAGGTAAAGGGTAACGAGTAATCATATCCCCTGATTTTGTGATTTCAGGAACTCTATCATTTAAGACAGCATCTCTTACTATCATTAGGGAAACAGGATCCCATTCTTCAGTCGAATATTCTGCGAATCCTTCCATCACCCATAAAGGAGGTTGATTAAAAGCATAAATTGCCCCTGTCACATCTCCATAAAGTATTGAATATTCAAAGATATGAGCGAGCTCATGTTTTATCAAAGCTTGAAGATTATCTGTAGGCAAATCTCCTGGAAGAACAATCCGATGGAGAACAGGTTCTGCAAAAGCCATAACTGCTTCCGGAATTATACCAGGGAATAGATTTGTTTGTTCAAAATCGGTATGTGTTTGGTAATATATTAAAGGGACAGGCTTTGAAAGTTCATGTTTAATTTTTTGACTGATTGCTAAATAGGCACTTTCTGCTAAACTGGCAATTCTTTCTAATTGTTTTGGATTTTTAATATAATAGTAAATATGGAAGTGTTTTGTTTCATAGCGATTCCAGTTGAATTTTTTATAAATAACCTTATTTTTACCATAATAAGGGAAATATACGGTTTGAGCTGATAAAATTATATTGATTGAAAATATAATCAAAATGAAAAAACTAATTTTTCTCATTTTATAAACTCCCTTTTTATCTCATAATAAGATATCTTTCTTCCCTTTTTTTATGAGAAATAATTTCTTTGAAAAGTTTATTTTTAATTTCTTCTAAAATATCAAAAAATGCATAATTGGATTTTTGGTTTATATTTTTATATGCTTTGGATTCCTTAAAATCTTTTTGATAGATTATTTCCCCTGTATTTGAATCTATTAAATATAAATTTAAATTTAAAATAAAAAAAAGTCTTGAAGCCAATTTTCTCTCCAGAAAAGGAGTTGTCTGAGGTTTTCTTTCTTCTAAAAGAGCTTTTCTTAATTCTTTCTTAAAGTTTAATTTACCTGTAAAGAAAAGCTTTTTGTTTTTATTATTGACAAGAGCTTTCCAAAAATCTTTATCCTCATGTAAATTTTCTTTATTCCATTTTATTTCTTTGAACAGGATTTTGCCTTCGAACTCTTTTTTTATTTCCGGAGAAAAGAAATTGAATATTTCCTTATTAAAATTTATTTCCTTTATTTCGCTATTGACTTTAAAAGAGGTAAAAATTATTTCTTCATAGGAAGGAAGGTCGATTTTAATAGGGCTTTGAATTTCAATAGATACTTTATATTGCGTAACTGATTGACAGGAACAATAAATTAAAAAAAGTAAAATAAAAAGGGGCTTAATATTTTTTTTCATTTTTTATTTTTAGCTCTTTTAAATTCTTTGTAGATTTCTAAAAAAGATTCATAGTTTGATTTTATTCTATAGTCATTTGGTGCTAATTTAAGGGCTCTCTCATATTCCTCTTTTGCTTTTTCAATTAAGCCTTTTTTCTCGTAAGCAACTGCTAAATTATTATGAGCTGCTGCACTATTTGGATTTATTTTAATAGCCTTTTTCCACTGGAAAATTGCTTCATCCCATAGGTCTTTTTGAGCAGCAATTATCCCAAACTTTAAATGATTTTGGACTTGACCCGTAGAGGCGCATTTCATTAACACAATTATAGAAAGGAAAAGGATTAGAAGCATGAATTTTTTCATTTCTAACAATTTTAAATTAATCTTTTTTATATATTAAGTCAAGAAAATTAGAAAAATCTCTTGACAATTTTTGAAAAATTGTTATTTATTTTTCTGGAAGAGGTGAAAATGGAAGAAATAGAAATTCTTAGCTGGAAGACATTGGATGCCCTAAAAGAAAAGGCAAAAATTATTGAAAAAATAGGAGATTTACAATCGGAATATGGATTATCGATATTCTGTCAGATTGAAGATGATTATCTCGAATTGTTTTATAGTGATTTTGAATCAAATTACTTGAGGCGCTACGAGGACGAAGAGGAATTTGAGAAGGCAATAGAACAGAGAAAAGAAGAAATCGGGGAAGCGCGATACGAAGATGAATTAATAGGATATGAAGAGGAAGGTGAGGAAGGGTATGAATACGAAGAAGAGCCAGAAGAATTCTAATCTTTTCCTGATAAAGGAAAACCCCTGAGCGTGCATTGAAAAAGAAATCTACATCTTTTAAAATAGAAAGAATCGTAGACATACTTCAATCAACTTATGAGCTTTTTGAATTTTCCAATCGGGATCCCTTTAAAGTCTTAATTACAACTATTCTTTCTCAAAGAACAAGAGATGAAAATACTGCTTTATCTTCAAAGCGATTTTTTAAAATTATAAATTCTCCTGAGGATGTTCTTAAAATTGATTCAAAAATTATTGAAGAAACAATTAAACCATGTGGTTTTTACAAGGTAAAAACAAAAAGAATAATAGAAATCAGCAGACAACTTGTAGAAAATTATGGGGGAAAAGTTCCTCAAGAGAGGGAAGAATTATTGAAATTTAAGGGAGTAGGGAGAAAAACTGCTAATGCTGTATTGGCTTTTGCATTTAATAAACCTGCTATTGTTGTTGATACTCATGTTCATCGAATTTCTAATAGACTTGGCTTGGTTAAGAGTAAAAGCCCGGAACAGACAGAGTATGAATTAAGCAAAATTGTCCCTGTTAAATATTGGGCTCTTATAAACAAGCTATTTGTGGTACATGGTCAAAAAATATGTAGACCAATTAATCCAAAGTGTAATGAATGTAAGATAATAAGTTTGTGTGAGAGAAATATTTAATTAGCTCAGTCTTCCTGTTTTTTAGACCAGGGGAAGGGTTCTTCTTTTGTAAAATCAGGGACAAGATGTTCGCCATCTTCAAAAGATTCTGATTGAATAAAGACATTTTCAAATCCAAGTTCTTCTACTTTTGCAATAACCGATTCGTATTCTTTTTTATTCAGTTTTCTCGCAATTGAACCGCTGGCTTTAAAACAAGGTTTATATTGACTCATAATGCTTAGCCAGATTTTTTTAGGGAAATTTCTTGAAATCCATTCCAAAATTTTGAAGGTTTCTTTTATATATCCTGGTAATATAAGATGTCTGATTATTAAGCCCTTAGTAGCAATACCATTTTTATTAAATTTTAATTCTCCTACCTGATAATACATTTCTTTTATTACTCCAGAGGCGATTTTGAAATAGTCAGAAGCATGAGAGAATTTTTTGGATGTAGTAGAATCAAAATATTTTAAATCAGGTAGATAAATATCTATAATTCCATCAAGATTTTTTATAACATATGGAGATTCATAACCATTTGAATTATAAATTACCGGGATGGAGAGTCCTTTAGCATATGCAATTTTTAGAGCTCTTAGTATAGGAATAATTAAATGGGTTGGGGAGACAAGATTTATATTAAGAGCATTTTTATTCTGTATAGAGAGCATTATGTCTGCTAATTCATCATCAGTAACCTCTTTTCCTCTCATTTCCCAACTGATTTGATAGTTTTGACAAAAAACACATTTTAAATTGCACCCCGTGAAGAATATAGTGCCAGAACCTTTCCCTTTATCATGCAAAGCTTGCGAATAAAAATCATAATAGCCACTTAAAGGAGGTTCCTCTCCAAAGTGTAGACCATAATGAGCGATTATAGCTTTATTTCCTGTTTTACAAAATCCCCCTTTTCCTTTTATTCTATTTACTTTACAGGAGCGTGGACACAGCTGGCAGTTTTTTTCGTTTTCGGACAAAACATGAAGTGTTTTCTCAATTTTTTTAATTTTTTCTTCTGGATTAAACATTTTTTAATTTCATTGATATAATAACATGTTTTCTTTTTCTTTTTTAGTTGACTGAGAGAGGAAATTAAGGTATATGAATGGTGATTTAATGGAGGTAAACATGGTGGAGAGAACATTAGCAATTATTAAACCAGACGCTGTAAAGAAAAAGGTAATAGGGAAAATAATTCAGAGAATCGAGGAAGAGGGATTTAAAATTTTGGGGCTTAAAATGTTGCATTTAACCAAGGAAGAAGCAAAAGCCTTTTACATAGTTCATAAAGATAAAAGTTTTTATGAAAGCTTAACGGATTTTATGTCCTCAGGAGAAATTGTGGTCATGATTTTAGAAAGAGAAAATGCTATATCTCACTGGAGGAAGGTTATGGGAGTTACAGACCCTGCGCTTGCTGAGCCGGGGACTATAAGGCATGAATTTGGTTTTTCAGTTGAACGAAATGCAGTTCATGGTTCAGATAGTGTGACCACAGCAGAATGGGAAATTAACTTTTTTTATAAAGACATGCAACCGGGAAAGATAAAATGAGAAAAATAATTATAGAAAAAGATATATTTTTGAAATTTCCCGGTTTTAAAAGAGGACTGATTTTAATAAGTGATATTGAAAATTCATTTGTAAATGAAAAAATAGAAAGATTTTTAAATGAAGAAATAGATAGGAGAGCTTCACAGCGGAATCTCGAGCATAATTATGTTAAA
>Ga0190363_1002376_pt1 | contig 10787 bp, 9 predicted proteins | sample 48721867_MG_FD_161272 | JGI IMG/M metagenome (GOLD analysis project Ga0190363, IMG submission 161272) | Hydrothermal vent microbial mat bacterial communities from Southern Trench, Guaymas Basin, Mexico - 4872-18-6-7_MG | ecosystem: Environmental > Aquatic > Marine > Hydrothermal vents > Microbial...
CTTTCAATTTCTGCCACAGTGTTTTTCTCCTTTTTCAAGATTCTTATCAATTCTTCCTTCTGTGGCTGCTGTAACTGCTCCAGGGTCTTTATGGCGATTAGACTCTTCTTTCCCTCTACAATGTCACTTCCAACCGGTTTTCCCAATTTCTCCTCATCGGCTATAACTCCGAGAATATCATCCTGAATCTGAAATGCCATTCCAATGTTTAAACCATATGTGGAGAGTGCCTCCACTTCTTTCTCATTCCCTTTTCCTATAATTGCTCCAGACATTGTCGATGCTTCAAATAGTGCTGCAGTCTTCTTTTTGATCATCTCCAGATATTCCTCCTCTGAGACATCATCTCTTTTCTCAAAGGACATATCGAGTTCCTGACCTTCACAAATTTCTGAACTTGCTCTCGCCAAAACCCCCTTAATCTCGGGATTACAGATCTCAAATGCCTTTGCAAAGAGAAGGTCTCCCGCAAGAATTGCGGTAGGTTCTCCGAATTTAGCATGAACGGAAGGAACGCCCCTCCTCAATTCATCTTTATCCATTATATCGTCGTGAATGAGGGTGAAGGTATGAATTAATTCTATCGCCACCCCCGTATTCAAGGCGTCATTTTTTCTACCACCAATTGCTTTGCAGGATAACATGCAGAGTAAGGGCCGTATTCTCTTACCACCCCCTCGGGACAGGTGTCTAGCGGCATTGTATAGATTCTCCGGCTTTCCCACGAGCAATTCTTCAATCTTCTTGTTGACCTTCTCAATAACTGGATTAAATTTTTCAAACTCCATCTTATTAGGTATTACAGAGTATCAAGGTAAAAATCAAAATCAGGGCTCAAATTCCCTGAAAATTTTTTCAGCATCCTTAGATAAACCACCACCAATCCCCAATTCTTTATCTCCATGGGCCCCGCCCCCCAGCCTCCTGGAGAGGGACTTTGCTATCTCACCCGCATGAAAGGATGAATTTGATGCTACGACGATATTCGCTTTTTCACCGACAATATTTCCCAGTATCAATAGAGAGTTTTCTTTGATAGCGGATCTCGCTACCTCAACCAAATTTTTTACATCCAAACCGATAACCACTTCCTTTACGATCTTAATTCCATCCCTCTCGGTAAAATCCGATTGAAATTTTCTTTTCAATTCCTTTATTAGAAGTTCTCGTTTTTCTTTTCTAAGTTTATCAAGGATCTTTTTATCCCTTTTCCACCTATTGAAAAGCCAGATCGATCTATCTTTAATTGAACCCGTGGGTTTCTCTCCCAATGGGGGTGTTCCATCTAATCTTGCAATCTCCTCTTCCATTTCCATACTTTCATTTAGAAATCTTTTAATGGTTTTTGGTAATTGCTCCTCAGTAACGGAAAATACATCCGCCATCTCACCTAATGATCTCTGCAAGGCTTCAAAGTCCATCTCATCTACGATCTTTATTATGGGAATTGTGGGTTCTATTCCCTCAGCTATCCTTTTTTGAACCTCAATAATCTGCTTTGCAATCTCTCTCTGTTTCTCCATATATCTTCTTGCGGCCTCTCCGGCCACAAATTCCAATCTAACTACGCCATCCTGAATCCTTTTTGATCCAGTAATCTTTATAAGCCCCACATCCTTGGTGTTATCAAAGTGCATTCCACCACAGGCTTCCACATCCCAATCTTTAATGTTAACTATCCTTATCTCTCTTCCAGGAACCACACCCCCCTGATAGAGTCTGAAGCCATACCTATTTTCGGCATCATCCCTATTCATAAATTTTATGTCTATCTCTCGATTTTCTTTAACTATCCTATTAGCCAGGGATTCTATCTCTTTTCGTTCTTCTTCACTTAAGGCGGCATAGTGAGTTATATCCAAACGCGCAGATTTTACGCTTTTATGGGCACCAGTCTGCCAGATATGATTTCCGAGAACTCTCCTCGCCGCCCCATTTATTATATGTGTGGCTGTATGATGCTGCATCAACTGCAGCCTTCTATTCCAGTCTACATCGCAGTTAACTATATCGCCTTTTTTAATTTTGCTCGAATCCCCTTTACCTTTAACTTCATGAATGACCACATTCCCGGATTTTTGGACATTAATTACTTCTAAGCTATCCATCCAACCGTGATCCGCTTCCTGACCTCCTCCCTCCGGATAAAAATAGGTTTTATCCAAGACTATATGGTTATCAAAGATTTCAAGTACCTTTGCTTTAAAACTCCCGACATTAGAATCCTCATAATAGCCCAATTCGGTAGCCGGAATTCCCTCCGGGATTTTAATCTCCTTTATCTCCCCCTTCTCAATCTCTGGTTTTTCATGCTTCTCCGCTACTTTAATATAGAAATCATCTGGAATTTCAACCATCAGAGATGAAAATTCTTGAACAAGATCGGGGGTAAGTCCCTGGGAGTCATAAAGTTCTATCAAATCCCCAAGTTCAATTTTTTTAAATCTATCCTCTAACCTACTTACTATCCTCCTACCCCTTTCGATAGTCTTCTCATATTTCTCTACCTCCACATCCACCAACTTTAGAATCTCGTCACTGCCCTCTTTCAACTCCGGGAAATCCCTCTCGAAATAATTCACCTGTAACCTAACTATTTCAGAAAGTGGGATATCCAGTTTTAGAAAATTTAACCCACGCAGGGTTCTTCTAACCAGTAATCTGGCAAAATAACCCTCCTTGACATTAGATGGGACTACACCATCCTGCAGAATAAACATTAACGCCCTGGTGTGATCACAAATAGCATAGAGATTTTCCATTGGTTCTATCTCCGCTAGAAGTTTCTCTAAATTAATCCTCAGCCTCTCTGCCACCCTCTTCCTCAAAATATTTAGATCCACCTTATTTTTTATATTCATTAATCCAGCAACCTGAGAATATTCAGATAAAATTCTTTCATCTTCAGAAATATTTGCCTCCTTTTTCAATTTCGAAAGAATATCGCCAAATACTGCCTCATAGGCACTTGAAGTTCCCTGGGAGAGCCATGTAAATCTTTCTAAACCATAACCGGTGTCCACCACCTGCATTTCCATCTCCTTCTTTTTACCATTCTCTTCTTTGTACATCATAAAAACCAGGGTAGCTAACTCCACTCCTCTAACAAGTGTTTCGAAGCAGGGCCCCGAATTACCTCCCCCGGCCCATTGAGCCTCAATATATGAAATTTCTTTTGGATCAATACCAAGGTCCTCCACAAGCAGCCTGTGACAGAGTTCCACCGTCTTGTCTTTAAAATATACAAAATTATCCTTGGTGTTAAAAGAATGATGAGCCATCATCTCAAACATCGTGAAGTGTCTCCCAGTTTTTCCCACATTATCGATGTCATTAAATCTTACACACGTCTGAGAAATTGTCAGGGGATTGGCCGGTGGCTTTACTACCCCCAATAAAACCCAGGGCTGGAAGCAATAGATGGAGGCCTGAGTAAAGAAGACATCGTCGCGCCATCTGGCCACAATTGGATACCTGTGAATCCTGGTATGATCATTCCTTTCAAAGAATCTCAGATACAATTCCCTCATTTCATGCAGATTTAATCCCTTTTTAGTGGGAGAATTTCCAATGAAGCTGTACTCATCGCATGGAGGTTCCCCACACGTTTTTCTATCGCCAAGAGACCAGAAAAATCTATTGCACTTGGGACATCTCCTTCGTTGAAATCCCTCCTCCTTGAACAATTCTACTTCATATTCGGACTCATTTCTTGGCATGATATATATTAGTATTGTAAATTATTGAATGAGAGAATGCTAACCTCGCCAGTTTCTTCCTGGATTCTCCAGTGTGAAAAATTATTTGCTCAGCAACTCTTCCACCCTCTGCAGTGTATCCGCATCTTGTGGACCCTTGTCCGTTCTTACCCTAACCAACCTCGGAAATCTGAGAGCATAACCAGAGCTGTAGGTGGGGGATTTCTGTATTTCCTCATATGCTACCTCTACCACAACCTTTGGTTTCAGTTTCACCTCTTTTCCCATCTGCTCGGAAATCTCCCCCTTCAGTGTTTCAGTCATCTCCCTGAATTGCTCATCCGTGAACCCAGTCCCCATTTTGCCGATGGTCAGGAATTCACCCGTATCCGGATCCAGAACCGCCAGTAGGAAAGAAGCCAGCCAGTGGGCCCTTCTACCCTCGCCCCATGTTGCTCCTATTATCACCAGGTCGAGGGTTTCCATTATGGGTTTTATCTTATACATATATCCAACCCTCGATCCGGGCTGATATGGGGCATCTAAATTCTTTGCCATCACCCCCTCATGTCCAAGGTTTAGAGCACGTCTGTAGAATTTATCTGCCTCCTCTATGCTATTGGTGATGGATTGTTCAGCGAGCTTAAATGTGTCTGTTTCCATGATAATCTTTTCCAGGAGTTTTCTCCTATTCTTGAATTTTTCACCGATCTTGCTCTCACCCTCATAAAAAACCACATCAAATAGGTTTATCTCCACCGGAATTTTTTTCACCATTTCTGGGATGTCATACTTCCTTTTTATCCTCCTTGATAGATCCTGAAATGGCCTTGGATGTCTGTCATCCAAACCCTTTATGGCAACCATCTCCCCCTCTACTATTGCAGAATCCCCCCTTATATTCTCCTTTGCAGATTTTACAATCTCTGGAAACTGCTTTGTAACATTCTCCAATCTCCTGGTAAATAGATGTACCTTAGAATTATCTTTGTGTATCTGTATCCTTGCCCCATCATATTTTATTTCAAAGGCAACTATCTTGAATTTATCCAATACCTCTTGTATATCCTTTGCCTTCTGAGCCAGCATCACCTCCATTGGCCTCCCAGGCATTAGGTTGATTTTTTTCAGACCGTCATTGCCCTCTGACTTGGCAATCCTTGCTACTTCTCCAAGATCTGAACTCAGGGAATATGCCCTCTCCACCAACCTTGGATCTACCTGAAAGGATTGTGCGATGGCATCTCTAACGATCCCCTCTCCCACCCCCAGCCTCAATTCCTCCAGAATTGTTCTCACCAAGTAACGGCTTTCCTTGGGCTGCGAAAATGACAATAACTCGGCAATATAGGAAATTTTTTTATCCTGTGATCCCTTCCCGGTCAAGGATGCTAATTTATCCAGATTCTCATATACCTTTCTAACCGTTAATCTTTCTGTAAACAATGTGGTTTGAGCCTTCTTTACCATAAGTTGCTCGGCAGCTATCCCCGTGTCTCCAGTTTCTCTTATTTTATCCTCTACCTTATTTTCGGGGATGCCCGAGACGATTGAAATGGCTTTAATCACCATCTTGTGTCCTATGCCAAGCTCTTTTTCACTCCATGATGGAAAGACCCTACCCCTCAGAAATAGCAGAATAATCTGAAGATCCTCCCGTGGAACCTCAGCAAGGAAATCGGCAACTATGGATGTCATTTCCAATCTGCTGCTGGTCTTTTCCAGTTTCTGATAGACCTCTGTTAATCTTGAGTAGTCCATTCTATCATTTCACTCCATCCCCCATCTCATTAAAAATTGAGATTAATTAAGATTATTGAAATTCACCTCTTAAATCCTCTAAATTCTTTGAAAAAAACAAGTGGCTCGGGCATTTGCAGTCACTACAGCCAAAACCTTTAATTGAGTCAAATTGTTTCTCAAGATTTCTTGCTATGCTACATTCCTCTCTTCTGTCAGATTCCACACAGATAACCTCTCTTATTACCGCCTCTGATAATAAATAGTCGATATGCCACCAGAGCCTTTTTTCCTTTCTAAGGTGTCTTTTTACCCTCGCTTCTATGCCATTCAATGCAGAACCAACATAGGCATAGAATCCCTTTTTAAATCTTATCTTTCCCAGTTTTCCGATCTCAATTTCCCGATCATTTTCCACTTCAATTAGAAGTATGTAAGAGCCCTTCATTCCGTTTCATCCTTTGTTTCATCCCTTAATTCAGCACCAAATTCCCCCAGAGAAAAATGAATGGCATTGAGTATTAATGTTCTGTGACCGAGAAAAGATCTTATATTTTTCAATTTCAAGTTCTGAGAAAGGTAATCTGAATTGAATGCAAAATTTAGGAAGTGGGAGAGTGTAGTGGGAACGGCACTCAGGAAGGTGGTTCCTTCTGGCCGCTTATAGCCGATGAATATATTCAAACCCTCTGGGGCCGTTTTGGTCATCAGAAGTAGATTAACTGGGAGCGATTTTTCCCTTGCTTCCCTTTCAATGGACCTCATCTCTTTTTCGTCGATATTAGCGAGAAACTCCTTAGGTTCAAATTTGTATTTCACACCCTCGATTATATCCATAGACTGGAGAACTGTGCTAGCCACATCCCTGGAATTTGAAAAATCGATACCCCTCAGCAAATCTTCCCTATATTGCTTCGCATCGGCAACAGTATTTATCTCCTTTCCGGAGAGTAGTTTTACCAATGGCAAAGGCTTTGGTCTACATTCAATGGTTTCAGATTCTTCAGCCAATCTGATCTTGGTTCTTGCCAAGGATAACAGCTTCTTCGTTCCCTTTATGATGTATTTGTCCATTATTCTATTAAATATATTAAATATTGGGATTTTGTAGAGTTAAATTCGGATGTGAGAATTCTTGTTTTTACTTTGTATCCTCTCACTCATTTCCTCAGGCCAATGTCTCCAGAATCTCTTCCGGTTTATTTTTTGGAGAGGAAGCCTTCCCATTAAACATCCTTGCTTTAAGTTTGATCATCTTTTATGTCACATCTCCTCATTAATTACTCAGGAAAGAAAGTAGAAAAAAGTCCTAACAAATGGAAGTTTAATTTTTTTAATTGCTTCTTTAAAAACATCCATTTTACTTTTTCTAGCCGCTTTTTCTGTTTCTTTATATTTCCTATTCAGAAATCAAAATAGAAAAAGCCTCTATTTATTCTAACCTTCCAGATTACCTCTTTCGTTGAACCTGATCTTTATCTTTTCCGGATTCTAAAAGCACTCCAATTATCAATAATACTGTAGTGGGAGCAAGCCAGATACCAAAGGTAATCGCACAATAAAAAATAAGGGAACCAAAGGCAAGAGCGATATCGCCCTTAACAACAAAGGCTAATGCAATTAAAATACCAAAACCATAAACGATAATAGTCCAGATATAAATCAACCATTTACATACTTTGTTTATTCTCATTTTTTCCCTTAATCTCCCCAACCTCTATATTACTCCCTTCATTAATCATTCAGAATACAAAGCATAAAAATCCCAATCATCCAGCATCACACCAGCCCCTCATAGATCTCAATCAATTTTTCAATGGTCTTATCTACCGAGTGCTGCTTCACATATTCCTTGCAATTCTCCGATAGTCTATCCCTGTTCTTATAAGCCAGTTCCATTTTTTCCATCAAATCGCCTTCCTTTCCTCTTTCATAGAGATAGCCATTCACCCCATCCTGGATTGTATCCCTCAAAGCCAGGGCATTTGCCCCAACAATGGGGGTTCCGCAGGCCATTGCCTCTAATGCTACCAGGCCCTGGGTTTCGGCAGTAGATGGAAATATAAACAGGTCTAATGAAGAATAAAAGGCCAAGAGATCCTCCCTGCTCAAAAATCCCAGGAATTTCACATTCTTTTTATCCTTGGAGATCTTTCTGTAGTAATTTTCTGCGGGTCCCTTCCCCGCTATTATTATCTCACCATCAAATTTATCTGAAATTTCTATTAAATCCTCTAAATGCTTTTCATAACCAAATCTTCCACAGAATCCAATTACCTTGCCTTCTTTTATACCATATTTATTTTTAAATTCCTCTGTCTCTACCGGTTTGAAAAAGTTTAGGTCAATGCCATTAGAGAGGACTAAGGCATCTTTAACCCCCTTCTTCAATAGCCTTTCCCTGATCACATTGGATGGACAGGTAACAACGCTACAGGAATTCAAAAGTTTTTTCTCCCAGAGGTTATAGAGCCTCATCAATGTTTTTTTCAATGGACCCTTTCTGGTTATGTATTCAATATACTCATCCGCAGGCGTATGATATGTGAGGATTCTTGGAAGCCCATATTTCTTAGATATATAGAGGGCGGCTATGGCCATACTAAACAGGCCGTGGATATGGATTATATCCAGATCCTCGCTTTTTTTCGCTATACTTGCAGGAATAGCCACTCTGTAACCCTTATAAAATTTGAATTCAAACGATCTGAAGGGGAATTCCCTTTCCTTTGGTTTGTAACTGCTCGATGGATAATAGATATAAATTTCATAACCCCTCTCTTCCAGCTTCTCCTTCCACATTGCTATGGTGAAGGTAACACCATTAACCTGTGGAAAATATGTGTCTGTGAAGATTCCTATTTTCATCCTTCTTTTTATTTTTACTTTTTCAATAAATATTCATAAATAGCCTTTAACCTAGCACCTACTTTTTGAAGTGAATGTTCTCTGGAGAGTTTGAATGCATTCCTTGCCAGTCTATGTCTTAACCATTCATCATCGATAAGCCTCTTTAATTGAATCCCGAATTCCTCATCATCCCTTGCCTTTAAACAATTGTAATCATCCTTCAACCAACCATTGTAGGTGGGAATGTCCCTGACCAGGATCGGTTTTTCGCAGGCACTCGCTTCCAAAAGAACGATCCCCTGGTTTTCGCAATGGCTGGGAAAGAAGAATATATCGCAACCAGAATATGCAGATACTATGTCATCGATGTAGTCTATGAATGTAACATTTTTTGGTGCTTCATTTACCAATTTTTTAACCCTCGGGTCCTCTAACCATCTATATCTCCTTCCGATCCAGATAAATCTATTATCAATTTCTCTTGCAATATTAATAAAGCTTTGAATCCCCTTTCTGATAAATAAATGTCCCACGGAGAAGGGAACCATCCCCTCCAGAGAAAATTCTTCCCTAAATTCTTTTCTCTTCTTCTCTGAGGATTTGAATTTTTCTATATCTACGCCGTTGCTAATGACCCTGATTTCCTTATTCACCCCATAGCCTTTCAGAACCCTCCTCGTATATTCAGACGGACAGAGGACGAGGTCGGCTTGATTGTAGTAATAGGTTAGGTATCTCTGTAAAAATGGCGCAATAGAATTACTGAAATGATAACTATCCCTGAAGTCGTCTGCGGTAACATGGGCATGTAGAACTACCTTCTTCCCCAATTTCTTCATCTTTTTGGCAATATACAGAGACTTCAAGCCAATGATATTGATGTGAATAATATCAAAATCCTCTTTTAGGTTACTGGTATGGGGAACGTTATTGAGATCCATAGATTTCCTCTGGTTATCTATTGCCGCACCAATACCGCCGACCTTGAGCATGGATTCCAGTTCCAGGTAGTAACAGATCTTCATGTTAAAGATAGTAGATAGATTAGTTAAATAAAATTATTGTAATCGCTTCTCTCTGCCCATCTCAAATCGCATTCCCCTAGAACAGGCTACACATATCCCCTTTTCTGGGATATAACACTTGGAACAAACGCGTTTTCCACACAGAACGCAAGTATGCAATCTTCCGACATTTCCGCAGATATCACAAAGTCCTTGGTCCATAATCTACTTTGGGATTCCGTATATTTAACACGTTAGATGTAACGCGGCAATTACCCTCTTTTCTCCAGAAACCTTGTTGTAGAGATCAACTGCCTTTCTCGTATCCATTGCCTTTAATTCTATCCCCAGAGAATTCAGATAATCCTCGACATTCTTGGGAACAACCATAAGCCCCGAGTATCCAGTCCCCACTATTAACAATTCTGGCTTCTTCTCTACAATCTCATCCAGATCCTCTATCTGCAATCTATGACCCTCCCTTCTCCACCAATCCCCTTTGACATGATCCTCAAAGATGATCACATCATTTCTGTATTCTCTTCCATCGATAACAATTCTTCCAAATTCATAGCTTTCGATCCTCATTTTACATCGATCCAGAGGTGTAGTAATCTATAGGGTTCTCCTGAACCCCCTTTATATAACAAGAATTTCAATTTCTTTCTTCCCTTTTCCTTTGGCGAAAATGTAAAATTCTCCGTAAAGGTTTCATTGTGGTTTAACTTGATAGTTGTCTCCTTCAGAAGTTTATCGCCCAGCGTTATCTGAAGTGTATAATTGATCAATTCATACTCGTGATTTACAATACCTATGATTACGGTGCCGTTTTCCCCGATTTTGAGGTTCTTTGGATAATTATCTGCCATCCCCCCGGGGCCAAGGATATAGAACTCCGTGAACTTTTCCCCCCGCTTCGGTGTTACTATCACATAAATCAGAGCGGATATCGATGCCAGAATGGATAGTATCAGGATAATGGTGAGGGCTTTATCTTTCTTATTTGTTATATCCAAGTGGAACAGGTTTTTTAGCTTCGAGGGGAGATCAACGTCAACACAAAAGGTTTTACATTTACCTGAAAGGAGATCCATTAACTTACTGCCCAGCAATCCACCGCAACCCGTTATTAATACGCTGTCCAACCTAAACACCAAAATTCTTACAATATTCAATAAATTAGGATTTCTACCGATAAAATAAGTTCGAAAGGGTCCTGAATGATTATATTCGCAGCGGATGGATAAATATTCGGGCTATTCTGGGTTCCAGTTCCTGGATTATAAGCTGTGGTGGGGGCGGAGGATATTGCAAAGCACATCGGGCCGAAGAACGGGGACAAGATAGAATGCGACGAGTGAGGATAAGGAGGATGTGAAACTGCTTTGCCTGCTCGTTCGGACCGGTTGTTTTCACACGCCGTTTTCCACCCTGACTTTTCTCTGTAAAAACTCTCTGGTCTGGTTTGAAGCCATAAAGAATATTATTTTTTTAC
>Ga0190363_1002378_pt1 | contig 10775 bp, 7 predicted proteins | sample 48721867_MG_FD_161272 | JGI IMG/M metagenome (GOLD analysis project Ga0190363, IMG submission 161272) | Hydrothermal vent microbial mat bacterial communities from Southern Trench, Guaymas Basin, Mexico - 4872-18-6-7_MG | ecosystem: Environmental > Aquatic > Marine > Hydrothermal vents > Microbial...
GCATCGGGAGAACCCGGCCGTTCCCCAAGCACCAAAATTTAACTTCTGATTTACTTCTGATACGCTGCATCCCCGGGGAGTCCCCATCCACCTGTTTAACAGAAAGGTTGTGCCTGATGGCTTAGCCTGCTTTTTCAGCTTCCATCTCCCTTAGCTTCCGCCTGAAGACTTTTCCTACCGGGGTGCGGGGGATGGCGTCTATGAACTCCACCCTTCTGGGCCACTTGTACCCTGCCATCCTCTCCTTAGCCCAGCTTATCAACTCCTCCTCGCTCACTTTACCCTTGTATTCTGGCTTTAACACTATGAACGCCTTTATGGTTTCTCCCACCTTCGGGTCGGGGACGCCTACCACGGCGCACTCTAACACTGCGGGATGCTTGTAGAGTTCCGTCTCAACGTCCTCAGGCATAACCTTGTAGCCTTTATACTTTATCATGTCCTTGGTTCTCCCCTCAATGTAGAAGTAGCCGTTCTCGTCCATCCTGGCCAGGTCCCCTGTCCTGAGCCACCCATCCTCGCTGAGAACCTCCTTTGTCTTCTCAGGCTTCCCCCAGTAACCCTTCATAACCTGAGGCCCCCTAACCATCAACTCTCCAACTTCCCCTGGAGGAAGCTCCTCCCCCGTATCCACGTCCACTATCTTCGCGTCAGTGTCGATCAGCGGAATCCCTATGCTATCCCCCCGCTTCGGAAGCCACGTTGGCTGGCTGTGTGTCACCGGGCTTGCCTCCGAAAGCCCGTATCCCTGGGCGACGTCCTCCCCCGTCTTCTCCTTCCACTTCTCCGAAAGATGAACTGGCAGCGTGTCGGCACCGGAGACGGACAAGGATAAGGATGAAAGGTCGTACTTCCCAAAGCTGGGATGGTTTATCATCATATGGTACATGAGTGGGATTCCTATGAACGCGTTGCACTTGTACTGTTCTATGTGCTTCATGACCAGCTCAGGGTCGAAGCCACGATACATTATCATCATGGTCTTTGAGTATATGTAGCCTTGAACCATGGTGAAGCCGAACACGTGGCACATGGGTAGAACAGCCGCTACTGCCCCCCTCCCAAAGCCGTCCGGGGTACGGTCCCCGGAGTTGACCACGTACGACTGGATGACGTTCGCAACTATGTTGTAGTGGGTTAGCATCACCCCCTTCGGCAGCCCGGTTGTTCCACCCGTGTACATTAGGGCACACAGATCCTCCCTCGGTTTTATCTCGACGTCCGGCGGCTTCGGCGGGTACCTCTCAACGAACTCCCCATAGTTTATCGTGTTTGGCTTCTCCTCGCCCACCACTATTACTTCCTCGACGTCCACTTCATCCCTCGCCTTTTCAACCTCCGGGTATATGTCAGAGGTGCAAAACACCGCCTTAAGTATCCCGCTATCCTTCGCTATGTGCACTATGTCGGGAGCCTTCAGCAAGGGGTTTATCGGCGTCACGGCAGCCCCAGTCTGAGTTATACCGTAAAGAGAGAAGACGAACTCCGGGCAGTTAGCCATGTAAACACCAACCGCGTCTCCCCTCCCTATGCCGAGGTCGCTTAACCCAGCTGCAATCCTGTCACTCCAAAACATTAACTCACGGTAAGTGTACTTCCTCTCCTCTGGAACGTAGTAAATAGCCACGTTGTTGGGGAAGTTCTCAGCTGCCTCCCGGCCAAAGGTGTGGATCGGAATATCCGGGTACTCCACGGTCTTAGGAATATTTACGATTTCACCTTCAGGCCGACCATACCATTTAACCCTATACTGCCTCCCATACCACTTACTCCAGGGACTGTCAGGCCTAACCCACGGGCTCTCCCTATCGTAACGTAGCACGATCTCGTAGAAGTCATTGGAAAACCTAACTTCGGACAAAACCTCTCATCCTCCTTACATCCCCACTCACACGGCTTCTGAAAAAGAACTAATAGACGGCATCTTAATATTAATGTATCGTTCAGCCGGAGGATCGGTAGCTGCCTCACATCTCACACCCAGCTCACGTCAGGTGGCTGGGTGAGAACGGTGCTTCCAAAATCGACGTTACTGACAATCGCGTGATACAGCTAATAGCTAAATAGAAGCCGTTTATGAAGGTAGCCACCCGGTTTTCCCGGTCTTTCAGGCATGAATCTCACCATAGACTGTTTGTTTCCTCCTTCATCATTGTTCTACTTCTTAACGAGCGGCCTCCAATTCACTTCGAAGTTTTCTGACGCACGCCTCGGCGCCCCCAACGTACTTAGGCCCTCTGCCAGCTGCAGCCGTAAGCATGATGGGTCTTAAGGGTGGAGAGGCATCTCAAGTCGCCGGAAAACGGGACATTAGAAGCGGAAGAATCCGGATCCTCTTACGAGTCAACTTAGCAGCAGGGGGAATTAACAGCTAAAGTCGCCCATTACTTCTGGAAGTTATAGTTAAGCTTCTTAGGGAGTGAAGTCAAAAACAGCCGTTAGGGCTTAATGGGGGTGAAGCAGTGCATTGCGGGCGCGCCCCCATTCCGTGTGCGGGCAAGGATGATTATTCCTCCTCCCAGACTCCCTCCTCTTTCTAAGAAGGAAAGGAAAAGAAAGGGGGTTAGGTGGTTAGCTAGGCTGCCTCTTCCTTCCTGTTTCCGTTATGAAGCATAATGCTATTAACACCATTACTGTTAGTGCTATTACGAAGAGGATTGCCCCGGTGAACGTCCCTGGTATGGGTATGGGTGGCGGCGGGGGGATTACGAGGGCGAGGGGGCCCATAAGTGACATGTATGAGGCGAGGGTTTCGTAGTGGACTATTGATGAGAACATGTAGGATGCTGACTGCTTGAAGATCGACTCCATGGCTAACGGAATCACAACTCCACCAGCCTGCCCGAAGAAGAGCAGAAAGCCTACTGATGTACCGGCCAGTGGAGGCCCTATCGATTCCAGCTCCACGTTGACCTCTAATGAAATCGGCAGCGCGGCGAGGAGGAAGAAACCGTTAAAGAACGCTGCGAGCAGGAGGAGCGCCCCACTCATCGTCCCGAGGGCGAAGAGCGTGGGGATTACTGTGAAGGGGACTATTAGGAGGAATGGCTTCCTGAGCCCAACCCTGTCGGAGAGCCTAGGTATGATTATGCACCCCATGATTCCTCCTATCGTTATAGTGGCTGCCACAACCCCTCCAAAGAGCTCCTGTCCGCGCGTCACGGCCGAGTAGAAGAGTTGGGGGTAACTGTAAACTAAGTAAAACTCGAAGAACTTCTGGGGGAGGGGCTCGTTGGACGCTATTATCCTCTCTATGAAGGTCATGAGGCCAACGTATCCTCCAAAGCTGACGAGGAATCCGAAGGCTAGGATCCAAAAGTCCTTAACTCGGAAAATCCTTGAAACAGCCTCTCTCATGGGCGGAGTGGCGGTAGCCTCGCTGACCGGCTGCGGCGGCTTCTCCTTCGACTCCAAGAAGAAGAATACCCCCGCGATGATCGCCACTACCCCGTAAACTAGGAGTGCCGGCCTGAAGCCTAGGAGGTAGGTGAGCGGCGGGGTTAGCCCGAGGCCGAGGGTTATTCCCAGAAACTGGGCGAGGGTTGCTACGCCTTGGGCAAAACCTCTCTCCTCCAATGGAAACCAGTTGGTGACAACCTTCGAAACGCTCGAGAAGACAAAGGCGCCTGCAGCCCCTAGAAGAAGCTGGAATGCTAGAAGCACCTCGATGCTTGGAGCAAACGCCCTTCCCACCCCGATCAGGATGAAGAGTACGGCGGCTATCGCCGTTGCAAACCGCCATCCTTTCTTATCAACTATGATGCCGGCGGGAACGGCGAACAGCAGGAAGACTAGGGGTATACCCGCCGTCAACATCGTGATGGCCGTCTCGCTGAAAACAGGGAAGAATTCCTGTCTAACCGTGGACGAGAGGGGGGCAAAGCTTATCCAGAGCAAGCCTCCGAGGAGAAACACCACCCAGAATGATGCAAGGACAACCCACCTCTCCCTGTAAACTACCCCAGACATCCCCATCACCGTTGAGCCAAACTAACCTGTAAAGAATAAGAAATAACAAAATTAAATAATAAATTTTTTGTATTTAACTATGGAATTCACCCGGTCACATCAAAATTTTACTCCTAATTAAGTGGGTGTTGAAGAAGGCGGTTAGGCAATCCTCTCTTCCCTATGTCTCCAAACACCTATTTATGGAGCCACACGCCTCCAACTTCGGAGCCATCCCGACCTAAAAATTGACGTTCAAGGAGAGCCCCCCTTTAAGTTTAAAAGAAGCTTGTAAAGGCTTCCCTTGCTCCCTTACTTAGATGTTTCTTCAACGAGTGTTCCAGCAGTGTCTTTATGGTTGAAAGCGTGCGTCCCCTCCTCCATTTTCGTCATAACGCAGGCTGAAAAACTAAAATAAGAAGAATGATGAAAGTATTCCTGCCTACAGCTTGGATTGTGGGATCTTTGAGGGAGGAAGTCGTTAACTGGTGGAAGCAGGCTTTAAGGGACTTGGAGGCTGCAAGGAAAAACGTCGAGGTTGGCGAGTACTATGTGGCCGCCTTCCTTGTTCATCAGGCTGTGGAGAAGGCTTTAAAAGCACTTTGCATCCACAAGCATGGCGAGCTGGAGAAGACGCATTCGCTTATTTCCTTAGGACGGCGGGTTGGAGTTCCGGAGGACTTTCACAGCCTACTGCGGAGGATCGCTCCTGACTTCGTGATGGCTAGGTATCCTAACGCCGCCCATGGTCTCCCGTACGAGCTGTATGATGTGGAGATAGTGAAGGAGAGAGTGGAGATAGCTGAGAGGGTTTTGAGATGGGTGGAAGAGAACCTGAAGAGTTAAGGGTTTTCCTGCGGAGAGTAAAGGAAGCCTACAATCCTGAAAGGATGATTCTTTTCGGAAGCAGGGCTAGAGGAGACCACCTGAAGGACAGCGACTACGACTTGATTATTGTAAGCGAGAAATTTAGAGGAGTTCACTTCTTGGAGAGGATATCTAGGCTCCTAGAATTGCTCGACGAGGACGTAGCAGTCGACCTGTTGCCTTACACTCCTGAGGAATTCGAAAAGAAGAGAAGGGAAATAGGAATAGTCAGGAAGGCCGTAGAGGAGGGAGTGGAAATCTAGCAGAAAAGGGCATTTGATCCTCCCCGCGGCCTCAGGGAGCCTGCTCTAATAGTATACAAAAACGCTTTTGTTTCTCAACACTTATAATGTTATTGAATGGCTTGTGGGGGTGTATGTGACGGCTTCCCGTGTCATGGTGAATCCTGAGAGGTGTGTCGGCTGCTTGGCGTGCCAGCTTGCATGCTCCCTCAAGAACTACGGGTCTTTCAGCCTCTCGAAGGTTATGATAAGAATTTCAAGGGTGGGGGGAGCGATGCGGGTAGAGTATTCTGAGGATTGTAAGGGATGCCTCGAATGTGTGAAGTGGTGTCTTTACGGCGCCTTAACGGTTGGGGGTGGAGGAGCTGGCTGAACTCTACGGTTACGCTGGGAAAGTGCTCCACGTCGACCTTTCCAAGGGGGAGGTCAGCGTTAAGCCATTAGACCTTGGGTATGCTGAAAGCCTGATAGGAGGGTTCGGCGTTAACAACAGGATCGCCTACGAGGCTGCTCCAGCTGGCGTCGACCCCCTCGCACCGGAGAGCGTTGTGATCTTCGGGGCAGGACCCCTCAACGGAACCCTTGCTCCTGGAGCTGCAAAGATCCACGTGACAGCTAAGATGCCTCTCACAGGGCTCTATGGCACGTCCGGCGGAGGAGGAGGGTTCGCGGCCCAGTTAAAGTTCGCAGGCTACGACCATCTAGTGGTTACCGGGAGGGCTGACAAGCCAACCTACATTTCCATAGAGGATGATGAGGTGAGGCTTAAGGACGCGGGAGACCTGTGGGGGGGAATGATCTATGATGTGACGAAGAGGCTTTGGGAGGAGTATCCGGGGTCAAGCGTCGTAGCCGTAGGGCCTGCAGGGGAGAGGCTGGTTAAGTTTTCACTAGCCCTCGTGGACAACGTTGCCACGCTCGGCAGAGGCGGCCTAGGAGCGGTTTTCGGGTCGAAGAACCTTAAGGCGGTCGTTGTTAGGGGGAGCGGGGAGGTAAGGGTTGCAGACGCTGAAAGGTTCATGGACGCCGTCAAAGGACTTTACGAGAGGATAGAAAGGTATCCGTTCAGGTCCTTCGTAACGGAGTACGGGATGATGGCTGGCTGGGGTGCATGGGCTGAAATGTTCCAGATACCGAGGGAGGAGGCTGAAGCATACTTCAACCAGGAGGTGTTCTCTGGTAAGGTTAGGGTTGCAACCATAGCATGTCCCTCATGCCCCCTCTCGGACAAGTTCCTGTTCAGGATACCAGGTGAAGAGGTCGAGGTTTGGGCTACAGATTACCTAACCCCTCTAACCGTCTTCGGCTACCTTTTCCAGATAACAGACTACAGGGATATACTAAGAATCACAGCAACGGTGAACCAGTACGGGTTGGACATGCTCTCCCTCTCGAACCTCGTAAACTTCATACTGGGAATGTACGGTGAGGGAGCCATCACGCGGGAGGACTTGGGGGGGCTAAAGCCTGAGAGGAACGCTGAAACCATCATCGCCATAGCAGGGCTGATCGCTCAGAGGGAGAACATAGGAGACTTGCTGGCTGAAGGGTGGCGGACGATAATTCAGAGGTTTGGCAGGGTGGCGGAGAAGTACGCAATGCACGTTAAGGGGTTAGACGTGCTCTACGACCCGCGGAGAACCTACTTCGGCTCGATGGAGTTCGAGCAGCTCGTGTGCCCCCGGGGGCCAACGTCTAACTCCGGTGGCTCCCCAACCTACGTGCCGGGGAAAAGCATTGAAGACTTTGAAAGGCACTGCGACAGGGTTGGAGCGCCGAGGGACGCCATAGCTAGAATACTTGAGGGGGGCGAGGTCAACATCGGTAGGCTCGTCAGACACTTCGAGGACTGGTACTCCATCCTAAGCTCCCTAGGAATCTGCAACAGGGCGCAGGTGAACAGGTTCTACAACATCCGCGTTTGCGCCGAGCTCTACTCCTCCGCAACGGGGATAGAGAAGACGCCGCAGGAGCTTAAGCTGGCGGGGGAGAGAGCGTGGAACATGCAGAAGATTCTTAACGTAAGGGAGGGACACACGAGAGAGCAGGATAAGCCGCCACGCCAGTGGCTTCAACCATTAACGGAGAGAGGGAGAAGGTACGTTGCAAGAGACTACTACAGGAAGCGGGTGTTAACCGAGGAGGACTTCGAGAAGGCTCTAAGAGACTACTATGAGGAGAGAGGGTGGAACCCTGAAACGGGAACCCCGACGGAGGAGAAACTCCGCCAACTAGGGCTGCAAGAGGTAAAAGGTAAAGCTGGCCGCTGAGCGCCCAAGCAACCTCCCTTTTTCGGTTTTCAGCATTAAACCGTTTTTGTAAAAGGGGTTTGCGTCACATACCCTCAAGGCATGTGTTGACGGATCCCGCGGACACTTTTCTGGGAGTGCTGCCTTACCCTCTCTTAACGCTTCTAATAACGTCTTCTACATACTTTAACGCCTCCTCAGCTCCCTCCCGCGGTGGCTCATTAGGGCGACGGCAAAGCCGTTAGGAATGCTTGGCTGAACATAGTACTGATCCAAGATTCTTGTTATTTCGACGAGTTGCCCAGGTGCGTTAGCCATTTTTAACACGTGGAGAACTGTGCGTCCCCTACTTGGTTCTTTAAACGAGGAGCCTTAGCTGCAATCGGCTGCCTACCGAGCAGAGAAGTAAACGTCATCGTAGAATTCCCCCTTCAACGGCCACTTCCCGGACTCCGGCTTCCTTCTAGCATGCCTTGACCGGTTCTTATAATACCTCACCACCCCTCCAGCCTGTCCCTCCGCCAAGGGTTCCTAATGATGCTTTCTAACCGCAGTAGTAAGAGCGTTTTCAGGCTGAACGGTGCTTTAGTGGTGCCGAGCGGCAACCCTTAAAAGCATTAATCTTCCTTTTCACTGCTCTTAGAGGTTTTAAAGGGTGGTTTGATGAATGCTAGGGAGCGTGTTTTGAAGGCGTTGGAGCTTGAGGAGCCTGACATGGTTCCCGTCCACAGCATAGCCATCGACGGGAATAACGTGAACAAGGTCCTTGGGAAGGAGCCTGAAATGAGCGACTTCGAGTTCGCCCTCCTGAAGGAGCAGGACCCTGAACACTACGCTGAAAAGCTGACTGAAGCCGTCCCATTGATCGAGGTTGAGCTGTTCTCTGGGATGGTTGAAGCTGCCTTAAAACTGGGCTTTGACGCCATGCAGATAGGTATAATCCCATATGAGGCATTGAACGACAGGGAGCTGACAGATCCCTGGGGGAGAATATGGGAGATGATGGATAATGAGGGGAACATTTTCCCCTTCTACAAGAAGGGCTTGATCGCTGGCCCGGAGGAATGGGAGAGGTGGCCTAAGCCTGACATCGACAAGCTGGCCGAGGAGGAGTACGAGTTCGTGAAAACAATATATGAGAAGTTTAAGGATGAGGACATCTACATCATGGCGACGGACGATTTCATAGGGATCTTCGAGTCAACATGGCAGAGCATGGGAATGGTGAACTTTTCAAGGCAGCTGATAAAGAACCCGTCCCACATTAAGGAGAGGTTCGAGTTTCAGACGAAGCTTATATGCGAACTGGTGAAGGCTAGCTTCGACGCCGGGCTCGAGGTCTGGGTTGAGTCAGGCGACCTAGCCTACAAGTCTGGCCCCATGATTAGCCCCGACGCTATGAGGAAGCTCCTCCTGCCATGCTACAAGAAGCTCGTTAACACGGCGCACAAGCTGGGAGGGAAATGCGTCCTTCACACGGACGGAAACATAATGCCCATCCTTGACCTGATAGTTGAGGCGGGGTTTGACGGGTTGCACAGCTTGGATCCGGTGGCAGGAGTGGACATAGCGGAGGTTAAACGGAGGGTGGGCGACAAGCTCTGCCTCCTAGGGAACATAGACGTCTCGTACGTTCTCTCCCATGGAAGCAAGGAGGATGTGGAGGAGGCTGTGAAGCGGACGATAGAGGTGGCAGCTCCTGGAGGAGGCTTCATACTTTCACCGACGAACATGCATCCGGGGGTTAAACCGGAAAACCTCAGGTGGATGGTTGAAGCAGCTAGAAGGTATGGAGTGTATCCTATAGGGCAAAGAGGGTGAAAGGGTGGACTTGCTGGCTGCTATAAGGGACTGCATAGTTAACTTTGACGAGGATAGGATCGAAGAGTACGTTGGAGAAGCTCTCAAGTCGGGTATTCCTCCCAGAGAGATCATAGAGAAGGGTGTTAAGGCTGGAGCTCAGATTGTAGGGGAGAAGTTTGAGAGGGGAGAGTACTTCCTCCCGGAACTGGTGATGGCTGGAGAGGTGATAAAGAAGGGTGTGGCAGTGCTGGAGAAAGCCGTTGCTGAGGAGGGAGAGGAGGCAAAGGAAGTAGTGGTCGTTGCCACGGTTCAAGGGGACATCCACGACATAGGCAAGGACCTTGTCGCGGCGATGCTTAAAGGGAATGGGTTCAAGGTTGTTGACCTTGGAGTGGACGTTCCACCCGAAAAAGTGGTTGAGGCCGTGAAGGAGCACGGCGCCAAGGTGGTGTGCCTGTCAATGCTCATAACCCCGGCGCTTGAAGGGCTGACGGCAACGGTGGAAGCCCTTAAGGAGGCAGGGTTAAGGGACAGGGTTAAGGTCGTCATTGGAGGAGCAGCCACGTCACTCGAAATGGTGGAAAGGTACGGTGTAGACTATTACGGCCACGATGCAAACGAGGCGGTAGAAATCTGCAAACAGATAATTTAACCTAACGGTGGCGCCACCCTTCCTCAATCAAAGCTGAGCTTAACCTCAACCCTTCCCGTGTACCCTCCCACTTCGACGGTGAACACTACCGAGCGCGGTGAAGGTGTACGCTCCACCCATTGGCAACCCGCCTCTTCACCAGCTTCCATTTTTTTCTCAACTGCTTCCCTGATATGCCGCATACTTCTCCCTTCCCCTTTTAAAGTACACGTAACAGCACATTACGGATACGGCACTCGCAACCCCCCAGAAGTAAAACATCATGTTGATTCCGAAGTTGTCCACGATGAGGCCGGATATCAGCGGCCCCCCAACCATCCCTACGCCTATTGCGACGTCGTAGAGGCTCATAACGGTGGCCATTCCGTATCTCCTCCCTATCTCGGTTCCCACCGCTAGGGCTGGCGCCTGAGCCATAACCGAGAAGAGCGACGAGACGAATGCGATGACGCCCATAACGGTCAGGTTTGGTATGAACGGCGTGATGAAAAGCCATACGGCGCTAAAGCCCATACCGGACAACAACATTTTCACCTTGTCAACCCTGTCCGCCAACACCCCCATAGGCGTCTGAACTATCGCGCCGACCATGAGAAATATGGCTAGGATGACCCCGATCTGAGTCGCTGAAGCGAGAAACTTACCGGCTAAGAATATTGGTAGAAAGGAGACGAGGGCGTTCCTAGAGAGCCCTGCAGCAGTCCTGTAAATCACTATAGCCTTCACGTAGTCATCTCTAATCGCCTCCCTCATTGAGGGCTGCAGTGCCCCGGGATTCTTATTCTTCTCTTCTTCACCCTTTGCTCTCCTCGTGAAGCGGCTAAATGGCAGCTCGTCGGATTCGGGCAGAAAGAACACCACCAGCGCCAGAGCTAACGCGCTGAACGTGGCCATCGCGTAGAAGGCTGCGGAGAAGCTGTAAGCGTCGGTTAGCCACCCGCCTATGAACGGGCCTGCAGCGAAGCCGACCATTAACGAGATCATGAAGGTGTTCATGTAGGTTCCCTCCTTCCC
>Ga0190363_1002379_pt1 | contig 10772 bp, 15 predicted proteins | sample 48721867_MG_FD_161272 | JGI IMG/M metagenome (GOLD analysis project Ga0190363, IMG submission 161272) | Hydrothermal vent microbial mat bacterial communities from Southern Trench, Guaymas Basin, Mexico - 4872-18-6-7_MG | ecosystem: Environmental > Aquatic > Marine > Hydrothermal vents >...
GCTCAGAAAATGTTCTTTGAATTTATCAGAGAAAAATCATAGAAGCTTCTCAACCTCACGCTCCAACTTCTCAACTATTCTAAGTCTTTTCTTCAATTCCTTCTTAACTTTGTCTATAGTCTTTACTAGCGTGGGGTCCTTTCTCTGCAGAATAGCCAAGTAGACGCTTACTAGATCGCCGAGCTGCAAAAGTGAAAACATTTTTGCAAGTTTAGAATTTCCTCTAGCTTTAACTTCCAGAAGTTTTCCAGCTTTCTTGAAAGCTATTTTCTTTGTTACTTCTATTCTTTCCCTTATTTCCGGCGGCTCTTCTGGATCACGCAAAAGAACGATTGAGAATTTTTTCGTGAGGCTTCTGGGGGCTTCCCAGCCTACTGCTTCATTATGGTTTAGTTCTGGAAAAACGTCGTGGTTGCATATTAGCTTGCTGTTCTCGTTGATTTGGGTTTTCCATCGGTGAGCAACAGAGGCGTATTGTCTAAATCCATAAATTATTGGAATCGTTCCGTAAAGTTCAGAGGCTAATTTTTTAGCTAAATTCTGCTCAAACAACTTTTTCACATGGTTTTCTTCAGATATTTCCCTCATAATCTGAATAGTTTCTTCAAGTTCATTTTCAATATGCGAAACTAGCCCTAGCTTCTCTATGGAAATTGCGAGCGGGAAGAACATGTATGGTAGCGCTGCACGCGGAGCGTAACCTTTCGGAATCAGAAGATAGGGAATTCCGAGTTTTTCACAGAATATTTCGAGATGCCCTCCGGAGGTTATTGCAAACAGTCTACATTTCCTCTTGTATGCTTCGATGAAGGCTGTTAGGGTTTCCTCAGTTTCTCCTGAATAGCTTATGGCGAAGACCAGCGATTTCTCGTTAATGTGACTGGGCAGCCAGTAATCGTTGCATATGTTGATGGGTATTGAAATTTTGTCTGAAAGCCAGTCTTTTAGGAGTTCTCCGCCTATTGATGAGCCTCCCATGCCCAAAACGGCGATGTTTACTGGATTTAGGTAACTTTTGGGGAATTCTATTTTTTTCGCAAGTCTTATGGCTTTAACGGCCAATTCTGAAGCATCCAATGAAACTTTAAGCATTCCGCTTTTGTCTATTTTCTTTATCTCTTCGAGATTGTCAAGCATTTTTGTGTCTGGCAGAATTTTCACCAGCCATGAATTATGCAGCTTTAAAATAAAAGTGTAAGCATTCTAGCTTTGGCTTAGAATTTTTAGGGTTTCCTCAAGTATTTTCTCAGCTGTTGGCGAGGCCTTCACTACGGGAATTATTGTTGGTGGAACGCTTGGAATCCCCTCTACTTGTAATGTTTTCGAGTATTCCGGCATGTCTGCTACGCAACTGTCCAGAACAAATATTTTCGATTCTTTCGGATAAAATCTCATTTCGAAGCACAGAAGCTTTCCATCCTTCCAAAATAGCGGCTTAACATCATTACATAACGCGCACCATACAATATCCTCAACCCTTCTATTTTTAACATTGTAAACCTATGAATTTCTTTAGGTTTAATAATAACATTTAAAAAGGGCAAAAACCGTTTTTATATCGAAAAATATGCGAAAAAGAGGAAGGAAAAATGCGAACAAGAAAAATGGAATGGTTTGAAAGATTTAAAACAGGAAAACGAGCGATAAATTACATTAAAGCCAAAAAATCTGGAAGCGAACAAACGATTAAGATGATTTCGCTATCTGTTTGGGACTTCTGCGAATTTAAAGGAATCTATAACCCCGACAAGATATTTGAGGAATACGTTAACCTCGTTAAAAAAGATGAAGACGAAGGGTTAGAACAAATTGACTTAGAATTAGATACATTCTTCAATTGGCTCGTTGAAGAAAAAGGTAACAAGCGAAGTAGCGCTGCGGTTAAACACGCATACGTTAAATCTTGGCTTAAGTATAATTCAAGGAAATTTAAGGGCAGATTTGGCTCTCCGAAATATATAAGCAAAAAGATTCCACCGATAAGTAAGGAAGATTTGAAAACAGTTTTGGAATATATGGACATACGCGAACGGGCGCTAACGTTGTTCCTTAAAGATTCAGGTATGTCAATTTCGGACGCTTTGCGATTAAATTACGGAGATATAAAACGAGAATTCGAATCGGGCAAAAAATTCATCCATATTCACGCAATACGCAAAAAGGAAAACGTTGAATACGACACGTTTATAGGACCAAACGCAATCGAAGCGTTAAAGGTTTATTTACAAGAAAGGAAAAATAGGGGAGAAGTAATAAACGACGATTCTCCGCTTTTCGTAACGAAATGGCGACCGTTTAATAGGTTAGATGCCAACACAGTCTTTATGATGTTCGCCAACGTTTCCAAATTATCTGGCATAAAGATTAGCGCGCATAGGCTTAGGAAGTTCTTCGACACGTATATGTCAATGCGTATCCGCCACCCTGTAATCCTGAAATACTGGATGGGACATAAATTAGCGAGCGACGTAGAAGCGCGATATATTATTCCACCAATCGAGGAACAGCGACGCCTATACGCGGAGGCCTACTCGCAAATAGATCTTTCGCCTAAACCGAGCGAACTGGAAATATTAATCGCAGAGACAAAGGCGCGATTACAAACCTTAGACCCGAACCAGCGAAAATTATTCATCGAATCGCTAAAATTCAGAAGACCCGATTTAATAAACCATCCCGAAATAAAGAAAATCCTCAAAAAACTAAGCGCAGAAGGAGGACTAGCGCCCCAACCGAAATATAAGGAAATCAGCGAAGAAGAACTCTTGGCGCATTTAAACAACGGTTGGAAAATCGTTCACACGTTGAAAAACGGGCGAATAATCGTTAAGCGATAAATCTCCTCCCGTTTTTTCTGGAGAATCCTGATATTAGAAGTATGTTATTTTTTCAATTTTGTTCAATCTTAACCTGTCCGCCCAAAAACGCGGAGATTATCCGCGGGAGAGCCCGCCAATTTCGCAGTCAATTTGTTCCCGCGGTTGGCTTCAATGCGGAGCGATGCGGCGAATCGATTGGAATTGATGCGGCGCTCGGACTTCCAGAAATCTTATACGCGGGCAGAAAAAACGCGGAGATTATCGGCACCGCACGTTAGCCAAGCGATGAATTGCCGAACTTGTTAGGACTGATGAGGACACCTAGCATTTTTGAAACGGTCGAGTCGCCTTTAAGATTTCCAATAGACCAATATGTTATCAACTGAAATTCATATCACGGAAGATTAATTTTCCACATAGCGAGGGATAAGATTTAGAAAAATCATTTGCATCTTTGTATCTTAACGAGCCATTGCGCACGTTTACCACGTTCCCGCGTAACATATCCATTTTGTTCAAGGGTTGATATAATTCGCCCCGCAATTGTTGGATGGATATTTAAGTATTCAGCAATTGTTTTCTGGTCTGCTTCCTTTTTGCGTATGAGGAACGATATAATCCTCGTCGCATAATTCGCATATCGTTGATTCCTGAATATGTCAAAAAATTCTAACTCCATATCCTGCATAAGAACATTATCGGTAATGATATTTTCGACATCTTCCACAGTAACCTTATCCGCGTTTCGTTCAATCATGTCTTCGAGGCACAATTGGATATAACGCATAAATCTCCTGAAAATACCTCGGCTTAGCTCTGCGATTAACATCAAGCTATCCCTTGTGAACGGTTCGTAATCTTCAAAACGCATCAAAAATGCATGAACCAATTCATCTGGTTTTAACGGGCGCAATTCGACAATATCCATTTTCCTCAGAAAAAAATGTTGTTGGCGTTTAACAAGTTCTTTCTGGAGGAAAACAACGATGTTTACCTGATAACGTTTTTTTGCATCGGATTCAATTAATTCAAACCATTCATATTGCTGTCGTAAAAACCTCCAAATTTCGTAAAGAATATTTAAATCCTTATTGATTCGGCGAATGTCCTTTGTTCCATAATCGGGCATGTCGATAAAAACTGTGTGATGATCTTGAAAAGTTTCCATATAAAATTCGAAATCTTCTGGTTTCCATTTAACAGTTAACACCTTTTGATAATCACCCGGACTACCATATTTTTTCTCGAACCATTTCATTAATTTCCATTTCAAAGCTTTTAACAACGCTGATTTGCCTACACCGCTTTGTCCGATAACTCCGATAAGTAAGCAGTCTCCATAATCTCCACCTAACATTGTTAATTTATTGAAAATCTTTTTAGCCTCTGGAGTCCAATAGTAAAATCGTTCATCAAAAACGGTATCTTCAGCCCTATTACGCATGGCCCATCCGAGGATTAATTTAACGCGTTCTTTATCCATTTTAACCACCAGTTTAAGATGCAAAGATACAAATGATTTTTGTAAATTTTATCTTTTCTTTTTCCTAGGAAGATTTTCCGTGAACATTATTCCAACGAGCTCGAATATCGCAGTTTAAATTCGGTTAAGGCAACCCAAGCGTTTTTGAAACGCTCGTGTCCTCTATACCTCCAACAGCGTAACTTGCCTAAGCGGTTTCTTTTTCACCTCCGCGGGTGGATTAAGCAGTTCTTCAATGTCCTCGATGCGCCCAATGTAACATGCATCAGATGGGTTGACTGAATGGATGCAGTAAAAATACTGATGGCGCCTATCCCCATTTCTTTGGAAACGTAAGACTCCAATTTTTCCGCAAATCGGGCACCTAATTTGCTTACCGTGATATTTATTGTATCTCCTTTCAAATTCTTCCTCTGAAAGCCTCCTTTTGATTTTACTTAACCTAGCACGCCTACGCTTAAATTCCTCGGCGGATTCAAACGTTTCCATTTTTTAACATCTCCCTTATCGCTTCCCTAACGAACCCGCTTATCGTGCAGCGTTCAACCATGCGTTTAAATTCGCTTTCGCTTACCTCGAAAATTTCAGGGTTGCTTTGGCGGTATCTCTCCTTGCGTTGGCGAATTACTTCGCGAATCCTGTTCAATGTGTCCTTGTCGATTCGAACCGTGATTTTCTTGTCGTATTTCGGTTTCAGCGGTTCAATTTTATCCTTTACGGCGTCAATCCAAACGGTTTTTTCTCCTTTAGGGTTTCCGCATTTCATGCACCAGATTCCGGGCATATACTCTTCAATTTCATAAACTCTTCCGCATCGTGGACATCGAACTCGAATCATGCATGCCACCCTAGGGGAAACCCGCGAAGCTGGGCGGGAGGCGGGATGCGTTCACCACCCTCGCCATTGGTTTCGCCCAACCGCCCCCCTACGGGCTAAATGGGAGGGGATAGGAGGTGGAACCCTAGGCATCGCTGTGCGAGACCCCGCGGGTTTCTTTCCCCGTGATTTATACGGATTTAAAAAATGGGGTTACTGCTGAGTTTCTTTTCGCTGTTTATCTATTTTTTCGTTGCCTCATCGATTTTCCGCTGAACGTATTCGGCAACTTCTTTCGCTAACGCCCTAACATCTTCATCTGCGGTTAATCTGCGTTTATACTTGCGAATTAACCAGAACAGTTCGCTTTCCACCTTTCCTACTCCTCCTTAAACCAGATTTCGGAGTCAAAATCCACCGAGGGTTTGACATATGGCTTGCTTCTGCCGTAAGCCAATAAATGCACATCGTGTTGCCAGAGTTCATAGGCCTGTATAAGTTCTTTGGGAGTTTGCGGTATTTTCAGTTCAACCGTGCCTTGAATCTTCATTTCGTTATCGCAATTGGGACAACGGAACTCGCTTTCAATCTTCCAAACTTTATTGGGTTCAACTTCGGCGTGGAAGGCCTTATCGCCATACATGCAGATTTCCTTAAACAAGCCTTGGAGTTCAACCGCGAATCCTTCGCGTCCGCATGCACCGCAAACGTATCGGAGACCTCTAGGAGCCAACTTATCCAAGTAATAATCATCTGCCGGAAACTTACCACCTGAAATTTCTGTTTTTATTTTCAAAACTCCGGCGAAATAATGCTCGATTTCTCCGTGGAACCGTTCTTGTTTCGCTTTTTCAATCAACGAATCCGGAATTGAAAATTCAAGAGTTCCTCTTGCGACCATATTGCAGTTCGGGCATCTACGCGAGAAATCTTTGATTTCGTTTACAACTATTGTCTCCTGAACTTCGCCCTGAGGAGATTTAAACGGCGCAAGCGTTTCGTTCACGAAATCAACGACTTTTGTCCTTGAAAGGCTAACTGGTTCCATTTCCGTTCCGCAGAAGGCACACGTAAGGTTGAAAGTCAAAAATTTCTTTGATTTTTCGACTCTTACCTTGGCGCCTTCGACTTCAAATTCAACGTCGCAGTCGTAAAACTTGCACCTCTTTGTTTCTCGGCGTGTCCGCGCTTTCTCCAGTTTTTCTTCAACCTCTTTAGGATAGACAATTAGCTTTTCTTTTTTCGGTTCAACCTTCGGTTTTTCTGGTTCGTTAGGTTGAATCCACGCTGCTGCCTTTTTAGAATTCATTTTACTCTACGCTCCCAACGATTCCCGGGCGGACAATTATTCTGATTAAATCACCGTTCCCGCTTGCAGAATCGACCGCGATTCCGAGATAATCCTCTTCGCTACCGTCCCTTGCGATTGGAACCATTCTGCCCTCCTTACCAGCTTCATTGGTTGGCTTCACGTAGTCGCCCGCATCGATTGCAGCGCCAGCGACAACGTAAATTATAGGTTTCCCGACAACAACTGCGACACGCTCGCCGGCTGAAACCGTTTGGAGACTCACGCCGATTGGAGCCTTAGTTGTATCTGTCGCTGGTGCAACCTTGTCATCGCCTGAAATATAAACCGCTTGCCCTCTTGTAATATTCTCCGACGCTTCGAAATCGATAATATTGCCCGGAAGCGCGTCAATTTGGCCAGCTTCAGGCATGCTTTCCTTCACCTCCTTCTTCCTTTTTCATTCTTTGCATGTCACGCGTCAATAAGACGGTGACCGTGTCATCTAAGGTTCGCAGCCCCCATTTCCTTTTGAGATAATGCAAAAACTCCGCCAGTTCTTCAGGAATCGAAACATTAATTCTTCTCAAAATTTCACATCTCCTGTTTAAACTTTTTATGTTTTGTTTAAACGCGCATCCTAATTATAATTATTTTTTGCTATATATAAACATTTGGTTTCTGTTTATACAGTTTATACAATCATCAACGAAAGGTCTCCAAAATCTCAACAATGAACTCCAAGCAATTAGCGCAATACCAGCGGTCTAACTCTAAAATGTAAACGCAAAAGGTGAATTTTCCGCAGATGTCGCATTTGGCGCGCATAATAAACGAGTTTTCGGGTTCACGCGCAGAAAAAAAGGGGAATTGAGGGTGCTTCAACGCTTTTCACCTAACCGCTTGGGGAATCGTGTCCGTTCCACGTAAGGGTTAACGCGTAGTCACCCGGTGTTACATCGGAGGGAATTTGTATTTCGATATACCACATTAGAGCTTCCGAGAAGAAAGGTGTTGAATAAATCTCTCCGGGTTCTAATTTATAGTATTCCGCGAAATTTTCGTTTTTGATGTAAATCGTAAAGTTTACTCCTTCCGGTAGGCCATCGGTTAAATTATAGCTTGCATAAAGCATGTAATCGCCTGTATTAACGAGATAATAAGCGTATGTTTGGTTTGCGCCTTCTGGAAACGTATAAGTTTGCCCTGCGTCTAAATCTCCGAAATCAATAGCAACTAACTCGGTTGTTCTGTCTGTGTCATAAACTTTAAACGCGTAACCTTTGATGTGCATAGTTATATCGACATGCCTTGTTACCATAATTGCAGCGATTGCGACGCTTACAACCGCAAGGATTGCAACCGCCAAAACCCAAAGCGGAACTGAGCGTTTAAGGATTTTCATTTCCCTTTTCCTCCTCGTTTTACGGGCGATTATAACTTTTAAGCCTTTTCCTTTTATAAAATTTTATATTAGGCGCCAAATATACCGATTTTCAAATTTGCCTCAATGATTAAGCGTGAAATTCTGAATCCTTGAAAAATTCAAGCCAAGAGGTTAAATAGACCTCAAATCTACGTTTAAAATCGAGGAAAACAAAAATGGTTAGCCCCTATATGAAAATGAAACGTAAACTTTTACGCGAAATCGAAAAACTACGCGAAGAAAACGAAAAACTACGCAAGGAAAACGAACAATTAAGACACCAATTAGAAAAACACGTCTGGGGCGAACCTTGGGAACAAGAATACTGGGATAGATTTGAAGATTTAAGCGACCGCGAATTAATCCGATTAGCCCGCGCCTGTTTAGACCGCGGGGACTTCGAAAACGCCAAGGATGTCCTAAGCGAAATCCAGCGCAGGCACCCGCATTCGGAGGTTCGCGACGACCTAAGCGAGATTAATTCTATCCTTAACCGAATTTACGAAAACCTCAAAATAATCGAATCCGTATCGTGGAGGGAAAACTAAAATGCGAAAATACGCGCTGAAAGTTTTAGATTCCAAACACGGTTTACTGAAAGAATTTCCGTTGCAAAACGCTAAGCCCGTTTGTCCAAGTTGTCCCCTTTTTTCTAAATGTATCGACCGAAAAGTCGCTGAATTTCTCGGAATTGAAATCGTGAAATGCGATGTTTATTCGCGGGTAAACGGGAGGTAACGAAAATGATTCATATCTGCGAAAAATGTTTTCAGCGCCTTTATCGACTCGCGAAAGACCGCGGGATAATTTGGTGCGCGAACGTTACTCCGAACGACGAAGACAACCTCTGCGACATTTGCCAAAACGAACACGCGATTTTTGTTTTCGCGCATAACCGCGACTGTCACGGTTGCCCGATGGAAAATAAAGCCCTCTGCGAAGGCGTTGGAATACATATTCCGCTATTCCTTAATCGCCCCAAATGTTTATCCTGCGACAGGCACCCGATATATTCCCTTTTTGAATTTTTTGTTCCCTCTTCAAAATCTAAAGGAGGTGATAAACCGTGAAGAAAACAGGAAAAATCAACAAATACGGTTTTATACACATCGATAAAGACATTTACAACGCTTTGGGGCTTCCGCGTAAACAGGATATTCCATTAGAGATAACCGTTAACGCGGAAACGAAAACCATAACGTGCAAAATCCTCGAAAAAGCGCCCGAAACGAAAACTAAGCCCAAAACCAAATAATCCCCTTTTATTTTTCAAGGTGAAAAACAATGAGAATCGTTATCAGAAAAATTTTGTTTTTGTTATCTGCTTTTCTGATATCTTTGGGGTTCAACACGTTAGACTGCATGATTAATGCTTTCTATTGGGAACCTTGGAGGGAATGGTTCCCCAATGGAATGTGGGCTATGGCACCCAACGATACGCCATTCTTTAACATTTTTAATCTCAACTGGTGGATTTGCTACGTTTTCTTCGGAATATTACCTCTTTCAGGTGGATGCTTGATTTTAGGATACTTACTGGGGGGAAAATCGTGAGCAAACAACCTTGGTGGAACAACCCGAAATTCAAAATTGTCGAAATCAAAAAAGGCACGTATCGTTGCCGATGCATTTGCGGATACGAATTTGAAGTTCCTGAAGATTTGCCCCAACGCGGAGAACTTTATGGACTCGACGTTTTCATAGTTTATTGCCCGATATGCGGGCGAAAGTTACGGTTTTCAATTGATGATACACCGTATTACATACCGACCTAAAAATTTCCTCGTTTTTTCTCATTTTGAATTTTATTCCCTTTTTTGGCAATTAAGTCGTAGAAAATTCTAAACCTTGACATTGTAAACCACAATCTTCAGCTCATTCTTTTTCTTGTTCATGCTTGTGTACCTCCCATCTGCCATTTCATCTCCAAAACTTAATGGTTACCCAAAATCTTTTCTCTTAAAAATAGCATTTTCAAGTTGAGAAAGCCATGAATTGGACTCCCAAGCTTTCAATAGCAATTCCCGCCTCACTTGTCTCAGACACGCCGCATTTACGCGAAAAAACATATAAAATTGGAATGATAGGAAGGGCAGCCGCAATATTCAGAGTAGAAGAAATAGTAATTTATCCGGATCAGCCAGATAAAGACCAGAGAAAAGATGCAAGACTAATTGAACTTATTCTCTCCTATATGGAGACTCCGCAATACTTGAGAAAGAGAATTTTCAAATTGAGACCGGAACTGCGTTATGTGGGCGTTTTGCCTCCGCTACGAACTCCACATCATCCAACAACCAGTCATTCTAGCGATTTAAGAATTGGAGAGTGCCGCGAAGGAATAGTAATTTCATCAAGTAGGAAAGGCTCAAAAGTCTATATTGGAGTTGAAAAGCCAGCATTCATAAAAGGAGTTAGACTTCCAGCCGGAAGGCGCGTAACGGTAAAAATTAAAGATTTAAAACGTGAAATTGAAGCAGTTTTGGTTGATAGAGAAGAGATAAAGGATTACTGGGGTTACAGAATTGTTGTTTCGGAGAAGAGTCTTGGCAAAATGCTGAAAAATTGGGATTTAATTATTGCAACTTCAAAGTATGGAGTTCCTTTTATGAAGGTTAAAAAGGAGCTCACTCAAAGGTGGTTGAAAGCTAAAAGGAGAATTATTCTTTTCGGTTCACCTTCAGCTGGATTATACGAAATCTTAGGGCTGGAAGGGTTAAATCTCGATGAAATCGCCGATTTTGTTGTGAATACTATACCTTTACAAGGAGTTGGAACTGTAAGAACCGAGGAGGCTGTTTATGCTTCACTTGCAATTTTCAATCTCTTTATTTCAAGCGATAATCAAGTTTAAATGCAACATTAACAAAGGATAGCCTATGCAATTCGACATAACAATGCCAATATTCCTATTCCTCTTATGCTTTGCATCAATCAAA
>Ga0190363_1002380_pt1 | contig 10766 bp, 8 predicted proteins | sample 48721867_MG_FD_161272 | JGI IMG/M metagenome (GOLD analysis project Ga0190363, IMG submission 161272) | Hydrothermal vent microbial mat bacterial communities from Southern Trench, Guaymas Basin, Mexico - 4872-18-6-7_MG | ecosystem: Environmental > Aquatic > Marine > Hydrothermal vents > Microbial...
TGTGTTGGTGTCGGCGACGATATCGACCTGACCGGCGAGCGTGTTTATATCCTTCTGCTCTATCTGCCCGCCCATCAGGAATCTGAAGAAGGAGAAACGTCCCCTCATGCTCCTTCTGGAAAGGGCGCTTTGCCACATGGAGTTCAACAGATCGGCCAGCTCCTGGGCGTTGGAGTATTCAAGCTGATAGACCACGGTGGTCTCCTGATGCTCCTCAGGCGTTGGGACATCCAGCTCTTTGATGAACTCATCTATGAGCTCGAAGTTCTTGGCGGGCGACGTGGAGACTATGACGGCGTTTAAGGTCGGGTAGGCCACCGCCGAGACGTTTCCGGCCAGAGATCCGCCGACCGTCCTCCTCTGTCTTCGCGGGATGAAGAAGAAGGGCATCGGCCCCCGCTGGGTTCCGCCGTACATGTTGGTTATGATCTGAGCGACGTTCTCGGCGTCGGCGTATTTCAGCTTATAAACCTTCGTGGCCCACTCCTGCTCAGGGATGCTCTGATCCATCTGTTCTATGAGCTTATCTATGACGGGGAAGTTCTGCGGATTTGTGGCGATGATGACGGCATTTAATCTGTCGTCCGCCACCATGTTGACCGTTCCCTGGATGCCTGCCACGCCTGCCTGTTCCTCCGGCCTCCTCCTCTCGCGTATCCACCAGGGCAGGTTTCTGTCAACGCCCTCAAAGAGGGTTTGGAGGCTATCCACCACGATCTGAGCGTCGGCGTTTTTAAGCAGATAGAACTTGACAGTTTGCTGCTGCTCGGTCGGGTATTGATCGAGCTGTTTTATCAGGTTCTCGATTATGGGAAAGTTACGGGGATCGGTGACAACTATGACGGCGTTCAATCTGTCCTCGGCGGTCACCCTCACCTCGCCGACGATCCCCATTCCGGCGGCCTGAATTCCCTCGCGCCTCATCCTGAGCCTACGTTCGGCCGACCACATCCTCACCCTCCATCGCTCCCACGATGGTGCCGTGCGGGCGCCGGTTCCCAACAGTTCATCCAGCAGATTGGCCACATCCTCCGCTATGGCATATTTCAGTTTGAATATCTTCATCTCCATGTTGGCCGTCGGAGATTGGTCCAGCTTTTTGACCAATTCCTCTATGTAGGCTATGTTCTCCTCTGAGGCCTTGACGATGAGCGAGTTGGTGTTGGCGTCAGCCGTTATCTCGATTCTACCTCTCAGCAGATCCAACGCCCCGCCGCTCTCTATGGTGCGTTTGACGAAATCCTTTATCTCCCCCGGCCTGCGTCCCCTTATCTTCCGCAACACGTTTTGCACCACGCCTTCCATCTGGAACACCTGTTGGAGCGTCTGGGCGAGGGAGGTGGCGTCCGCGTATTTGAGCTCGATTATCTTGACTTTTATCGGCACCTCCGGCTCGGCATCTATGACGCTTATGATCTCGGCTATCCTGCGGATGTTGGAGGCGACGTCGGTTATGACGAGGGCGTTGGTGTTAGCATCGGCGAATATGACGGCGTTCTGCGAGACCATCCCCTTGAAGGCGTTCACCAGCTCTTGTGCAGTGGCATATTGAAGCGGTATCACCTGGGTGATCACCTGATCCGTAGGTTTGATCTTCTCCGGGTCCTTCCCCACGAAGACGGGCACCTTCATCCTGACGGCCTTGGCGATCGTCGTGATTATGATCGTCTTATCGGTCTGAATCGTGGTCAGCCCCAGCTGTGATAACCCCGATTTTATCTGCTCCAGCGCCTCCTGAACCGTGACGTTTTTGAGGTTGACCAGCGATATCTTCTTATCCTTTATGTCCTCCTCGGCCGCTATGATGGTCAGATTCGTCTCCGAGCTGAGGAACCTCAACAGCGAGGGTAGATCGACATTGACGAAGTCCAGTGTTATTCTCTTGGCCTTGTTATCCGGGCCTCGCTCCTCGACCTTCATGACGTTTTTGCCGGGCGTCCGGTCTCCGGGCCCCTGAGCGAGGACGGGCAAGCAGACGGCTATGAACAAGGCAACCATCAAAAGGCTTATCGTCCATCCGTATCTCTTCATAGCAAGCTCCCCTTCGAATGTTTATTTTAAGGTGCTCTTCAGAGGAACCCGACGAGGGCCCCCACCTTTCATCCTCTTCATCTTCTCCATAACCTTTTTCCTCTCAACCTTTTTCCTCTCCTCAGGGGAAAGTCCCCTCCACTTTTTGGCAGGGAAGCCGGGAGGCGGTGGCGGACCGCCCTCAGGGATGAACCGAGGAGGTGGCTTGAACTCCTTAGGCGCTTTCCCACCGCCCGGTCTACCTCTTGACGGCCCACGGCGACCTCCCTTTGAGGCGAGAAAGCCGATCTTATCCAAGTTCAGGTTGACCTCACCGTCGCCGACCTTCAGGATCACCTTTCTGTGTTCAATCCTCTCCACAGTGGCCTCTCCGATCCTTTCCCCCTCAGATACATAGTAGGCCTTATGGGTATTGTTATCGTATATAAGAGCCCTGCTTTTGCCCTTTCCTTCGACTATCACCGTGCCCAGGAGGGTGTATGACGGCCCCCTTTTGCGCTCTCTGTATCCGAGAGGTCGAAAGAGGTTGTTCCGAACTATCACCTCATAATCAAGTCCCTTACCGGTCGATTCGCCTTCGTCGATTATCCTCTTTATCTCAGCCCGCAACTTCGGATTTTTCTTGAACTCTTCGAAGACCTTCTGTCGCAGTTTGGGATTTTGCCTCAGCTCCTTGACCGATACCCCCCGCTCCTTGGCGACCTTGGCGATCAGCCTCAAGGCCTTCTTGGGCATTCCCTGGCCGAGAGCATGATGGTTGAATGAAACCATCATGAATCCTACGATCAAGAGGGTTAATACCTTCGGGATCGTCGATTTCAAATTCGCTCACCTCCTCCAAGTCAAAGGGCGTTAGCTATGATCGTCAACTGCACGCCGAGGATACCCTTTTCCTCGTCGGCCACCCCTATTCTAAGTCCCCTCGGTTCCAGCCATTTGGAGGATTGCTGTAGGCTGAGTATAAATTTGACAAGGCTTTCCAATTTCGTTTTGAAAGTCATATCCACGTAGTAGATTCGAGGTTTATACGAGGCGGGAATGCCTGTTATCAGCGCTAAAAGATCGTTTCTCTTCGCCTTAACCTCCTGGTTATATTGCATGAGAAGTTTCAGGGCTTCCTGTGAGTTCACCCTTTCCATTTGGGGTTTATTTTGAGGTGATCCCTCCTCACCGCCTTCCGACGTCACATCACCTGCCAGTTCGCTCAGGATGTTGGCTATCTCCTCCTCCATGGGCAGAGGTTGCTCCTCCTCAGATGGTATCTCAGCCAGATATTCGGATATGATCCCTTCGTATTCCTCCTTGGTAAGCGGGTTGCCGGTTTCCATAATTTTCCGCGCCACCCGTAGTTTCAACTCCTTTGGAAGTTGAGTTGGCAGAAGTGGGAAAACGAGGTGGGATTTAATCGGGCGGTCGTTTTCGATCGATTTCATCTGTAGCTCAAGTTCGGCGGCGTATAGCTCTTTGACGAGATTGAGTTTTGTCTTCTGGGAGATGGGAATCGGTTTTGTTGAAACGACCGGTCTGACGCCCAACTGGTCGATCTTCCTTATGCCCGATTCCTTAGCGATCTGGGAAACCCTACCTATTATCGCCGCCTGCTCATCTCCCTCTTCGAAGACGGAGGAGCGTAGCTCTTTAAGCTGATCCAAGCTTTGAAAGCCGCCTAACATATTTCTGTATCTTATTATCTCGTTCGCCGTTGCCGAATCGAGTCCTTCCACCTTCATCAGGTCGAGGAAGGTGGCTTTGTTTATATCCTTTTTCCCCTCCTCATTCCCGATGGAGAACCTCTCTGAGATCTTCTTTATCATCTCATCCGATATGATCGGCTGATCTGCCACACCCAATTCCCTTTGCACCCTCATCTCCAGCAGTTTCATCGCCCCTTCCATCTGTGCCAGTTTCTCAGCCGTTTCAAGCCGGTTCCGTTTATCGTTCAGCTCAGCATATGCCTCCATCCAGCCTGAGATAAGGGGCCATATGAGGAGATAGAAAGCCGTAAAGACGACGGCCACTCCTAATATCCCAAGTCCTACCTTTTCCCTTGTGGTTAGCTTCCGCATCGTCTCACCTTCCAGCCTCTGCCACTTGGCTTTCACCGGCACCGGAGGAGCCGGCGATGATTTCGTTTGCCTTAGGAGAGATCTTGAAACTTATCTGGACCTGAAGTATCGGCCTCTTGTTCTTCTCCACCGAGGCGATCTGACCCTGCTTGACATCCTCGAAGAGAAGCGATCTATCGATCTTGCGTATCGCCTCGCTTATAGCATCGTGCGAGGAGGCCTCCACGCTGATCGTCACCTTGCCGCTCTTGTCGATCTGTAGGTTGGTGAAGGCGATCTTCGTCCTATCCGGGAACATCAGGCTCAACTCTCTCAGCACATCCAGCGGGGAAACCTCTGGCTTCATCAAGTCAAGCATAGCGAGGTTTTTAAGGAGCATAGACCTCGACTGCTGGCTGGTCTTCTGCATTTTCAGGAGTTGGGAGTTGATATCAGCGAGCATCCCATCGACGTGGTTATCCCAGAGGGTGAGGCCGGTTCCCAACAGAGCTATCCCCAGCACAGCCGCTGCGGCATATGAGATCGCCTTCGTGAGGAATCGCTTCCTCTCCCTTCGCTCCCTCTCCTCCGGCGGGATGAGGCTTGCGAGCTTAACGCCGTCGATGGCGACCGTCGCAAGGCCGAGGGGAAGGGCGAAGAGGTCATCGTCCGGTTTTACCTCTTCACAGCCTGGGATCGATTCCGCCGGACTCCATCTCACCACTTCCACGTTGAGCCTCTCCCGCAAGTATCCCTCCAGCCCCCGCAATCTGGCTCCGCCACCGCAGAGGAGGATCTTGGAGGGGCTGACCCTTGTCTCGCCGATCATCCCGCTCAGGAAGGCCTGGATCGATCTTTCGACCTCCAGGGCCAGCCTCGAGGCCCATTTCCTGGCCGTATCGAGAATCAAGCGGCGCCTTTCATCCCCCTCATCTTCGGGCTCCGATCCTTCCGTCTCGCCCGGCAGACTCAGATCGGAGGAAGGCAGATAGGCCTCCTGATGCTTAATCCTCTCGGCCTCCCCAAAATCCACGCCGAACGTCCTGGCGATCGAAGCGGTCAGCGTATCTCCGCCGACGGGGAAGCTCCTGGAGAAGGCCAGCCTTCCGGCGAGGATGATGCCCATATCGGTTCTGCCGGCGCCGATATCCAGGAAGAGCACGGGGGATTGGCTCACCTTCTCATCGACCGCCTTACCCGCGGCTAGGGCTGTGGCGAAGGCCGAGGGGATGAGCATATCCGGCTTGACGTCAGCTTCCTCCAGTATGGACATGTATCTTTCCACATCATCTCTTCGGGCGGCGACGAACTGCAGGGATAGCCTGCCCTCGCTCTCCACGACGTTCTGTATATCCCCTATCGCCTTCTCCATGGGGAAGGGCATATCGGGGGCAACCTGCATCTCCACAGCGCTTCTGAGGTTCGCCTCATCCCTGGCTCGGGGCAGGTTCGCCACGTCCCTCACCACCACCATCGAACGGGGGATCGAGGCGATTATCACCTTCCCTTTCATCCCCTTGACCGCGCTCCTCACCGCTTCAACTATCATCCCATCCTCAATCCTCGGCGAGGAGGATCTATCCAGGGTGACGTGAGCGTGCTTTATCACGCCGGTTTGCCTATCCGATACCTCCACGAGGAGGCTTTTAACGGCATTCGTTCCTATGTCTACGGCTAGGTATCTCATCTCTGTCTCCAGAGTTTGATTTCAATTCGATCTCCGGTTCTATCCACCACACCCATACAATACCCCACCTCTTTGCCGTCATCGGAGATCCCATACGATTCCACCCTGAACACGTCCGATCGGACGGTTATCATCGGGCCGAGCTGCTTGAGCGTATCCGGGTCCATCCCCTCCACGTCCATCAGATCTCCGAGGCTCTGGAAGGGTTGACCTGAGCTCTGGGGGTTGTCCTCATCCGCCGATCGGGCCTGAACGATCGCCTGTGCCTTCTCCTCGTCCATGCCCGGCAGGATCTGAAGGATCTCGATCGGGACGGTGTTGATGTTGATCAATCCCGGCACAGCCCCTTCATCGTGGACCGTGATCTTATCCGCTATACCTTTGAACTCGTCCACAGTTATGACCTTCGCCTCCCTTATCTGATCCGCGTTTCGATACCCTCCGATCTCGTCTCTGTATCTTATCACGTCCTCAGCTATCCCGTTATCAAATCCGGGTAGCGATGCCAACTCACCCTCATCGGCCGTGTTGATGTTAATCCTCTTCTCATCGCTTTCCCCGGAGGTCTTGATCCGATCCCTGACGTCGCTGAAGGTCTTTTCCGAAACGGCCGGCACGTCTAAAAGGTCGAATATGCTATTGAAGGGGTGTTGTTCCCTGTAATCCACGATCGATTGGGCCTCAGCCTGTGTGAATATCGCCCTGCCCTCATCATCCGTTATCTGGGTTATCTGGTTCACGTCCGCCGTGGCGATATTGACCGGCTTCTCCTCGGCGTTCGGGTCGAAGGATCTGGCGGCGGAGTAGACGGTCAAAGTCTCGATGAGCGGGATCGGCTGCTGTTCGTTCATCTCGCCAGTGACAAGGCCGAGCTTGACCTGAAGGGAGGAGTTCGAGAGGGCGGAGGAGGCCGTCGATGAGGTGGTGGAGATAGTCTGTGTGGTCTGGGCGGTCTGCTGGGCTGCGGTCCCGCCCGTTCCATAGAGCAGCTCTTTGGTCATCCCCTCCACCTCGGCCAGCTCCCCCACGGTACGGAACTTTCTCTGATCTCGTCTCTGGACGATGGCCTGAGCGAGGCCTTTGGCCGTATCCTCATCCGCCCCGGCGAGCTGTATCAGTCCGGCCAACACCCCTTCATCCGCCGTGTTCAGATTCACCTTCGCCGATTCATCCTCGATCTTCACCCTGTATTTAAGCGTCTTACCTTCCACCAACGGATCGTCTATCTCGCCTTCCCCCTCCTGAGCCCAGTCCTCATCGAGGGAATCGTACGGGGTTTCATCCTCTTTAAGCGATATGAGACTTGCCTCGAATCCGGCCTTAGCCACGTAGAACAGCCTCGTTCTGTCGGCGAAATTCGCGTCGATCCTCCGTTCAAGCCCCGTTGAGTAGAGGAATTCGGTGGCCAAGACGGTCAGTATCGTCAGGATCCAAAGGGTAGCTATGAGCGAGAAACCCGATCCCCTCACGGCCTGCCACCTCCCGGAAACGGCTGAGGTCCCCCTCCGCCAGGCCCTCCTTGAGCTCCGGGCATGGCGCCCTCTGGGGAGATCTCCTTGCTGAGATTAAGGTAGGCGATCGTCATCTCGGTCACGGTGACCTTACCCTTCTCATCGGTAACTGAGAGGGTTATCATGACCGCCTTTGGCAGCTGTCCCTCCTGTTCCTGCATATCCCAGTAATCGAGCCAATCCTCGCCGTCGAAATATTTAAGGTCAAGCATGAGGACGTTTTCGGCTATGACCTCGGCCTTCAAAACAGCCTCGCTCTCCCCCGTGGCCTTGAGCTGCGATTCGCTTTGATACATCATCTGATACTCCTGGCCCTGCGTCTCCTCGGCCTCGATCAGATCGGCCGGCGAGACCTCCCCCTCGAAGACCTGTGAGAGTCCGTCATCGTAGTTCAGGGTATGGGTTGTGATCCGATAGAGCGAATAGGGCGAGACCGCCTGGGAGGTCTGGCCGAGCGTGCTCAGGGTCATCTCCCTCTCGGCGAGGTTCGGGTCCTCGGCGATCATGTATCCGACGCGGATGAGATCGGTGTTGACGGGAGTTCCCTCCGCTTGTTCCACGTTTTGTAACGTCCACCCTTCCTGTTCCCCCGTCTGAACGAACTGGTAGAACTCATATCTAGGATCGATCGCCCTGGCGAAGCTTATCGTGTCCTGATCTATCCCATCCTCGTTTTGATAGTCCTCAGAGGTCATGAGAAGCTCCTCGTCCTGCTCGATGAAAAAGAGGTTCTCCAGATCGCGGGCGATCTGTTCCAGAGCCGCCCGACATTTCTGAACCGTCTCCATTCTGGCCTGGTGCTTCTGATAGACCTTGATGGCGGCGTTATAGGAGGTATAGGCGGTTCCGCCGATGATGACCAGGATCGTCACGGCGACCATCAGCTCTATCAGGGTGAACCCTCTTTCCCCCGTTAATCGTTGGCACGTTACAATCATCTCGAACCGCCTCCCGTCGTTCCCTCCTGAGGAGTGATGGTTCTATCGGCGATGTACGTGGTGGCAGCTACCGCCCTCTCCCTGCCTCTCTCCTGCCAGGTGACGATCACGGTGACCTTCCTAAGGCCGTCTGTGTCGGTGTCCTCAACCCTGCTCTGCCATCTGAAACGTGACTCCTCGCCGAACTCCCCTTCATCCTCCCCGACGTCCGGGAAACCATCCGATTCGATCTCAGCCATCTTGTATTTGAGCAGGAAGAGGGCCATCGTCCTGTTTTCCGCCTGAGCCTGCCATATGGAGCTTCTGGAAAAGGCCGATATGAGAGGTGGAAGGGCTATGGCGAGTATGGCGATCGAAACCGCTATCTCCACGAGCGTGAACCCCCTCTCACCGGCTTTCCCCTTCATCTCAATCACCTCTCAGATCCCATACCCGAGATCATCGACGTGTCCACTCCCATCTGCTGAAGCTCCTCCTCTGAGATCTGCTCGACCCCGATGATCCCCGATCTCTTAACCCTTACGGCCATATATCTCCCGGTGACTGAGGCGAGATATATTGCGGAGTTCTCCGAAGTGCCGAGCATGGAGAAGGGGATGTAATCCATCCCCCCTGTAATCACTTGTCTTCCAGTCTCGTGGTTCGTTTCCACGGCGAGTATCACCACGTTCTCGTGAGGTCTCTGGGGGACGCCGAGGATCATGCTGGTTCGTGAGATCGATTCTGACGTCGATGACTCCGTCGAGCCCGCCGTCGTCGAGGTTGACGACGGGCTCTGAGCCGTGGTCGTCGCCAGGGTCAAAGCGCCGGCGAGCGAAAGGCTCAGATCGCCCTGATCCAAGGCGGACCTGTCGGCCAACCAGAACATCTGATTATCCAGGTCGAACACGACCAGATAATCCGTCCCCTCGGTTATCGCCACGTCCTTTGCGTAGGCCAGCAGAGATCTGATCATACGAGCGGTGCTTTTAAGCTTGCTCGTCTCAGTTACCCTTTTAAGCGAAGGCGAGGCGATGCCGATCAGGATCATTATGAGCGCCAGAACGATCGTCACCTCGATCAGCGTGAAACCTTTGCTACTATTGTGTTCCGGTCTCCTCCCAATTAGTGATATCAGCGTCATATCCGGTTCCGCCCTCCTTGCCGTCCTTTCCGAGCGAGTAGAGGTCGAAGTCATACCCCTGATGCGTTCCGGGGTATTGATAGACATACGGATTACCCCATGGATCGTTAAAGGTCGGCCTATCGATGTAGGGGCCGTCCCAGTTAGGCGGTTCAGGCGGTATCGAAGGCTTCTCCCACAGAGCCCTGAGTCCCTGCTCCGTCGTCGGGTAATCGCCGTTATCTATGGCATACTGCTGTAGCGCCTGGCTGAGGACGCGTATCTCGACCTTCGCCTTGGCCACTCTGGCCTTATCCGGCTGTCTGATCACCCTGGTGCCGACCATCGTGGCCAAGATGCCTAAGATCGTTATGACGATCAGGAGCTCTATCAGGGTGAACCCCCGTTCCCTCCTCTTTCTCCTCTTCTCATTTGTTCTCAAAGACATGGCCTGGACACCTCCATTATCAAATATAACGTCCGCCGTCGGCCGTCCGCCGACCGCCGCTTATCCTCCCAATGCGGTGCTTGCCTCGAAGATGGGCAGGACCATCGCCACGGCCATAAAGGCGACCATACCGCCCATGAGCAGGACAACTAAGGGTCCGACCGTGCTGGTAACACGATCGAGATGCTTTCTGGTCTCAAGATCGTAGAAATCCGCCAGCTTGTTGAACATCACCTCGGGTTTTCCCGATTCCTCGCCGATGGAGATCATGTTGACCACCATCTCGGGGAAAATACCCTGCTCCCTCATCTGCCTCGCCAACGTGGAGCCGTGTTTTATCTCCTCGATGCTCTGTTCAACCGCCTTCTCATAGACCTTGTTGCCGATGGTATCCTTAACGACCGTCAGGGCGTCCAACAGTATGACGCCGTTCTCCAACAGCGTTCCCATCGTCCTGGTAAACCTCGCAAGGGCGAAAGCCCTGAAAATCGATCCGATGAGCGGCATCTTTATCCTGAGCCCGTCCAGAGCGACCCTGCCGCCCTCCGTTTTGGCATACTGCCTTATCCCGAAGATAATCGTGATCAATCCGATCAATATCAGCCACCACCAGTCCCTAACCCCGCCCGTAAAGCCTATCAGAATCCTGGTCGGCAACGGCAGGGTGATCTTCATCTCGGCGAACATAGCCGTGAATTTGGGTATGACGAAGACGGTCAACACGACCAGAATCACCAGGCTCATCGTGAAAAGGATCGCCGGGTAGAACATGGCGGATATGACGGCGCTTTTAAGCAGTCTCTGTCTCTCAGAGAAGCTGGCCAATCTCTCAAATACGGAGCCTAAGATCCCGCCCATCTCCCCGGCGCGGATCATGTTCACGTAAAGCTCGGAAAAAACCTGAGGATGGCGGCTCATGGCGTCGGCAAGCGTCGCCCCGTGTTCCACGTCCTCCCTCACCTGGCTTATGACCCTCTTGAAGGTTTTATTGGTGATCTGCCCGA
>Ga0190363_1002381_pt1 | contig 10766 bp, 12 predicted proteins | sample 48721867_MG_FD_161272 | JGI IMG/M metagenome (GOLD analysis project Ga0190363, IMG submission 161272) | Hydrothermal vent microbial mat bacterial communities from Southern Trench, Guaymas Basin, Mexico - 4872-18-6-7_MG | ecosystem: Environmental > Aquatic > Marine > Hydrothermal vents >...
GAACAAACCAAGAAGGCATAGACCAAGTTTCATATATTTTGAAACGTTGTGGAGTCGAAGAAATATATGTAGTTCCCATTCCCGGATACCTATATAACACAAAATGGCCTGCTGGAGGATTTGCCCATCTTGATTGTGTCTTTGGATATGTTGATGACGGTCTAGCCGTTATATATCCTCCCGGTGTACCGTACGAGTTCATCGAGTATTTAAGAAGCAAAGACATAAATTTAGTTGAAGTACCACCTAATGAAGCGAGATGGTTAGCATGTAATACGTTAGCGTTAGAACCAGGAAAAATTATTCTTCCGCAGGAGTTTAAAGAAACAATACGTGCTCTTGAAAGAGAAGGAGTTGATATTATCGCAATACCATGGGAAGAGAGCAAATACCTAGGTGGGGGACCGCACTGCTCAACCCTACCTTTAATAAGAGATCCAGGTCCCAAGCTCTAAATATTTTTATCTAAACTATGTTCGAGCTTTTATCATTAATTTTCATCAACTAATTATTAAAGAAATCTAGAGGTAGTCAAACCCCCTCGTCTCGTATATCTTGTAAGAATACCCCTCATATCGATAAACCCAGTATCAACTAAGTACATTGATTTATTTAGTAGGCTCTGCGACCGAGGTTGAACCCCGCCCGATTATCATAACCTTAGCTTCTTCTTTAATGACATATAAGCTCTTTCAAAAATACCAAGCAAATATAGTGATTTTAGTTGCAACTTCTGAAGAATTTATTTATCCTTCATAAATTCCCGCATTTTCAGACTTCCATTGCAAAAACATATTAGTAATAGCCTCAGATCCTCATAAAATCCTCTTCACACCTTTACCTTTCGGAGGGTTTTTCGTAAGAGACGAAGTAGAAGATATGTTCCATAGTAACCTCTTAGAAGCCATTGGTGTTTAAGGTCTTATTTCACTCATACTCTCTCCAAGTATAACCACATTTCGTACATCTGTAAAATCTCGTAGGAGGTTCATCAGCAGCCCTAGTCTGCATCATCCACACACATGCTTCCCTATTACCACATTTAGGGCATTCAACACCTTTAGCAATAGATGCTATTCTAGGCATTTTCACATTCTCATCAATAACCACTATTTTCTCCTTATCTGTATGTTTTATTTCCTTCCTAATGACATAGGCTGATGCTGTTGAAGATGTTATTTCCTCTTCATATCCGCATCTAGGACATTTAGCATAGGTCCTTTTATTTTTCCTATGTGGAACCATTATACTACCGCATTTAGGGCAGAATCTCATAATGCAGTAACACCTCGCTAATGCTTAGTAACTACTGAGACTACATTAGTACGTGTTGTTTTACATAAAGTTTATTGTTTACCCGATAGAGGAACAATATAGCGATAGCTATGGAGTCATGCTTCATTAAAGGCTATAAGCAAATATACGATGAAGTACATGGCTACATAGAATTTACAGAATCTGAGGAGAAAATAGTCAATAATCCATATTTTCAAAGGTTAAGAAACATAGCACAGCTTAGTTTAACGTACTACATATATCCTGGAGCATCTCATACACGCTTTAGCCACTCAATAGGAGTAAAGCATGTTTCGGGAAAAATAGGAGAAATTCTTTGTAAACAAGGTTTCCTTTCACGTGATGAACTTAAGCTAATAAGGCTAGCTGGACTACTACATGATATAGGCCATTACCCGTTTTCACACATTCTCGAACACTCCTTTAAGGAACTTGGAGGACTAACCCATGAGGAACTTGGGGAGAAAATAATAACTGAAACTTCTATAAGCGATTCACTAAAGGCTGAAGGATACAGTCCTAAAGAAATAGCAGATATTGCGAGAGGCAAACATAAAAATAAACTATACAACATGATTTTATCTTCAGATGTTGACGCCGATAGACTAGATTACTTACTTAGAGATTCAATGCATACAGGAGTAGCCTACGGAAACATCGATGTTGAAAGAATAGTTAATACAATAACCGTTGATAATAATGGAAACCTGGCGGTTCTTAGGAAAGGATTGGAATCCATAGAAAACCTGTATGTTGCTCGCTTACACATGTACAGAAGCGTTTACATGCATAAGTCAGTTGTAAGTTTCGAACTCATGCTTTCAAGAGCATACACCATTCTTTATCGGAAAATAGGGTCACAGGAGGGAATAATAGGGCCCAAGGAACTTAATGAAATCCTTAATTCTGAAGAATTCGTGTTCTTCGATGACCACTATGTACTCAATGTTTTAAGGAAATATAGGAAAGATAGGAGATTAAGTAATGTTGAGAGAAAACTTTTCGAAATGATATTGTTTAGAAGACCTTTAAAAACGGTTTTCAATGAAAGTAGTTTTTCAAAAGCAGAAATTAAGCGTAAACATCAACAATTAATGGAGTGTTTCAGAAATATAGAAGACTCTGATGCAACTAACTCTACAATGGTATACTATGGTGAAATCGAATTCTTCTCTAAAAAGAACGCTATTTCCGTTGTTGATAAGCCAAGGGAAAGCGGAATTCCCATTTATAATTTAAAAAAGATCACTCTACTTAGCCTACTTCCGACAGTATATGCGGTACTTAGGGTTTACACGTTTCCCGAGAAATCTACCGAAGTGAAGAACATAATTAGTAATTGTTTCGGAAAATCATAGGTTAAAGAAAAATATTAGCAAGAATAAAGTAATATATTGCCTCCGTAGAAGTGCTCAATAATATCTATTAGGTGTTAGAAATTATGGAAACTACAGGTATGTTATTAGCTGTTAAAGTTCTCGATGTTGATACCGGAAAAGTTAGAACAGTAATTATAAATTCTGATGATGCTTCCTTTAAAACCATTAAACCTTACGATAGAGTTAGGATTTCCTTTGGTGATAAGTCAAGAACGGCTATGGTTTTTACATCGAAAACCATTGTTAAAAGAGGCTATGTTGCAATACCTAGATCTTTAGCGAATGAGCTAGGGGTTAAGGAGGGAGATAGAGTAGGAGTGAAAGTAATTACGCAACCGCTTTCTCTAAGCTACATAATTAAGAAACTTAATGGAGAAAAACTTCTTCCCGAAGAAATACGTGCGATAATAAAGGATGTTGTCGACGGTAACCTAGGAGATGTAGAAATGGCTGCTTTCCTTTTAGCACAATATTTCCACGGAATGAGCTCTGAAGAACTTGAATCACTAATTAGAGCTATGGTTGATACCGGAGCTAAAATCGAGTTTGAAGAACCAGTACATGATGAACATAGTATCGGTGGCGTTCCTGGAAATTCAAAAGTAGCCTTACTAACCGTTTCCACAGTAGCCTCGACAGGATTACTAATACCTAAGACAAGCAGCAGAGCAATAACAAGCCCTGCCGGAACCGCAGATACAATGGAGATTTTCGCTCCTGTATCGTTCTCTCCAACAGAAATAAAGGAAATAGCTACTAAAACTAAAGGCTTAATCGCATGGGGTGGTGCTTTAGATTTAGCTCCAGCCGATGACATATTCATACATGTTGAGCATAGGTTAATGATAGATCCGCAAACACAAACGGTCGCTAGTATTTTAGCGAAAAAATTAGCAATGAGCGTATCATACCTCGTAATTGATATTCCTGTAGGTAAGGGAGCAAAAGTTGAATGTATGGATAAAGCTGAAAAGCTTGCCTCATTATTCCTAGACCAAACAGCTAGACTAGGCATTAAAGCTAAATGCGCTATAACATATGGAGGACAGCCAGTAGGTTACTACATAGGGCCAGCGTTGGAAGCTAAAGAAGCCCTAGAATCTATGATCAATAGAAAAGGTCCTGGAAGTCTTATTGAAAAAGCACTAGGTATTGCTGGTTTACTTTTCGAATTAACGGGTAAAGCGAAAGCGGGAACGGGGCTGGAATATGCTAAGGAACTGTTCTATAAAGGCAAAACCTATGAAAAATTTAAGGAAATAGTTGAAGCACAAGGAGGAAATCCAAATGTTAAACCAGACGATTTACCTGTAGGAGATAAAACAATAACTTTCGATGCACCAACAGATGCCTATGTAACACATGTTGATAATACAGCAATAACCCTTATAGCTAGAGCAGCAGGAGCACCATTAGATAAGGGAGCTGGTGTTAGAATTCATGTTAAAGCCGGAGATAAGGTAAAGAAAGGAGACCCACTATATACAATCTACGCTGAATCATCAACAAAACTATCGCAAGCCTATTCTTTGTCGTTGAAGCTTAAACCTATAACTCTTGAAGGAATGATTTTAAAGGCAATACCAGAGTACTAGAGAGACACTTTTTTCAACAAAAATATTTTACCGTCACTTGCCGCAATAACTTCCACATCACGGTTAACATAAGCCCAACCTACTGTTGCACAAACAATGGCATCTAAAATGTCTTTACTTAGTTTTTCCAAAACAACATCACCTAGGTTAATGTATTTTGAAAGAGCATCCTTGACACTATTTAATCCTGTGTTTTTAAGTGCGCTTCTAGGATGTGTTTCTAAGACTTTTATCCCCCTTTTCTCACAGTAATCCTTAATCTTTAATGCTCTAAAAACAAGCTTTCTCATACCCTTCCAACTTGGAGGAAGCACTTTAAATCCTCTCTTAATCATTTCCCTATCAACTTCCCTAAACCCCTTGGACATAGAGAGCGGAGCATCTATTACAACAACTTGGGGTTTAAGCTTTCTAACAATGTACTCAATTTCCTCATCACCGTGGACTATTCCGTATTCTACAAGAACACCGTCTATAACTATAGCGTAACCTGTGGGGTTCTTAGGGGATCCTGAAAGGTCAAGACCTAGAATTCTCCATTCCCTAAACATCATGCTTCCCCAACATTTTTTCTAAGATGTGCTTTAAATCATAAAAGTCTTTGACGTCAACGTTCATTTGGATAAAAACTACATCTCCAATTTCCTTAAGCACTTCGTTTAAGTGCGTTTTTCTATCATCAACATAAACTATTTCACATGGTTCAACTGTTAACTTATACTTTTCAAAAGCTTTCTTCATCATTTTACCTTTGTGAGGATGGAATTCAATACAATGGCCATCAAAGAGCTCGTATATTCCAAATGCTTTCAATGCTTCATAAGCTATTTCGGGGATGTTCCAGCTTAAACTGTAAACCTTCAATCCAACGCTCTTAGCCCATTTTAAGAACTCTATAACGCCCGGTTTTAGCTTCACAAGAGAACCTTCACTATCAATTATTTCGAAATCACTTACCCTTTTAAATGGTGGTTTATGCAATGAAATATCGTGAGAAGACCATACTGTTCCGTCTAGGTCTAAGAATACCACTTTTGGCGAACATTTAACCATAAGCTTCCCTCGATTTTGAAATTATTTCATTGACTTCGTCTGCTATTTTGGATAGAGGTTCGTTCTTAATAAGTTCCTTAATTTCCTTCAGTGTGTTATTGATTATCTCTTCTACTCTAGAATATCCGTTGGCTAAATATCTTTTACCTTGAATATGGGTTGCAAGTATTTCAGCTAACCTCGCAACTTTAGCTTCATAAGTTTTTAACTCATTAAATTCCCTAACTAGGCTAGCTATTTCGCCGCCAAAAGCTTCTGTAGAAACTTTTTCCTCAAAATCCCTTGTCCTAACTATAGCGTCTTTTACATACTTAACAATGTCCCCTGTAATAGCCTCCGGTAAATCATGAAATAACGCAAGCACCGCTGCCTTATTAATATTAATATTTACACCCTTATCTCTAAGCTTACTAGCTAAATAAAAAGCTAAAATCGACGCTTCAAAAGAATGCCCAGCTACAGTTTCCCCTATAGATGCCGGGATTCCGCGAAGCATCCAACCAGTTCTAACAGTGTTCTTTACTGCTTCAAGAGACTTAAGTAGTGTTTCAATACCCATTAAATTACCCCCTATTGTACCGTTTACCTTTTAATAACACTATCTATTAATGATTACGATTTTAATATCTGTAACAATGTTTAGAAATAATTTATATAGTCTAGAAGGTTTCTTAAACAACAACATTACACGATAAAGGCATAGGTGATTTCAATTTTGAATAAGCGTAAGGCTATATTGCTTGCTTCAGCCCTAGCCTTCTTTTAATACTCGCTTTAGTTCCTTTAACAATAGCTTACTTAAGCATACATCCAAATGGCTAAAATACAAGTATGAATTACCAGAGCTCCTAGGAAGTACGGTTAGCTTCTGGGGCAAAGTATTTACAGGAGCAAATGGTAATTTTGAACCAGCGAACATAAGGAACATAGATAAACCACTGATTTTAATTGTTAGTTGAAAAGACCCTCTTGTAACAGTAGAGGAAGCTAAAAATATGGCTGAAAAGAGCTCATACTCGAAACTTTTAATTGTTAAGGGAGCAGGACATGCGGAATCACTTTACGTTCTTGGTTTAGAAAAACTACGCTAATAGCGTCTTAGAAGTAACTAGCTTTGCAATTAATGTTTAAGAGAAGAGATTGATAAGAAAGTTAATAGGAAATTCTTAACATCTTACCATGAACAACATTGATAAGATTTAGCAATATTTTATTTTTTAGCTTTCAAGAATTCTTATGAAGCATTATTTTCAGAAATTCAATAATATGTGCTGTGTTTTCATTTGTAGCATAGGGGTTATTGTTATGAAGCTTAGGTTGGATTGTGTTGCATGTATAGTTAAGCAGGCACTTAAAGCGGCTAGATTAGCGACTAGTGATCCTAAGATACAGGAGGAAGTATTGCGTTGGGTTATGCGTCGCTTAACCGAAATATCATGGGCTGGTACTCCATCACAACTCGTTAGAACAACAAGGGTTGCTGAATTAATTGAGAAGTTAACAGGCATTGACGACCCATATAGGGAACTCAAAAAGGCAAGCAACGATGAGGCTCTAGCAATAGTGGAAGATGTTAGGTCTCTAATAGTTTCACATAAGGATCCATTAAGAGCTGCTGTTAAGGTGGCTATAGCGGGAAACATAATCGATTATGTTGCTGTTGAAACATATAATTTAAGAGAAACCATCGAGAAGGTCGTGAAGCAAAAACCTGCCATAGATGATTATGAGAGGCTAAGGAGTGAAGTGCTAAGTGCAGAAACTCTCCTATACTTCGCTGACAATGCGGGGGAAATAGTTTTCGACAAGCTTCTAATAGAGGAAATAATTATATTTAGAGGAAAACCCTTCAGAAAAATATCCTTTGTCGTTAAGGGAGGACCAACACTTAATGATGCAACAATAGAGGACACACTTTACATAGGCCTAGATAAGTTACCGAACATAGAGTTCAGGAAAGTGTCAAGCGGTAAACCTGGTACAGGGCCTGAACCAACCTCACCTGAAGTACTATCGTGGATAAGGAATCATGACCTAGTAATTTCTAAGGGACAAGGGAACTATGAGGACTTAAGTGATATAAAGGGGATATACTTCCTCCTCATGGCTAAATGCCCAGTAGTAGCTGAAGACTTAGGAGTTAAAGTAGGCGATATAGTCATTAAGCGAGGATAGTCTAACGAATAAATTTCAAAGAACAAAGCCTGTTCGACTTAAACTTGTACAATAAACTCTCAACAAAAAGCTTAGTTAACCTAAGGCTTTACTCTTTTCAGAAATCATTTGATTTTATTGTGGTAGGACTGCAAGAATTTGAACCCCCGGATCATAGGGGATCCTGCGATATAGCAGATGCTACATAGTCTTGATATAGCTGATATAATAAGGAAGCATATCTAAACTCCTGGCTGAATTCAATCTAGTTATTAGCTCATGGATGATATAACAGCAACTGCTAACAAGTTTCACTTGAAATACTTCAATAAAATTATTGAAGAGGTTAAACTAGGTAATCTAAAATTTAAAGATTTACACAAGTATCTTAACGATAAGCTATATTTGCCTTAAGTTTTTATTGTATCGTGGGTATTAATATGCCAGTAGAGTTTCACGTTAAATACGATAAAAGCGTAGATGCTCTCTATATACGTTTAAGAGATGGGAGAATTGTTGAGTCTGATGAGGTTGCGCCTGGCATAATAGTTGATCTTAATGAGAATAATGAAATAATAGGAATAGAGGTTTTGTGGGTTTCAAGACGCAAACTGGATTTATTAAAGCTATTAATGGAAGGTCCTGAGGCTTTGGTGACCATGACGTGAGGATAGTTTATAGCCTACATGCTCTCGAAAGAATGCGTCAGAGAGAGATTAGTAAGGAGCTAATAGTACAATGTATTCAAAATCCAGACAAAAGTGAGGAGTTAAAGGAGGTTTATAGATGCATAAAAAGGATCAACAATAAAGTAATTATTGTAGTCTATAAACGAGAAAACGATAAGTTTATAGTGGTGACAGCGTACCTATCCTCGAAGCTACATAAATACTTGGGTTAAAGCTTCCTTGCATTGAAGAAGTTCAGCAATATCTTTACTTGTCTCTGATGGTGTTACAGTGATTCCTGTATGTTACGTCTTCTCAATAGGTTTAGCTTTTAATGGTAACTCTATAGCTGGTGATTATAGAGGGTCGCTAGCTGATGCAATAGAGGTGTTAAGCGCTACGATTACCTTTACAGAAATTCCCGGCTTTGTGTGGAGTCTTATTCCTAAGATGTACTTACCGGGTTTCAGTTCAGCGCAGTTAGCTCCGTTTACGTAGAGAACTCCGTTCTTGTAGCAGAGTTTGAAGAGGTTGATGAACTTTCTCTGCCCTGGTTCCACCACATGCTCCGATGACTTCAATATAGATGCCCTAAGGCTGCATCCTGTGAGCGGTTTTCCATAGATATCATATACTGCTACGTCCCAGCTTATGTAGTTCACGATTCTTAAACTCGTATTTCCGCGATTCACAACGAATAGCTCAATAACAGTCTTGTTCCCCTCAGTGCTGAAAACCACATCGATAAACTTTGGTTTCTCGATAACCTGTAGATGCCGGAGCTTCTCAGGGTTTAGCCCTACTCTTACCTTTAGGTATAGGGAGTACTTAGGAAGGCTAACTTTACACACCTTAGGTCTGGGCTCAGCACACTCTACCCTTAGTATAGGCGTGATTCTCGATACAAGCTCCTTCACCCTTAATACCTCCTCTGGTGAGGACATCGATACGTTAAATACCAGAACTTCACTACTCATGATTATGACTTCATACTCCCCAGTTCTGTTAAGAATTGTCGGTAGGTAAGCCCTATAAACCATGGCTCTAGACCTAGGCTCTACAACACCTCTAAACCTCTTAGGGAAGTCTCTAGGTGTGTAGCCCTGCACAATCCACGTAAAATCCTCGTAGAGCTTCTCACCACCCCTATTCACCAGGTAGATCGTTAGAAAACCATCTCTATCAACAGAAACACTCATATTGTTAAAGACCAGAACCCCTACCTCATAGACAAACCTATCTACGCTAAGCATAGAAGAGCTATTGCTAAAGATCGTACTAGCCAGAGCAACGAGAGGAAGAATTCTATTTCTATACCCTAGCGTTTCCTCGCTCATCTGCCAGGAACTGAGCATAGCAACAACGATGGGTACAACCAGAACTAGTAGCAGCACCATAGACACAACAAACGGGTTCTTAAGATGCCTCCTCATATTCAATTCCCGACCCACCCTCTTCACATATGTGCCTACTCAACACAAATCTGATATCTGCTCTATAAGATGCTATAGTTTGGAACATAATCATCTAAAACTTCGAACGCTTTACCATCATAGGGTGAGAATTAGATTTCCTTAATGATATTTTAATAAAAAAGCGTAAGTTAGAACTTCACATCTTCAGAATAGGTGTCATTGAATTCTTTTAGGCCTACATCTTCACACTATTAGGTAATAGCTCTCCTTACTACGAAAAGTCTATGAGTTCAACTCACTTGTGTGCACTATTTGTGAGTGTTTCTCAAAAGGAATAATGTGCCTGTTTTAAGAATCACCATTTCCAACCAGAGAATTCCATTCTGAATTCGGATCAGAAGAAAAAACCTGCTATAACAGATCGATATAGCAAATGAATAAATTTATTGACGGGGCCACGAGGATTTGAACCCCGGACTACGGGGGCTCCAGTAATATAACAGAGCCTATGCAGCTGTGGTATGGTTAATATAACATGGAGGCAAACATGAAGTAAAGTGTGAATTCAAACATGCTATTAATTCATGGATAATAATAACAGTCCTTATATGTCATTTAAACCAAGTGTTCTTACAATTCTTTAACGGGGGTACTAAAAAGAATTATGTGCTTTAGGTTTATATTTGATAATGTACTTATTGCTTTTGGAGAGGTTGCTCATGAAAAAGGAAAGAGTTTACGAGTTTGATGTTGTTATCCTAGAGGATGAGAGTGGAGGTTACATAGCCTTAGTACCTGCTTTACCGGGTTGTCATACACAAGGTGACACAATTGATGATGTAATGAGGAATGTTAAAGAAGCTATAGAGCTGTACCTGGAGACTCTTAGTGATGAGGAAAAAGAGGAATTGCTACGCCAGAAGGTTATTGGTGTTCAGAGAGTGAAGGCTATTGCCTAGGTCTTCATTATTTTTCCTCTATCTTAGAACATAGTAAGAAATCCATGTACCTTACTTATAGGCTTAAAAGCAGAGTATTTTATTAACCGTAATGTACAACTCTTTAGTTTTAGAATAAAACATGTCTTTAAGCTAAGTTCTATCATGCATAGAGTAATACTTATTAGAAATACAACTAAATTTATAATTTAAGTTTCTTGTTCTCTATAGTTACAGTTTTTTAACAGTAAGACTTTTATAATACTTA
>Ga0190363_1002383_pt1 | contig 10762 bp, 6 predicted proteins | sample 48721867_MG_FD_161272 | JGI IMG/M metagenome (GOLD analysis project Ga0190363, IMG submission 161272) | Hydrothermal vent microbial mat bacterial communities from Southern Trench, Guaymas Basin, Mexico - 4872-18-6-7_MG | ecosystem: Environmental > Aquatic > Marine > Hydrothermal vents > Microbial...
TCGCGTTGTTTTTCGGCAAGCAACGACTGGCCGCAATATCGCGAGAACCCGTTCGTAATCGCTCTTCGCACGCCGCCGGACGACAGCGGCCTGGGCGGCGTGGTCGTCGCCGATGTAAACAACGATGGCTTGCTGGACTATCTGGTGACTAAGCCGGGGAGCGTTGGGGCATATGACCACTTCGGCAAGGTGCTTTGGCTGAAAAAGACCGACGTACGCCTTGCCGCCCCGGCGGAAAGCAAGGGCCTGCCCGGGTGGCACGGGCCGGGAATATGCGCGGGCGACGTGGACGGCGACGGGCGCACCGAGGTGCTCTTTTTAACCGGCGACGGGAAGGTGCACATTTGCGACGGGGCGACGGGCGAGGAGGAGCGCGCCCTGCGCCCCTGGGAGCCGGAGGAGATCGAGCACTGGCAGCACCTGGTTATCGCCAACTTCCGCGGGCGAGGCGATCGCGACCTGCTGCTTCAGGCGTGCCAGAAGGCCCCTGGATATAAGATGGGGCGGTATCTCGCGGCGTTTGCCATCGAAAACCTCGACGGCAAGCCCCTGTGGTATACGGACAGCTACCTGGGCTGCGCGCACAACGGGGCGCGCGTGGCGGACATTGACGGCGATGGGAAGGACGAAGTCTTAGGCGGCACGATCTTCGACGAGGACGGCTCGCGCACGAAGATGGTCTATCCGAAGTTTCGCGGGCACTTTGACTCGATCTACGTCTACGATGTGCGGCCGGATGTGCCGGGGCTTGAGGTCGTCCTGCTCGAGGAGGGGTCGAACTGCGTCGCCTGCGTGACGAAGGACGAGGTGCTTTGGCGGACGGACTTTAAGCGCCAGGAGCCGCAAAATGCGGCGATAGGTAACTTCGACCCCGAGCGCCCGGGGCTGGAGATTTGGTGTCGCAGCCGCTATAACGAGCACCAGAAGCCGTGGACGTTCGACGCGCGGGGCAAGGTTATCTCCACTTATAACATGGACGACGTGGCGCCCAAGGGCTGGACGGTGCGCGGGGTGGAGGTTATCTGCGCTATCGACTGGGAGGGCGGGGAGAAGCAGCTCGCCGCGGCGAAAGAGCGCCACCGCTCCGGCGACATTTGCATTTTCGACCCGATCACCGGCCGGTTCATAAAGCGCTGGAAGGAGCACGCGGATAGGATCTACATCGCCGATGTCTCCGGCGACTGGCGCGAGGAGATTATCGTGCTCAACGGGAGCGAGCTGCACATTTATCACAACGACGCGCCAAACCCCAACCCGCCCCGACCGCGCCAGTGGACGAAAAACCACTACCGCCGGAGCAAGATGACCTGGAACTACTACTCGCCCTAGGCTCGCTTTCGGCGAGCAGTTTGCCACGCGGGCGGCGCGGAGGAGCTGGGAGAAGCGATGCGCGGGCGGTATGTTTTGGCGATTTTCGCGCTGTGCGCGTTGGCTGGGCCATGCTGCGCGGAGCGAGACTGGCCCATGCTCCACCGCGACCTCTGCCGCTCGGGCTATGTGAAGCAGATGCCCCCGGGGCCCTATGAGCGGAAGTGGCACAGGGACTTTCACCTGGAGATGATCGCCACGCGCGTGGAGGCGATCGTTGCCGAGGGGCTGGTTTTTGTTGGGACATATGCGGGGAACTTCTATGCCCTCGACGCGGCGACGGGAGGGACGCGCTGGAGGCTCTCCGCAGGGGGGCCGTTTTGCGCTAGCCCGGCATATGACGAAGGCGTGGTTTATGTCGGCTGCCACGATGGCTTCGTTTATGCGCTTAAGGCGAAAACGGGGGCGGAACTGTGGCGGTTTGGCGCGCGGGCGGGCTTTGTCGTCGCGCCTGCCGTTGCCGGCGCCCTAGTGCTTATCGGGAGCAAAGAGGGCACGTTTTACGCCATCGACAAACGCACGGGCAAGCTGCGCTGGTCGCGGCGGGTGGGCGGGATGATTTTGCAGCCGGCGTCGGTGGCCGGGGGCAAGGTGGTGTTTGGGGCGGAGGACATGCGCGTGCGCTGCTTAGAGTTGGCCACGGGGCGGCTGATTTGGGAGACGGAGAAGTTGTGGGGCCTTTCCCTACGCGACTACGCGCCGACGATTTGGCGGGGGCTGGCCATTGTGCGCACCAACCCCTCGGCGGCGTTTCACGAGGTGCTTAACCGCGACCAGCAGATGATGCTCGGCCTGCACGGCATTCGGCTGGAGCATTGGAAAAACTTGCTTAAGCCCGACCCGCGCGACCCGGAGAACAACTTGCGCAAGGGCTATGGCTTTCTCAAGCCAACGCCGGAGCTTGTGCGCAGGGAGCAAGAGGCGATCGTCCGCTATCTGAAGGAGCACCCGGAGGACAAGACGTTTTACGCGTTTGATTTAGCCACGGGGAAGGAGCCGTGGACGGCGCCGATATTTTACGTGGGCGGGCTGCACAACCCTGCCACACCCCCCACGTTTAACCCGCACACGGGCGAGCTGTATACCTTTTTCCGCTCGGCAATGACCAACTACGACATGGCGGGCGAGGTCCGCCCGTTTACCAACCTGGGCAAGCTCGACCGCAACACGGGGCGCATTACACCCCTCCCCCACGCGCACGGGGAGAAGATGTATTGGGGCGGCTTTGCCTGGATCGGCGACGAGACGGCCGCGCTCAGCCTCGCCGGAGACAAGCTGCTCTGTACGCACCAAGGGACAGTGGGCTATCTGGACCTGAAGACGAGGCGGTTTACCGATGTCGCCGGCCGGCGCGACACATATGGGGGTATCTTCGGCCCGGCGCTTGTGGGCGGGTTTAAGGCGGCGCGCGAAGCGCACGCGCGCGGGGAGCTGGTCTATATGCCCAACGAATGGCACGGGCCGGCGCGCGGGATCGTGAGCATTGCCTATGGCAGATTGTATTGGATTTCCGGCTCGCAGGTAATTTGCATCGGGACAAAGGGCTAGCGGAGAAGCCGGCGATGGGCGGGCGGAGGGCGAGCGCGAGGACATTTGCCTTGTTACTGTGCTTGGCTGCGCTGTGTTGCAGCGCGCGGGTTAGCGGGCAAAACGTAGTCTCCGGCCTGGGGCGCACGGAGCCCGTGGGCCCGCCGGTCGCCGTCGCCGACGAGGTTGCCCAGCGGCTCGTCGCGCACTGGCCGGCGTTCGCCCCTGTTGGGAGCGAGCTCGGCCGCGAGCTTGCGCAAAGGCTTGAGGGCGAGGCGCGCGCCCTGCTTGACGCTTGGCCCCTTGCCCCGTTGGTTGTGGAGCTGGGGATCAGCGGCGAGTGGGCGGCGTTTACGCGGCCCGAGGACACCGTCCTCACCCTGTCCTGGGCATATCCGTATCTTCAAGAAACGACGCGCAAGCGCGTGCGCGCGCTGCTTGCGGAGCAGGTAAAGCTGCTCGCCGACGCCTCCGCGCGCTATCGCGTTGACCAGGGGAGTCGGCGCGAGCCGTATCGGCTGCCCGGGTACGTTATTGCGCGAAGCAAGGGGCGCAGCGACCCGCAAAGTCCTTATGCTCTATATTGCGCCTGGGCGTATACGTGCTACGTCGAGCCTGGGGCGAGGGCAGAGGTGTGGCGAGCGGTACGGCCGCGGGCAGAGCGCGCGTGCGAGGCAAGCTTTTCGTTCGACCCCAAGCAGCCGGACGCGGCGCAGGTGCTTAACGGATATATCGCAGGGCTTTTGGGGGCGGCGCGGCTAGCGCGCGCCTGCGGCGAGGAGAGCATGGCCCGCGCGGCCACGGCGCGGCTGCGCGAGCTTTTACAGCTGCGCGCGAATTTCGAAAAGGACAACACCGTGCTCGTGGTCTCCATGCGCGGGGCCGTAGGCGGCGCTCACGCGGCGAAGGTCTCGCGGTATTTGGACCTCGTGCCCGAGCTCGGCTTGGCGCTGCGCGACCTTGTCCCCCAAGCCGCGGAGGAAAACGTAAGGACGCTCGAGCGCCGCTTTCCCGTGTGGTACTTCGCCTGGGGGGAGCGGCTTATCGGCGGCGAGAACTACATTAACCCACCGCATTTTGCGCGCGCGGTATTTTGCGCCCAGGCAATGGTTTCACGGCGATCGGGCGAGGAGCTTGCGCGGCGGCTCGATGTCCCCTGGTGCGTGGGCGACCTGTGGCACATGCAAAAGCTGGCCCTGACGCTGTGGGCGTTGGGCGGCTATCGCTGGACGTAGCGCCCGATAGGCGGCCGAGGGGGCTACTGCGCGACGCGGGCGAGAAGCACCCAGTCGCGCTCGTCCGGCGCGGAAGGGGCGACTATTCCGGAAAGCGTGCCGGGGCGGTCGAGCCACTGGCCGGTGCGCGGGTTAAACCAGCGAGCGGAAAGCGCCGGGCGCTGGGGGAGGCTAAGCTTGGCCTGGCCGCCACGGGGAAGATAAAAGACGTACAGCTCGCCTGGGCGGGCGAGGCAGAACCCACCCTCGATAAGCTCGTTGCGCGGGACCATTTCGGCCACGGGCAGAGCCTCGAAAAACTGGCGGAGGAGCTTAAGCTGCCTGGGAGCTTTGCCTGGGCCGGGCTCGCCGATGTAAAAGGCGGCGTCGTGCCAGTCGCCATAGGTGGCGTAGCCGCCGGCGAGCGCGATGGACCAGTGGCAGCGGCGGACCCAGTCCGCGTTTTGGCCGTGGCCCGGTTTGTCCGCCGCGCCCTCGTAGCCATATTCCTCGTTGACGTAGGGCTTGGGGACGCTCCAGTATTTCAGCGCCCAGGCGTTAACCTCTTGCTCTGTGCCATATTGCTGAGTGATGATGAAGTCCGCCCAGGGCGAGTTGCTGTACCAAAAGTCGGCGTAGGCATGCGCCGAGGCCAGACGGTCGTAGGGGTCGCATTGTTTGACGAACGCGCCCATGGTATCGCCCCACGCTTTGTCGCGATATTCGTTATGCTCGTTGCCCAGGTCCCACCACACGTTGCAAAACGCAGCGAGGCGGGCGATGGCGTAGGCGTAAAAGCGATATTCGGCCTCGGAGAGCTTGCCGTACTCTTGGGGCAGGCGCTGCTTTTCGATGGTAAAAATGCACGTGGCCACAATTCCCCGGTCGCGCATATAGCGCACGGCACGCTCGGCGCGCCGCCAGTGCTCGACGTCAAACCGGGTAAAGTCGTAGGCGTGGGGCCGACCGAGCCATGCGGGCAGCGGATTAACCTCACCGGGCGGGGCGCCGTAGTTAGGCGCCTTCCAATCGCCCGGCTTGCCCGGGCGCTGTGCGCTACGCGGGCGGCGGTCGGTGTCGCGCGGGTAGCCGGCCAGGAGAAAGCGAATTTTGTTAAACCCGTGCTCCGCGCAGTAGTCGATCGTCGCGCGAATTTGCGCCTCGTCGTTGCTCGGGTCGAGCAGGTGGTAGGCGGTGAATCCTAGGTGATAGAACGTCTTGGCCGTGCCCTTGTAGATGAAGTGCTTGCGGTGCTCGGGGTTGACGACCACGGGGCCGGGCAGCGGGCCGGGGAGCGCGCGTAGCTCGCCGGAAAACCGCTCCTCGCCCGCCGGGTCGCGAAACGAAATGCGATATCGATAGGTCGCCGGCGCGGCCTCGGGACAAAAGCGCAGGCGAAACACCGTCCCCTCCGGCGAGTCGCAAAACCCCTGCACGGATATCGCCTGCTCGCCGGGGAGCGAGAACTCGCCGTGCAGGACAACATCGGTAAACGGGTTTTTCGCCACGGGCTGGGCCACGCGCAGGACAAACTCGGCGACATCGTAGCGCTGCGCCTCGGCGGGAGCCTCGAGCTGAACCGTGCGCGCGAGCGCCCCCGAGCAAAGCGCAAGAGCAAGCGCGGCTAGAGCAACCGGTGTGTTATGCGCCATGGGACACCCTCCTTGTTTGCGGACGGCGAGAGTTACGTCTGTTCCTCAAAGCGCAACTGGCTTTTGCGGTCGAGCTTCGCGAGATTCGGGATCTCATAGTGCACGCCGTTTATGTCGAGGATAACCACGCGGCCGTTGGGATAAAAGCGGATGTCGTTGCGGTCGCGGACGAAGATTTTCGCCGGCCCGCGGTCGGTCTCCACCTCAAAGCAAACGACGCCGCTTTTAGAGTCCGCGCGGACAATGCGCGTGATGCGCGGGGTGAAGTAGGCGACCTCGAGCTCTTGCTCGACGATATCGCGCGCTTCGGGGGGGAGGGCGTCGAGGTCGTCGATAATCCCCACCTCGTTGTCTGCGCCGGAGAGAACCATAATGTAGCGCCGCGGCTCGCTGAGGGGGAGCAGGCGCACAAAGCGCACCTCGCGGTGCTCCTCGTCGGGGGCGATGCGCAGGTGCACCTTGCCGAAGCTGTCGCGCGAGAAGCACAGCTTGTCCGGGGGAAGAATGCGCACTTGCTCGGCGGAGTCGCGTTCGCTCATCCGCCCACCGCCACGATCTTCGCCAGCTCGGACTGCATATCCACGAGCTTCTTAAACAGCCCCCCTTTCTCAAGAAGCTCCTCGTGCGTCCCCTCCTCGACCATCTCGCCGTTGTCCAAGACAATAAGCCGCGAGGCGTTCTTCAGCGTAGACAGCCGGTGCGCAATGGCAAACGTCGTCCGGTTGGCAATGAGCCGCTCCATAGCCTCGCGAATGTCGCGCTCGGTTTCCGTGTCCACGGACGAGGTGGCCTCGTCGAGGATCAAGATGCGCGGGTCTTTGAGGATCGCCCGGGCGATGGAGATGCGCTGGCGCTCGCCCCCGGACAGACGCAGCCCGCGCTCGCCGACCATTGTGTCGTAGGCGTCGGGGAGGGTCATGATAAACTGATGGGCGTTGGCCGCTTTGGCCGCGCGAATGATGTCGTAGATGCTCGCGTCGGGGTTGCCATAGGCGATGTTCTCGGCGACTGTTCCGGAGAACAAAAACGGCTCCTGCAGCACCACGCCGAGCTGGCTGCGGTAGGACTCTAACTCAATGTCGCGGATGTCCACGCCATCGATGAGGATCTGGCCCTCGTCTACATCGTAAAAGCGGCAGAGGAGGTTAATCGTGGTCGACTTGCCCGCCCCGCTCGGGCCGACGAGGCCGATCATCTCCCCCGGTTCGGCGACAAACGAAACGTTTTTGAGCACGGGCCGGCCAGGCTCGTAGCTAAACGTTACGTTGCGAAACTCCACGCGGCCCTTGATGTTGGGCAGGGGCCGGGCGCCAGGCCGGTTAACGACTTCGGGAACCATGTCCAAAACCTCGAACACGCGCTGGGCCGAGGTTACTGCGTGCTGCAGGCGGTGGCTCATTCGGCTGAGGTTTTGCAGCGGGTGGTAAAACATCCAGAGATACTCGATAAACGCGACGAGCGTCCCCACGGTTACCGCGGAGTGGGGGTGCATCGCCTGATAGCCTCCATAGCCCCAGATGATGAGATAGCCCACCATGGTGAGCAGACCCACGCTGGGGAAGAACTTGGCGGCCATCATCCCCGCGCGCACGTTGGCCTCCATAAACTCTCGGCTGCGCTCGTCGAAACGGCGAATCTCCTGCCTCTCCTGGGCAAACGAGCGCACCACACGCACCCCGGGGATGACATCGGCGAGCAGCGAGGTCAAGCGCGAACGCTTGCGCCACGCGCGGTGGAACACGACGTGCATCTTCTCGATAAACCACATCGTTAGCACGGCGAGGATGGGCGTGGGGAGCAGCGTGAGCAGGGCCAGGCGCCAGTTCATGAAAAACAGAATAACGCCGATGAGGAGCAGCGTAAGCCCGTCGCGCAGGGCCTCCTGCAGGCCTTCCGCGAGAAAGCGCTCAAGGTTGCCCGTATCGCGCGTTACGCGGTCCATAATCCAACCCGTTTGCTTAACGTCATAAAACGACACGGAAAGCTCTTGCAGGTGGCCGTAGAGGTCCTTGCGCAGGTCGTAGATGATCTTCTGCCCCAGCCAGGCCACTAAGCAGCCACGAACCACGCCGATCAGCGCGGAGACCGTCGAGACAGCGAAAATTGCGCCCACGATGATCGCCAGCAGGCGGACATCGAACTGGGGGATTACGCGGTCGATGAGGATTTTCGTAAGGTAGGGCGGGGCAAGGTCGGCAAGGGTGATACCGAGCATGAGGGCAAAGCTCAGCGCGGCCCAGGCCCAGTAGGGCTTGACGCGGGCGAGCATGCGCAGGGTGAGCCGGCGCTTGTCTACGCACCTGAGACAAACGCCGCTCCAGTACGGAATAGGCTGGCCGCATTTTTCGCAGCGCGCCTCGCGCCGCGCGCGCCGCGGCCGGCGCAGGCGCAGCTCCGTCGCGCCGTTGTTCTCGATGAGCTTCTGCAGCTCGGGCAGGGCGCTGTCGATCTCCCTGCTCGTCGCCCCGGTGCACCGGAACAGGGGAACGGTGCCGTTGTCCGTGCGCACCTCAACGACGCCGCTGTGCGCTGTCCCGCGTTTTTCGATCGCCGTCGCTTCGCTGAGGGGGATCTCTACGATATCCGGCTCGCCGTCTCCGTTGCAGGCGAGGCGGAGGAGGCGGCGGTCGGTGGCGATAAGCCAGTTTTGCTCGAACTGACCGTGGATGGAGACGTCGCCGGCGACGGCAAGCTTAATGTGCTCGCCGCGGTCTAGCAGCCGCTCGATGTCTTCGCGCACGCGGTCGGGAATATCCGCGAGGGGGTCGCGGCGGCGTTCCGGCGGTTCGACTGTTTCCTCCAGGGCTGCTCACCCTAACCATGTAGCAAAGCCAAGGACAATGCGCGGCCCAAGCACCCGCGCGAGGCCCCGGCGCCTGCTGCCCTTGGCTGACGTTTAGTACTCAGCCTATTTTGTCATACGCGGGGTTCGACGCCGGTCCTTCTTTACCCTCCTCCTTGGCGCGAAAAAAGCGGGGCGACCTGAGCCGGCCGCCCGCGAGGTTATCGCTTCGGCGGGCAAGAATGCTAGCGAGACGACGCAGGGGAGGAAGTGACGGGCAATGAGAGGCTGCGCGCTGGGCGCTCTCGCCGCGGCCGTGGCGGTGTGCGCTGGGCCGGCGCTGGCCGACGCTGCGCTCGACGTTCTGCGCGGGCAGCCCCCGCCGCGGTTTGCCGCCGAGCGCACTCTCCCCCGCCTTACCATGTGGTGTGGAGCAAAGCTTTCGTTCGACGTCCGCGTGGAGCTCGCCGAAAAATGGGGCTATGCGCTTTATTTCGGCCGCACGCATAAGGGCGTGCTGAAAAAGCTTGAGGACCGGACAAGCGAGTACTCAAGGATACTGGCCCTGGCCGCGCGCGACCCCAAGCGCTATCCCTTGCACGTAATTGTCGCCCCGGCGTTTACCATTCGGGAGTACATCAACGAGCTGCCCGAGGAGACGTTTGCGCGCACTGCCGCGGGGGAGCTTGTCGGGGGCAAGCGCGTGTGGAGCCCGCTTGCGCCGGACAGCGTGTTTGAGCGCATTGCCGACGAGGAGATTAACATGCTCAAGCCCATCCTCCAGCGCGCGCCCATCGCCTACATCACCAACGGCGGGGAATATGGCTTGGGGCACGAGGGGCACAACAGGAAGTACCTGGAGCAAGACCGGCGCGTTGTTCAGGCAAAGGGGCGAAGAAGCTGGTTTGAGTTTCTCTCGCAGGAAAAGGGGCGGCAGGAGGGGATCGTCGCCGATAGGCTGCGCGCCGCTGTGCCCGGGCGCGTTCTTTACATCTATTATCACGCCGATGGCTGCCCGCACCGCAACCGCTACCCCGGCTGGGAGCGCTGGGCGTTTGATTATAAATACGTCCGCCACGTTACCGACCTGCCGAGCAGCTCCATCTACTACGGGCACTATAACACGGGCTTCGCGGGCGAGTGCGACATGTTGACCATGGCGCTAAACGCGGCGGCGCAGCAGATCGCCCTGGGCGAGCCGCTTTCTTATAACTGGGTGTGCGGGGGCTGGCAGCGCGACAAGGGCTATTGGACGAAGGAGCCGGTGGCCGACGTTGCGCGGTATATGGGGTTTTTGAAGTGCTGGTATGCAGCGGGGATGATCGGGGGGATTTCGGGATATTTTGCCTACGACCCGCCGGAGAACTGGATTGGGCAGTTTGCCGCGCACGGCCGCGTGGCCGCGCTGTTTAGCCACCTGGAGGACTTCTTGCGCAACGGCGACCTCGTCCCCGGGCCAAACAAGCACCGCTGGTCGCAGGACCTTCCCGCATATGAGCTGCCCACGGGCGACGATACGGCGCGGGCCGTGGCGCGCAAGCACCGCGAGCGCGAGGAGTGGCTCGTTGTCGCCTGGGCCGCGACGGGCGACGAGCGCACCGTGCGCGTGGAGCTTCCTGGGGCGGGAGCGGTGAAGCTTTTCGCGCGGCCGGCAGGGAGCGTATACATCGTGAAGCGCAGGGGAGCCGAGCTTTCCGCTGCCCTGGTTGACCAAGACCCGCTCCATCCCACAGCAAACTTGGCCGGCTAGCGCTGCCAAAGGCGCGGCGCAGGAGGTGGGCGATGGTGCTTCGCTATGCTGCGGTATGTGTCGTTGCGCTTTGTGTGGCTTTCCTCGCCGCCCCATGCGCGGGCCAAGGGGCGAAGCAGTTTTTGAAAAACGGCGACTTCGAGCAGCCCGCGCCGCGCGGTGTGCCCGGGTGGTCGCTCAGCTTTTACCCCAAGGGCGAGGGCGTCGAGCGCTGCGTGGGCATATCCGACGCGCGGGCGAGGTCCGGCAAGCGTGCTCTGCGCGTGGACACCGGCCCCGTGCTCGGGCGAGAGCTGGCCATTGTATTCAACGGGGCAGTGGACAAGGCCGCTGCCGCGCTGCGCGGCGAGCGCCTTGCTCTAAGCGGCTGGCTTTACCTGGAGAAGGACAGCGCCGTGCGCACGTTGCGCATGCGCCTGCGCACGTTTGGGCGCGACGCGCAGGGGAAAACGACGTTCCTCGGCGACGT
>Ga0190363_1002384_pt1 | contig 10761 bp, 12 predicted proteins | sample 48721867_MG_FD_161272 | JGI IMG/M metagenome (GOLD analysis project Ga0190363, IMG submission 161272) | Hydrothermal vent microbial mat bacterial communities from Southern Trench, Guaymas Basin, Mexico - 4872-18-6-7_MG | ecosystem: Environmental > Aquatic > Marine > Hydrothermal vents >...
GTATAGATTACTAGCATCTCATCAGCCTTGGGTTGAGCCCCTTCCTCTATTGCATGTATTATCTACATATGCGTTTAAGCTCTATAGTAAGGTTTTATGGAAAACGCTCTACATTCTTGCTGATGGAGTTATAAGCCCAGGTATCATTACTCTTTTCTCGATGTTCTTCATGGTACGTGTTATTATGAGTGATAGCGTTAGGTATATTATTGCTATTATAGTGTATATTTCTAAATATGCGAATGTTTCTGCTCCTATGATTTTTCCCGCATATACTAGTTCTACTACTGTTAGGAAATAGGCTATCGATGAGTACTTTAGCAGGTATACTAGCTCGTTAGTTAATGCTGGTATAGATGAACGTAAAGCTATTGGCATTACTATGGATGTTATGGCCTGCCAACGTGTCATACCAATAGATAATGCAGCTTCCCACTGACCTCTAGGGACTGCTTTAATAGAGCTTCGTAGATATTCTGACTGATATGCTGCGCTATTAAGCCCCATGCCTAAAAAGGCAGCTATTAGAGGGTCAAGTATAATCCCTATCCTCGGTAACGCATAGTACACTAGGAATAGTTGGAGAAGCATCGGCGTGCCACGAATTAATTCCACATACGATGCTAAGATTAAGCGAAGCGGTCTTGGACCATAAACTCTTCCAACAGCTATGAGTGCTCCGAATACAAATCCCATGATAAATGATGTAGCTGTTAAGACAAGTGTGTTTTTAAGACCTTCAAGGAACATGGGAGAATAATTGTATACTACTTCAATTACTCTTTCCATGAAGCTCATGCTACTCTACCTAGAATACTATTAATGAACCTCTTGGTCCGCTCATGTTTAGGATTTCTTAATATTTCCTCTGGTGAACCTCTTTCCACTATAACACCATTATCCATTATCATTATCTCATCTGCTGCTCTTAAAGCAAAACCCATTTCGTGAGTTACTATGAGCATTGTTGTCCTGTTCCTTGCAAGCTTCTCTATTACTCTTAGTACTTCGCCGACTAGCTCTGGGTCCAAAGCTGATGTAGGCTCATCCATTAATATTATTGAAGGCTCCATAGCTATAGCACGTGCGATAGCTACACGTTGTTGTTGTCCTCCAGATAGTTGTGCAGGATACTTGTGCCATAACTCTTTTCCTATACCAACCATTTCTAATGCCTCTATAGCTTTACGTGTTGCTTCTTCCTTGGGCATTTTCTTTACTTTTATGAGCCCTATTCTGACGTTGTCTAGAGCTGTTAAATGCATGAATAGATTAAAGTGTTGGAATACAAAGCCTATCTTTTGCCTAATACTGCTAATGCTTTTGGATGGATGAGGGAATACTTCATCGCCTTCAAGCTCTATTCTACCCTTATCTGGTCTAACTAGGAGGTTTATACATCTCAGCAGGGTTGATTTACCAGCTCCGCTAGGACCCATTATGACCTTTACTTCACCTCTTCTTACTTCGAATTCTACTCCTCGTAGAACTTCCGTTGTACCATAGCTCTTCCATAGATTCTCTACTCTTAGTACTACATCCTTCATTAACCCCCACCTCCTAGGCCTGGTATAGCGTATCTACGGTAAAGGTATTCTGAGATGTAGCTTACGGTAAGGGTCATGACCAAGTATATTAATCCTATGAATACTAACGGGGTTAGGTAGTCAAGAATAACCTGTGCAACATGAATGGCTTGGGTAAATATTTCTGCAACACCAATAGCATACGCTATTGAGGTATCCTTTAGGTCTATGGTGAACTGGTTTACGAGTCCTGGAATAGCTATCCTAAAAGCCTGAGGGACTACTACGTAAAGAAACGCTTGTCCTCTAGTCATACCTATGGATAATGCTGCTTCTAGTTGACCAGCTGGTATTGATGATATTGCTCCACGTATGATCTGTGATTGATACGCCAGACTTCTAATACCTATAGATACTATTGCAGCGTGAACAGGATCTAATGACATACCTAGCTCAGGTAACCCAAAGAATACTATGAACATTATTACTAATAGAGGGGTACCACGAATAACTTCCTCGATAAGTGATGCTGCTGAAGCTATAGGTTTAGGAGCATATACTTCAAGAAACGCAAGAAGTGTTCCAAAAACTAATCCTATACCAAACCCTCCAAAAGCCAATATTATGGTATTTGGTAAGCCGTTGAGGATTACTGGTATGTAGTTAGTGAATTCAGATAAAAACAATGGTATTCGACCTAGAGAGGACTTAGGTTACCTCCCTCTGTTATCCTGCTGATCCAAAGTACTTCTCTATAAGCTTATTCCACTCTGGGCTATTCTTTACCTCATGTAGAGCCTTATTGAGGGCTTGTAGTAGTTCTGTTTCACCTTTCCTTACAGCGAAGCCGTATTGTTCACCAGTCTTTATTATTGTTGCTATTGTTACGGGGTATTTTTGTTCAAACATTTTAGCTACAGGACTATCTACTACTACAGCATCTATTCTACCGTTAACTAGGTCTTGAACTGCTAGGACGAAGGATGAGTACTCTTTTACGTTTATATTAAGGCCATGTTCTTCAGCATAGCTCTTAACGTAGTCTGCTCCAGTAGTACCTGTTTGAACACCAACAGTTTTACCATTAAGGTCGTCAATAGACTTGGGCATAAAGCCCGAATCCTCCCTTACAAGTATGGCTTGATCGGCTTCCCAGTATGGGTCAGTGAAATCCACAACCTTCTTTCTCTCCTCGGTAATGGTCATACCAGAAGCTATTACATCGATTTTACCTTGGGTTAATGCTGGTATTAGTGAGTCGAAGTCCATGGTCACTATCTTAATGTCCTTGTAACCAGCTTTCTGAGCTAATAATAGTATTAGGTCTATGTCAAAGCCTACTACATTACCCTCCTCATCTATGTATTCAAAGGGTGGGAAGTCTGGTGATGTCCCTACAACCAAGTACTCCTTAGTTGGTGCTTGACTAGTTGCGAAATAGTATGCAAGGCCGGCAATAACAATTACTACTATTACGGCTACCACGACTAGGAGTAGACGGTTCAAGACACACCTACCCCACTAAACTTATCATAGTAGCAAGGATTAATACTTTTCTCCATGCATTAGGAATATATATATTAACTGAGAAGACCAATAAGCTGAATTAAAAAATCAATGAGCTATAATTAAATTAGTATTAGGTATTGATTCATCTAGTTAACTCTTCTAATACCTTTCTTTTCCCTACCTCAATTACTTGTCTCAGCTCATTGTAAAGATTTCTTCCCTTAGAATCAATCGTTACTATCATAGGACCAAGATTTTCTACCTCCAAGATCCACATAGCCTCAGGAATACCTAGATCAAGCCAATAAACATTGATGATCTTCTTTACAGCCTTCGCGCCTAGTGCACCACATCCTCCTGGAAACAATGCTACTATGCATTTATGTTCCATGCATGCTTTAGCGGTCTTCTCTCCCATGAAACCTTTACCTATAATGACCCTGACTCCTGTTCTCTCTATGAATTCTGCTTCATAAGGTTCCATTCTCATGCTAGTGGTAGGGCCTATAGATACTATTTTCCACTCATTTCCAATTCTACGTACTATAGGACCTGCATGAAATAGTGCTAACTCTCTAAGATTTATCGGTGGCTCTATTCCTTCTTTAACTACCTTTTTATGTATCGCGTCTCTAGCGGTTACTATTATCCCAGAAACATATAGTATATCGCCTACATTTACGTCAACTATATCGTCACTATTAATTGGTGTTCGTATACTATGGATCCTAGTCAAATCCATCCCCTTAACCCATGACTAGTAATCTCGTAGAATCTATTAGCATGTAGCTTCATGTATCCTCTTCTAAGAGCCCAACAACTAATGGATAAGCCCACAGCAAATGTTGCAGGGTGTCTTGCAGAGTATTCTACGTGTACATCAAGTACGCTAACTTTTCCTCCAAGTCCTTGAGGACCAATATTAAGTTCATTTAATGCTTGTAAGAGTCTTTCTTCAAGATCTTTAACTCTTTTATCTGGGTGTCTATGACCTATTGGTCTAAGTAATGCTCTCTTTGATAGAATTGCTGCTATTTCAGCTGTAGCACCAATACCAAGACCTATTACGAGAGGAGGACAAGCATTTGCACCATACTTTGATATGGTGTCGACGACTAGTTTTATAAGTGATTTGTATCCTTCTATTGGTGTGAAAACCATAGCTCTACCGGGTAAACTACTTCCTCCACCAGCAATATACAATCCTACTTCAAGTAAGTCGCTACGCGGAATGAGTTCAACTTCGATCCAGGGTACGTTCACTCCAATATTATCACCAGTATTGACATTGGTGAAGGGATCTACTGCATTAGGTCTAAGAGGTATGGTATGGGTGGCTTCTCTTACAGCTTCAATTATTGCATCATAAACATAGTCTATATAAGGAGATCTTGTACCTACTTTCACAAAGAACATTAGAATACCGGTATCTTGACATAAAGGTATGTTGTTCTTAGAAGCCTCCTCGATATTCAAGAATATCGCGTCATATATTTGCTTAGCTATAGGTGAAGACTCCTGCGCGTATGCTTTCTTCAAAGCTTCAACAACATCCATTGGAAGCTTAGTAACAGTTAATTCTATTAACTTAATAAGAGCCTTAACCAAGGATTCCTTCATGGACATATCAAACTGGCACCTTCTCATCATATATCGCTACGATGTATTATGTAGGTATCAGACTTGAAACTACCTTATAGCGTTATTAAAAAGTAATAGTTTAATTTAGAAGGATTAGCTAAATTTTATGTATATGTATTAAACAAATAGTAACTCCTTAGTATAAGGTGTTAATATTTCTGCTTTGTTCTTCCTTACTAGTACTGTATCCTCTATTCTTACTCCTCCAACACCTCTTATGTATACTCCAGGTTCTATGGTTATAACTATGCCCTCTACGAGAACCTCTTCCACGCCCGAAGCTATTCTTAGTGGTTCATGTATGTCTAAGCCTACTGAATGCCCTGTTGAGTGTATGAAGTATTTGTCTAAGCCATATTTTCTAAGAATGCTTCTAGCAGCTTCATCTACTTGATGTGCTCTTACACCTTCCTTTACCTTATCTACTGCTTCTTCTTGTGCCTCCTTTACTGCTAGGTATATTTTCTTTAGCTCACTTGACGAGGTTCTTACAAATACAGTTCTAGTCATATCAGAATAGTATCCATTATATCTTGTCGTTAAGTCTAGGACTACTGGTTCTCCTTCCTTAATAACTTTCGTAGTTGCTCTTCCATGAGGCATGGATGACCTTTCTCCTGATGCTACTATAGGGTATATGTCAGTATAACCTCCTTCCATTAATGCTTCATATATAGCTGTAGCTGCAACATCTTTTTCACTTACTCCAGGTTTTACATATGATATTGCTTTGTCCATTACCTTTACGAGTATACTACAGCTTTTCCTTATGTATTCTATCTCACTTGGAGTTTTCACTAATCTACTCTTCCAGATAATCTTAGTTGCATCAACCAATGAAATATTATCTGGTAGTAATGATTTAATTTTCTTCAACGTCGATACAGAGACAATATAGCCTTCATATCCTACCTTACCCTCAATACCTATAGTCTTGATCACCTTCGCGATAGCTTCTTCTATGGTTCCTAAATAATAATCCTTGTCTATAGGTAGCTTGTATGAAGAATACAATGTTATCTTAGGAGAATACGATATGGTTTGAGCTCTTTCCTCTTCTAAAACATGGGTTACTACATATACCTTTCCATCACTAGTTAGTATTAATGCTGAGTAATCTAATTCCATGTCAGTTAGGTATATGAAGTTCTGTTTACTTAGAACAATCAATGCATTTATGTCTTCTTCTTTAAGAAGAGCTGATAGCTTATTTACCCTATCTAGAACCATGTTTATTCTCCTCGCTTTACCTATGCAGTATCTTTTAAGATACTTATTTATAGTATTGCCTTGACAATTAAATTCTTGGTGTTATAGTCGTTGAGTGAACGTATTTGGATATTAAGGGATTATAGTGCTTGTAGTGGTTGTAGGTTATGTGAAATTGCTTGTTCACTAAAGCATGAAGGGGTTATATGGCCTGCAGCTTCCAGGATAAAAATATTTGAAATTATTCCAGGATTACCCATACCTTACTTTTGTGTACAATGCCCTGATTATCCCTGTGTATCGGCATGTCCTACAAAAGCATTAAAAGTTGATGATAAGACTGGTGCCGTACTAGTTGATGAAGGCCTATGTATTCTTTGTGGTAAGTGTATTGAAGCTTGTCCTGGAAAAGTTCCTAGAATAGTTAAGAACAAGGCAGCTGTTATAATATGTGATTTATGTGGAGGAGACCCCGAATGTGTTAAGGTATGTAGTAAAGCTGGATATAATGCATTAAAGGTGATTAAACACCCTAATAACGATATAGTTAAACACTACCTAATTGACCCTGAAAAGATCTCCAAGTATATTCTTGCCAAATACAGGAAGGGTGTTTAAGAATGTATGGCATACACGGTAAGTACCTGGAAATAGACCTAAGTAGTGAGAGGAGTAGAGAAGTAAAGCTACCATTAAGGATATTCCGTATGTTTATTGGTGGACGAGGACTAGCCACCTATATCCTTTGGAAAGAGCTAGGTAGTAAATGGGAGAAAGTAGATCCCCTTGGGCCAGAAAACCTGTTAATAGTAATGACTGGGCCTATGACCGGATATTATCCAGGAATAAAGTTAACCATTAGTGGTAAGAGCCCTCAAAGCAATGGTGTTGTCGGCTCTGCTATATCGTCAGAAGTTGCTGTAGAACTTAAGGCAGCTGGCTACGATGGAATAGTTATCCGGGGAACTGCAAAGGATCCTGTATACATTTACATAGAGGACGATAAAGTTGAGATAAGATCAGCTGAAAAACTATGGGGTAGGCGTGGACTAGAATTCCTTAAAGCATTAAAAGATGAACTACGCAGTGAGCCTAGGTGGGGACTAGAGCCTCCTCCACCAGCACTATACATTGGCCCTGCAGGTGAAAACAAGGTTAGAACAGCAGCAGTTATGAGTAAACTAGCACATGCAGCAGGTTATGGTGGTTATGGAGCAGTTATGGGTTCTAAGAAGCTTAAAGCAATTGTAGTAAAAGGTAACGGTCCATTACCTAGAGCCGCTAAACCCGACAAACTAGAGGAGTTAAAGAATAATGTAATGGAGAAAATACTTAAACAGAAAGGATTCAGACAATGGGGTACAACACAGGGTATTTGGAGTGTAGGCTATGTAACTAGCTCTGAACCTATAAAGAACTGGCAAGAGGAATGGCATGACAAGCTAGAGGTAAGCCATATAGTATTTGAGGAAAGCTATTGGATAAAGAATCCATGGGCTGATTGGGGATGCCCATTAGCATGCATGAAGGTGAGTAGAGCCGTAATAGGGGATAAAGAGTACTTTACTGATGGACCAGACTATGAAATGGGAGCATATCTAGGACCTAATCTAGGCATATTTAACGCGAAAGAAATAGTAGCCTTATCGGCTCTAGCAGATGAACTAGGATTATGTGGTATACAAACAGGTAATGTTATGGCCTTTGCAATAGAATTATTTGAACGAGGAATACTAACAATAGACGACGTAGGCTATGAGCTCAGATGGGGAGATTTTAACTGTGCTAAGAAGCTAATAGAGGACATAGCCTATAGGAGAGGTATAGGAGACCTATTAGCCGAAGGTACCTATAGAGCAGCGTTAAAGATTAAGGAGCTGAAAGGAGTCGACGTACTAAAATACGCTGTGCAAGTTAAAGGTATAGCTGTAGGAGCACATGGTATTAGAAGTAAGAAGGATTATCCACAACCAATAGCTTATGCAGCATCAGTTCAAGGAGGAGATCATACATCTGTAGCAGGTTTACCTAAGAACTCACGTGAATCCGAAGCATGGAGAGTATTCTTCGATAGTGCTGTTGTATGTTCGTTTACGGGATTTGCAGCAGACGAGAAGACCATGGTGGAATACTTAAACGCTGTTACGGGATGGACTATTACATTAGAAGAACTATACAATGAGATAGGGCCAAGAATACTATCGCTACAGAGAATACTACTCTTACTTGGAGGACCCGATGTCTACTGGGATCCAAGAGTACACGATGATAATCCACCAAGGTTCTACGAACCACTACCTACGGGTCCTCATAAAGGGTCTACCATACAGAGAGAAGAAGTTGTGAAGAAGCTTAGAGAATACTACGCAGAACTAGGATGGGACGAATATGGTATACCAAGAGAAGATACGTTAAAGAAACTAGGTCTCACAGATGCTATACCATTAGTCAATAAGATAAAGAGTAGACTAGGTCTCACATGATAAGGTAGTAGTTGTTATGCACGAGTTCTGTATAAAATTTCAAGGTACATTGTCATCGATGATAGGAGAAAAGATATGTTTAAAGTTAGATAAATGCGAGAGAATAGAATCATTAATTCAGAAGATAATCATAGAAAAGAAAATACCTCTAAGTGTAGGAGAATTACTCATCACCCATCAAGGTAATGCTATTAAAGAAGACCTCACTACGTGCGATGTAAATGAAGTTGAAGTATACAGAATGTTTCAGGGAGGCTAAAACAATAACTACACTATCTAAATAGTATCACTATACTATTCCCTCAAGCCTATGTTATCTTTTGTATTGATCCATAGCTATATACTCATTGGATGTATGGAATAGTCTTATTAGGGAATAGCTTAAAGACTCAGCCATTACTAATGTATGAACGTCATACAGTTGCTCGTAACTAAGGTATGTGGCAATGACTTTTGATAAACAGCTTGTATACAACATTATTAATAGAATACCAGTCTACAAGGAATTCTTAACGATAAAAGAATTATATAATAGTTCTAAGAAACTAGCAAGAGAACATAATGACATTGCAGAACTTATTGAAGTGGGGTCATCTAGAATAGATATTTCTGTTGAAGCATTGATAATACATGGTGGGGAAGAGAAAAGAGTTCTGGCATCCGCTCTCCCCATCCAAACGAACCTATAGGATCACTAACACTTGAAGCACTTTCATGGATTCTTGCAACCAATAGAGAATATCTTCGTAAACTCAATGCTACATGGATTATAGTTAAGGTAGCAGATGTCTTTGGAACAAAATTAAATGAAGGATGGTTTAAAGGAGAATTCAATATACGTAAATATGCATTAAACTACTATAGGCTTCCACCATATAAACAAGTTGAATGGACCTTCCCATAGAATATAAAACACTTAAATGGAATAACCCTGTACCAGGGACAAGAGCATTAATGAAGCTAATCGATGAATGGAAGCCTACACATATCTATAGCTTACATAGCGCAGGGTTCATGGGCACGTATTACTATGTAACAAGAAAGCCTCCTAAAGAAGTACTAGATATCCTTAAGGAGATACCCAGTAAGCTAGGAGTACCTATTCATAAAGGTGAACCAGAAACACCCTACATGAAGAAGATCGATGAAGCAGTATTCCTCATGCCTAGTACCACCGAAGCATATGATTGGCTAGAAAAATATCTTGGAAGAGATCCAGCAACAATACTAAAGCATGGAGGAAGCAGCTACGACTACGCTAAGAGAGTAAATCCAGAGGTCTTTGAACTAGTATGTGAAGTACCATACGTATACGACGATAGATTAGACAATGATACACAAATAGGAATACCAAGGAGAGAAATATTAAGACTAGCAATGGGTAGGTCGAAGAAAACCCTGCAAGAAATAAAAGAATTGTTCAACAAACTAGAACCACATACATCGCTCGACAACCCATTCTATGAAGCAATTAAATCATTCATAGAGTATTCAGAGCACCACATTAAGGCAGAAGAAAAATGGGTAGAACAAGAACCTAGCCTAGATGAGAGTGCAACAGTAGCTCAAGCGTTTAATGCATACCTAAGTACATATTGGGAGCCACTCTTACGTTACGGACTATTATATCGTGCAATAGATTACGAATACAAGAAGAACCCGTCAAACACGTTAAAAGAGATTAAGCATGCATCACTAATAAAAATAGATGAATACATAGAGATGTTTAATAAGCTAACGAAATACTATGTAGTTCCAATAAGGAACCTAGTTCAAATACAAATGTCTGCAATAATTTCAACAGTTATGTCAATATAATTAGCTAGATCTAAGCCCCTTCATTACCTTTGATTCTAGTTTATAACGATAACTCGTAATCTAAAATACTTTTTAATAATTGGTAATTCCTCAAATAGTGGCTTAGAACTAGTACTTTGGCTACAATATCTGGTAAGTATTTAAGCATTATAAGTATTAATAGCTTGTATTGGGTTAAGGACTTGGCTAGGAGGTCTTGGTATGCTATATTGACCCTGCTATTGTTATCGCCTTTTACAGCTGAGGTATTAACTGGAGCTACTACTTTCCCGCAATTCATAAATCCTATAGGCTTGGGTATCCTAGTTGGCCTATATGGTCTTGGAGCACTTCTCATCCGTGAGGCAAGGATTAGATTAAGTGTAGGATATGGTGGGGTATTGCTGCTTGGTTTTGCTTATGGAGTAATTGAAGAAGGAATTGCTGTTAAATCATTCTTCGATCCCTACTGGAAGGATCTTGGTATATTTGGAGTATATGGTAGATGGCTCGGCGTTAACTGGGTTTGGAGTCTTTACTTAACAATTTTCCATAGCGTATGGAGTATTTTAGCCCCAATAATTCTTGTAGAAGCT
>Ga0190363_1002385_pt1 | contig 10759 bp, 8 predicted proteins | sample 48721867_MG_FD_161272 | JGI IMG/M metagenome (GOLD analysis project Ga0190363, IMG submission 161272) | Hydrothermal vent microbial mat bacterial communities from Southern Trench, Guaymas Basin, Mexico - 4872-18-6-7_MG | ecosystem: Environmental > Aquatic > Marine > Hydrothermal vents > Microbial...
TTCTACTGGAAACAATAGACTCACTAGCCAGACATGGGATTAAACGATTCATAATAATAAATGGACATGGAGGAAATACAGAGATAGTGGCGCTAGCGAAAAGACTTGCACAAAGAAGATCAAGAGTCTATGTAGCAATTCCCAGAGGACCATCCCAAACTGAAACGGCTAAGAAGTATAGAGATAGAGCATTAAAATACTTAGAAGTACATTCAGGTGCAAGAGAAACTGGAAGCATACTAATAATAAGACCAGAACTAGTAGAAATGGAAAGAGTTAAAGACTGGCAACCTACAGCAAAATTAGAACCAGAAATGATAGAATTAATGAATCCAGAAAGAAAGGATAGAGAAATAGCTGAACAAGTCTTCTGGGCGTCAATACCCCTAAACACCCATGAATTCACATCATCAGGAATATACGCTCTAACCCATCCAAAAGATGCAAACCTTGAAGATGCAAAGAAACGTAGAGAAGAATTCATAGAATTCGTAGTCAAATTCATAGAACAATGGAAGAAAATCCCCCTAGAAGAAAGAGAAGAAAAAATAAAAAAGAGAGGCACAATATACTAGCTTAACTCCTATCCACTTATTTTAAATCCAATGGAAAACGCAAAATCAAGTTATGAAAGCTCTACCCTTATACTTCTCTACAGGGTACTTTTCAGCATTTTTCTTAAGCTTCTCTAGAACAATAGTAGTCAAATCAATATTCAATACATTAGCCATACTCAAAATATAAATGAAAATATCAGCCAACTCCTCACTAATCCTATTAATCCACTTCTCCTCTTTAATCATATCCATAATTTCATCAACACTTCTCCACTGAAAAATCTCAAGCAACTCACCAGCCTCAACAGAAATAGAAACAGCTAAATCTTTCGGATTATGATACTTCTCCCAATCCCTCTCAACTACAAAATTTTTTACATTATTCTTCAAAAAATTAATAGGGACAGAAGAATCATTTAACATCAAGCATCACCACAACTAATATCATAAAATAAAAGGGTAAGATAACAAAATTAAATTAACTATGACTTTACTCTTCTCTAGACAAAGTATTTTGTTATTTGTTGCAAGTTTTATCTACTGGCAATTAATGCTTTATTCAAAATCCATGGCATTGTAGATTTCTTTTGGTAAGTTTGGACAGTCTTTGTCTAGGTAGTATTTGCTTTCAATTATTTGTGCTTTTAGTAGTGCTTTGAATTCCTCCATTGTTAGGTAGGTTGTTGGTTTTAGTTCTTTTAGTCTTTCAGGTTTTATTCCTGGGACTTTCTTTGGAACTAGTACTTTTTCTCCCCATACTGGGTGTGGTTCATATTCTACTGCTCCTCTAACTGCTTGTAGTATGAATAGCTCTGTTTCTTCTATGGTTGGCCTTGTTCCTCCAATGGCTTTAGGTATACCTTCAACTTCTACTAGTACTGGTTCTGGTGCCATTATTGTTTTATCTCCTAGCTTCTTTTCTTTCCATTCATATTTTGCTATTATTCTTCCAGTAGTGTTGAATAAGTAGACTTCTATTGGGTTTCCTTCCTCTTTTCTCTTTTTTAGGTATTGGTAGAATCTTACTACGTGTGCTGTGTTTGTTACTCCCATTGTGAATGGTCTTGCATATCTTGCTACGTATCTTACTTTTCCTATTACTTCTTTTGCCTGTGCTGGGTGGCCTATTGTTCTTCCATCTGCTAGTACTTTTGCTGCTATTGCTTCGTCAACTATTTTTATCCATGCATAGTCTGTAAAGTATCCTGGTGATAGGAATATGGCTGTTGTTAGTGGTCCACTTGACGCTACATCTCCGTCGAAATATCCTGTGTCTTCGAGGTATAGGACGCTTCTTGAGTTTTTGTTGGGTGCTCCGAAGTATTGGAATAATTCGCCTTTGAAGCTTGGATAGCCATTTTCGTCGAATTCCGTGTTTTCATGTAGTGCTCTAGGACTCATTGCACCATTCCACATTGCTTCTTGTTCAGGGTTTAGGTCTTCAGTTTTGGTCCATGAGCCTCTCTCTGAGCCTATAACTTTATCTTCAAATATTGCTACTATATCGTCATTTTTGATTGTTTGGTCCTTTACATATTCTAGTGGATTTATGCCGAAGTTTTCCATGTAGATTTTTGCATTTCTCGGCGTCCATACGTATAAGCCATGAGTTGACTTTCCTGTCCCAGTTAGCCCCCAAACGCACATGACGATTCTCTTCCATGTACCGTCAGTTCTTTTAACTGTGAATTCTCTTAGAGAGGCATGCTCACCTGTACCGCCTTTCTTGTATACATGGAAAATCCAGTGGGTTAACACTGCTTTCTTGACTTCTCCTTGATAGGACGAAGCTGTTATTATTGAGAAGTTTTGGTGTGGGAAACGCATTACCATTAACATTTTATTGGTTCCAGGAATCATAGGATTCCCTAGATAGTGAGGTATTACGAAAACTTCAATATCCGGCTTTTCATCGGGTGGTGCTGGGAAAATCAGTTCTTTCCATCTATAGGCAATATCTGGGAATTGTGGGTCTACATATACTGTTGCATGCATTTGAGCTTTTGTTCCAGGCTTACCTACATATCCATCAACCTTGATTATTGGGCCTTGAGCTAGAATATGCTCTAGAACTCTTAACATCAATAGTTTATGTTCATATTGAAGTTGACTTTCATCTTCAACAACTACTGTATTTGCAGCCGATCTACTCCAAATGTTTGAAGCCCAATTCCAAGAACCATTTTTATACTGTGTTCCATATAGTTTGGCTCTTTCGAATAGGTCTGGAGGATTATCATGAATTGGTTTTAATCCAGCTTTCCTTTTAACCTCCAATATTTTCCTAAAGGTTTCCTTAAATTTTTCAGGTGTTAATTCTTCAAGTTTAGGAATTATTAACGTCATGCTACTCCCTCAACATCAATTCATTTTATGGGGGATAATAAGTTAACTTTACCTAGTTAAATAAGTTATTGTCAATAGATATTGTTTTATAATTTCATTTTTAGATTTCATAGAGGTGAGAACATGAACTTGAAAGATGAAATTGAAAGAGTTATTTTGAGTGAAGTGGGTAAAGTGAAGGCAAAAGTGGGTGTGGGCTTTAAAGATTTAAAGTCAGGTTTAGAAGTTTATCACAATGCTGATGAACGCTTCTTGACTGCAAGTGTCTTTAAAATATACGTTCTAATAGAATTATATAATCAGGTTATAAATGGTAAGATAAGCTTGAATAACAGATATACGGTTAAGCTTTACGATAAATCTCCAGGTTCAGGACTCCTACAATATCTGGATGTAGGGTTACAATTGACGGTGAGGGATCTAGCTAAATTAATGATGATGATAAGCGATAATACTGCAACAGATATTTTAATGGAGATTCTGGGTAAAGAAAAAATTAATGAGACTATTAGGAGAATGGGATTGAAAAACACTTTAGTAGCTTATAATGTTAAGGAAATGATCTTTGGACTCTATGAATTAAGGGATGAAAGTAAGCTTTCAGAACTATTAGAAATGCTGGATAGGAAAGTTAAATTTGAAGGTGACATAAAGTCGTTTATAATAAACTTATATTATGAGCGACAGAAAATGGGCTTAACAATCCATAATCTAAAGATTCAAAGTAAAATTAGAGAAGTGGTCAGTTTGACTGGTGAAACCTTGAGGGATTACTCTTTCAATGATGTTTCATCTCCAAGAGATATGGTTAAAACGTTAAGCTTAATATATGAGAAGAAGATTTTAACTCCAAAGGCTTGCGACGAGATACTTGGAATAATGGCTTATTGTCAAACTGGAGCAAGAAGATTGAAGAGATATTTACCCAACAATGTAATAGTGGCGCATAAGACGGGGACTATTCCAGGAGTAGTTAATGATGTTGGAATCATTATGACTGAAAATAAAGACTATGTATTGGCTGTCTTTGTAAACGAACTAGATTATGAAGATCAATCATATGTTGAAGTTGGAGAAAGTATTATCGCTGACATCTCTAAAGGAATTTATGAAATAATGATAAGTAAACAGCATAATTAGACTTACTATTTATTTTACAGGAGCTCTATAAAGTTATTTGAACATGCTTATAATTTGAATACTACATATAGTTTTAAGGAGGATGAATCGTTGAAGGTGCATTTTATTGACCCTAATAAAGTACATTATGTTTGGGATAACTCATTGGATCCAGCAATAGAAATCGATCCAGGAGATAGAGTTGTATTTGAATTAAGAGATGTTACAGATAATCAAATAACACCCAATTCTACGGCAGAAGATTTAACGAAGCTGGATTGGAATAGAGTATATCCACTTTCAGGTCCAGTTTATATTAAAGGGGCTAAACCTGGTGATGCATTAGTCGTAAAAATAATTGACATAAAGACTAAGGGTTGGGGTTGGAGTGCAATCATTCCTGGATTTGGCTTATTAGCTGAAGAGTTTTATGAGCCCTATCTTAGGATATGGGATTTATCAGCTGGAGATTATACTACTCTAGATGGAAAAGTAGTAATCCCATTAAATCCATTTTGCGGGACCATGGGAGTAGCAAGAGCTGAAAAAGGAAAATTCCCTGTTATGCCTCCAGGGCCATTTGGAGGTAATATGGATTTGAAACATTTAACACGTGGTTCAACGCTTATGCTTCCAATATTTGTTAATGGAGCATTATTCTCAGTAGGTGACGGTCATGCTGCTCAGGGGGATGGTGAGGTATGTGTAACTGCAATAGAAGCTCCACTCTATGTTGTACTGGAATTTGACTTAATAAAAGATGCAAATATAAAATTTCCTAGAGCAATTATTCATAAAGAACCATTAGAAGAATTTAGCACATACTATGTTACAATGGGTATAAATAGTGATTTAATGGAAGCTGCAAGAGACGCAGTTAGAGAAATGATTAGCCTCATAGTTTCTAAATATAATTTAAAGAGAGAGGATGCCTATATACTTGTGAGTTTAATGGGAGACTTAAGAATTGCAGAAATAGTTGACAAACCCAATTGGATTGTTACAGTTCACTTGCCTCAAGACATATTCATAGAAGAATAATTCCATCTATTTTATGTAAATGTGAATAATAAGTAGGTAAATAATAGAGATGAAACAATGCTGGGTACCATGTACTTATATGATTTATATATTGAGCAATCAAAATACTGCGCAGTGTAAACAAAGCATAAGTGAACTGGAGAACCAAGATAATATAGATAAGATGAAACATAAATTGCACTTACATCCGTGGGAGTAAGTGCTGTTAAGCTCTCCATTATAGGTAATGTTAAAACTACGCCTGTGAGTGGTGATCCAGTTATTAAACTTAAAAACCCCGGTAAAGTATATTCTAGAAGAATTATTGGAATAGTATTTGAAGTTAGCACTTCAGTTATAACTTTAGATGCCCCTGAAATCAGAAATGATTTCTGCAAATACATTATACTAAATGCCGCTAACGCTATTCCTCTAACTCGCCTATTATTAACTGATTTAAGTATGATTTGAGAGCTAGCTTTAGAAACATAGATAAGAGCTAACATACCCACAGTGACTCCTATTAACATACCAAAATCGCCAATTATAAATCTAAAAGATACAGCTAAAATCAATGCAGTAACTAATGGTATCGCTGAAATTTTTAGAGGGGTTTCAGCTTCATTTAATGTTATACTCATTTTATGTTTCGAGTTTCTAAAGGCAATTAAATACCCTATTATAATCATGAAAATTGCAATCGGAAGCTGCTTAAGAGCCAGTAATTCTATAGGTAACCCAGTTATTGTTGAAGTGGTTATTAGAAGCTGACTTAATGGATAAAACATGAATATAGTATGTCTAAACCATACATTAGCATAAATGGATAGTTCAGCTGTGAAATTTAAACTCTCACTTAATGCACCCACTATGGGAGCAGACATTAATGCACCGCCAGCTACAGGTAAAAGCCCAATAATTGCAGGAGTCAGCATGACTGCAATTTTTGAACTTCGTAATGCTCTAGCCAACCCAATGCCCATATCCTCAATTAAACCTGTTAATCGATAAAGTTCAGCTAGTATTGCAATTGAAGTTGACATCAATATTAAAAACCAAGTTCTAGTTGAAATTACAGTTTCATATAAGATGTCTATAAAGTACTGGGGAGAAAGAAGTAATGATAGACAGATAGCTGCAATTAGAAGAGTTATTCCAATCTCGACTCCCTTCTTAATTAGTAATATGATCATTACTATAACTGATACAACGATCAACAGGTTAATCATAGTTTAAGTCACCAACGCTCCTCTCAGTCACTTGATGGGATATTGAATGATGAATACATTTTGTATATATACTTTAACCCAACCTCTGATGACAATGAAACACATACTTAAATACATAGCTTAGAATTAAATTAAAATAAAAGATAAAAGTAATTAAGTATGCTTTTAATTTATTGAAATTTAGAGTATTCGTGGAGACGCTGATTTAAATGAATGACCTACTATTCCCATTCTTTACAGTTTCAGCCATACTTCTACTTGGCTTCTTTGGTAAGCTTCTTTTCAGATTGCTTAATATTCCAGAAATTGTATTCTTAGTTATCTTCGGCATATTTCTAGGTCCAATTCTTCATATAATTGATATAAGTAGCATTAAGACAGCAATTCCATATATTGCTTCATTCTCTCTTGCCATGCTAATGTTTGATATTGGACTAAGACTAGACATCGATCAACTTGTTGAAAAAGGTTGGAAAATAATTCTCATCCCCATACTTAACTTGGCATTAAGTCTACTTCTAATTGCAGTTATAGCTAAATATACTCTTCAACTACGATGGGCATATAGCGTATTACTTGGAGCTATTCTAGGCGGTAGTGGATTAACTGTCCTATTGACTATACTGAGAAGAATGGCAGTTAAAGAAGAACTTATAATTTCACTTTCAACAGAATTTGCATTAACTAATCTATTATCCATCATCATCGCAATATCCTGCTTAGATTATGTTGAGCTGAGCTTTCATTCCATAATTGAAAGCCTAGAAATGTTCTTCACTAAATTTTCAGCAGGAATTGTGACAGGATTTATAATAGGGGTTTTTTGGATCATAATAATGTTTATGGTTAGAAGAGAAGAATTCTTCTACATGTTTACATTGGCAATGCTATTAATTGCCTACAGCTCAGCTGAAACATTAGATGGCAGCGGAGCCTTAGCTTCACTCATACTTGGATTAATGATTGGAAACAATGAGAAAATATCCCGTATTCTAGGTTTAAAAATTAATGTGGAAGAAATAAGGCCGATCAGAGATTTGTTGAGACATTTCCATACTGAAATAACCTTTTTGATTAGAGCATTCATCTTCGTAGTATTAGGCCTAGCATATATTCCAGGAACACTTATCGAAATAATATTTGGCTTTGGGTTAACAATACTCCTACTTACTGCCAGATTAATAACTGTAAATTTAATCTTCATTTTTAATGAAGTTAGGGAATACAAGGGGCTCATGTCATGTGTAGTTGGAAGAGGATTAGTGACTGCGGTTTTAGGTGTAATTGCTGCTGAAAGTGTTTCGATGTATTTTGAACTATTCTTAGATCTATCAATCTATGTTCTTCTTTTTAGTAATATTATAATGGCTCTCTTATTATTTATGGTTAGAAAACTTGAAACCTCAGAAGTAAAAATAACATAACAATAAAATTAGTTTAAATCATTAGAATGAAAAGATATTAAAAGTGAATTGTAACTTATATTTCATTAACCATAGTGAAAAATGCAGCAATAGTGCGAAGTCCATTAACATTGGGTTTGTGAAAATATGATTGAGGCAATAAACATTTTGATATTAATATCACTAACCATACTCTTAGGATTCATAGGCTCATTATTTTATGATAAGACAAAAATTCCAGACATAATCTGGCTTCTACTATTCGGAATTTTACTTGGACCAATATTTCATCTATATGATCCTGAATTATTTACTAGACTCTCAAATTTAGTTAGCATTGTTGCACTCTGCATAATTCTATTTGATGCAGGCATTAATGTAGACGTAGGATTAGTAATAGAAATGCTTCCCAAAAGCTTTCTTCTACTAGCTTTAACTTATCCATTAACCATGGTTACCATAGGATTCTCTTTACATTTTCTTTTTCCAAACAATTTTTCACTATTAGAAGGATTACTTTTAGGGGGAATGGTTTCAGGTACAAGTACTGTTACAACTATAGGAATCTTAAGTACTCTAGAGAGAGCTGGAATTAATGTTGAACGTGCAAAAATAATTCTCGTTCTAGAATCAGTTTTAACTGACCCTATAGGTGTTATCACATGTATAACCTTAATTAGAATGATAATGTTTCCAACAGTATCATTACTAGAAGGATTTAAAACTATGTTCCTATCCTTCAGTAACTCCATTATAATTGGATCTATAGTTGGTATGCTATGGGCTGCAGTGCTCGATAAGTTACGTGGAAAACCGTTAACATATATGATTACACTTGCCGTTGTATTTCTAAGTTATATTGTATCTGAGGAAATTGGAGGAGAGGGTTCTGGAGCACTAGCAGTTTTAATTTTTGGATTAATAATAACAAACTTTGAGTATATAGCTAAAATACTTGAATTTAAGAGAATATTTAAAATTGAAAAACAATTGTTAAGGGAATTTCATGAAGAAATCACTTTCTTCATGAAATCATTCTTCTTCGTTTACATTGGATTGATAATTTCTATATCTCAAGAACAAATTATTGCAGGGTTATTAGCGGTTGGAATAATACTAGCTGTTAGATACATTGCTGCCTCAATTTCAAGTATGGTTTTAAAGCTTAATCAACTTGAGAAGGGAATTTTAACTGTAACTGTTGCAAGCGGTCTTCCTGCAATGATAATGTCGCAACTCCCCCTCATATATGATCCCAATAGACAGTATTTCACTTCACCTGAAATATATCCTAACATATGCTTTATCGTTGTAATAGTGACAGTATTGTATGGTGCATTTATTGCCCCCTATATTGCAAAGAGAAAGGCAGCATCTCTAAGTAAACAAGATAACTGAAATTGCTCATCTAGAAGTAAATGAAAAGGATTTTAAATGCCTTAGATGTAAATTTTTTAGAGGAGGATTTCATGTTAAAGTTAATTTTGAATAGGGCTAAAGAAATTGAAAGTAATATTATTTCATGGAGAAGAGAATTTCACATGTACCCTGAACTTGCATACAATGAAAAAAGAACTTCAAAACGAGTAGCCGAACTATTAACAAAATGGGGCTATAAAGTTATAACAGGAATTGCTGAGACAGGTGTTGTAGGCATATTAAAGGGTGAAGATGCAAATGGTAAAACTGTTGCATTGAGAGCAGATATGGATGCTCTTCCAATTCAAGAAGAAAATGATGTTCCATATAAGTCTAGAATAGATGGAGTAATGCATGCATGTGGTCATGATGCTCATACAGCCATGCTCTTAGGTGCAGCCAAGATCCTATCAGAAATGAAGGATAAATTGAGAGGAACTGTAAAATTCATATTTCAACCTGCAGAGGAAGGTGTTGGTGGAGCTAAACGAATGGTTGAGGAGGGTGTGCTTAAAGACCCTGATGTAAATGCCATTTTTGGATTACACGTTTGGAGTTCCATTGAATCTGGTAAAATTGCGCTCAAGGAGGGGCCTGCACTAGCTGCTACGGGTAAAATTGAAATTGAAATAGAGGGTATTGGAGGTCATGGAGCGTCTCCTCATCTCACTATTGACCCAATTGTCGTGGCTTCAAGTGTTATAATGAATTTACAGACTATTATCAGCAGAAACTTGGATCCAATAGAGTCGGGAGTAGTAAGCATATGTGCATTTCATTCAGGAACAACGTGGAATGTGATTCCGCCAAGAGCAATATTAAAGGGAACATATAGAGCATTAACCTTTGAAATTAGAGATTTAATTAAAAAGAAAATTAAAAACATTGTTGAGAAGACATGTATAGCCTATGGCGCTAAATGTAGTGTCAATTTAATAGATGGGGTTCCACCAACCATAAATCATCCAGAAGCTACAAAGATGGCTAGAAAAACTGTTATTGAACTTATAGGAGAAGAAAATGTAATTGAAGCTAAGCCAACTATGGGAGGAGAAGATTTCGCCTATTACCTAGAGAAGGTTCCAGGAGCATTTCTAGAATTGGGAACAGGTAATCCGGAGAAAGGGACAGATAAACCTCATCATAATCCTAGGTTTGATGTTGATGAAGCAGTACTCTACATTGGAACTGCAACTTATGCTTCATTAGCATATAAATATCTACTAGAAAACTTCAACTTTTAATTCACAAACTAAACCTTTTTTATTAATTTTTTAATCTATTAATCTTAAATAGTGTTAATATACAGATAGTTAACTGGTGTTTTTATGACTCTGGATTTTGACTTAATTATTAAAAATGCAACCATTGTCGATGGAACTGGTAAACCTGCATTTAAAGGTTCAATTGGAGTTAAAGGCGAATATATTACTGCTATTGGAGACTTTAAAGGTGATACAGAGAAAGTAATTGATGCCAATGGATTAATAGCAATGCCTGGTTTCATTGATGTCCACAGCCATGCCGATTGGACGATTCTATGGTATCCTAAATGTGAAAGCTATGTTCATCAAGGTGTAACAACCTTTGTAGGTGGTCAATGCGGCGGTTCACCAGCACCAATAAGAGAATATGTTAGAGTACCCTACATTCTTCAGGATTACTT